>Ga0206119_100501_pt1 | contig 12334 bp, 8 predicted proteins | sample 3A50Ametagenome_FD_148608 | JGI IMG/M metagenome (GOLD analysis project Ga0206119, IMG submission 148608) | Enriched microbial communities from leaf-cutter ant dump, University of Wisconsin, Madison, United States - 3A50A | ecosystem: Environmental > Terrestrial > Nest > Insects nest > Nest dump...
TATAACGGCTACAAGGTCGTCACCAAGCCGGCCAAGGAATTCACCGACTCGCTCGGCCGCCGCAAGATCAAGGGCAACATGGATATCGAGCTGGCCATCGACGCGATGGAGCAGTCCGAGACCGTCGACCACCTCGTCATCTTCTCCGGCGACGGCGACTTCACCACGCTGGTGGAAGCGCTCCAGCGCCGCGGCCGCAAGGTCTCCGTCGTCTCCACCATGCAGACGCAGCCGCCGATGATCGCCGACGACCTGCGCCGCCAGGCCGACTATTTCATCGACCTCGGCACGCTCAAGGCCGAAATCGGCCGCGACCCCTCCGAGCGCCCGCAGCGCGCCGCCGAGCCCGTGGAAAGCGCCGTGGAATGAGGGCGCCCGGCGGGCGGAAGCAGCAGTCGGATAACGGCGGAATGCGGCGTTTCAAGCTTCCATAAACCTTGAATCAAATCCCGTTTCCCGCCGTTAATGTTCCTCAAGACTCTGCTGATATTCCGGATACCTGAAATTCATCTCGCATCAGGACATCCGGAAAAATGGTGGACGCAGTATCGTTCTCGGGCAACAGCTATCGGGCCGTGTCGAATGCGCTCGAAGCGCGCACGCTGGCCCCGTCCGCCGAAAGCCGGCCTGCCGCAAGCGCGCTTGCCGCGCTCGCCGTGCCGCAGCCGGTCACCCGCGTTTCCACCCCGTCCGATATGGCGGAGGAGACCGGCGATCTCGGCTTCCTCTATACGCCGGCCGGCCTGCCGGGCACATCGGCCCTGCCCGCCTATGCCGTCCCCGACACGCAGGCGACGGACCTCGAGGGGGCGAACGGCCGCAACGGGTCCGCACGGCTTGCCGTGGAAAGCAGCGAGCTCAACGCCCTGCTGTCGTCGTTCCTGACGGCGCGCACGCCGAGCGCCAATCCGGCGCCCTCGCCGGACGTTCCGGCGGAAACGGGCAACACGGAGCTTGCCCATGCCGCCCGCCAGTCGGTGATCGCGCAGATCTACAGCCAGTTCTAGTTTTTCGTCTTATCGCATTGTCCGACGCCGAAGCGATGTCGCTTCGGCTGGAAAGGCTCCGCGTCAGCCGCGTTCGCGCAGCAGGCGGCCCTTCTGGCGGTTCCAGTCGCGTTCCTTCTCGGTCTCGCGCTTGTCGTGCAGCTTCTTGCCCTTGGCAAGCGCCAGTTCCAGTTTGGCCCGGCCGCTGTCGTTGAAATAGATCTTCAGCGGCACGAGGGTCATGCCCTCGCGGTTGATCGCCACGCGCAGGCGGTGGATCTCGCGCTTGGAGAGCAGCAGCTTGCGGCGCCGGCGGGTCTCGTGGTTGAAGCGGTTGGCCTGGAGATATTCCGGCAGGTAGGAATTGATCAGCCAGAGCTCGCCGTCCTCGTCCGAGGCATAGGATTCCGCGATGTTCGCCTTGCCCTCGCGCAGGGATTTGACCTCCGTGCCGGTCAGCACCAGACCGGCCTCGTAGGTATCCACGATCTCGTAATTGTAGCGGGCCTTGCGGTTCTCCGCCACGATCTTCTTGATCGTCGTCGGGCGTGCCTTCGTCGCCATCAGTTCAGAAGGCCCGCATGGCGCAGCGCCGCGTCGATGGCCGCTTCCGTCGCCGGCTCCAGCGTCGACATGAGCGGCGAGCGGACGAGGCGATTGAGGCCGCGAATGCGGTGCAGCGCATATTTCGCGCCGCAAACGCCGGGCTCCATGAAGATCGCCTTGTGCAGCGGCATCAGCCTGTCCTGGTATTCGAGCGCCTTGGCATAGTCGCCGGCAAGCGTCGCCTTCTGGAACTCGCTGCAAAGGCGCGGGGCGACATTGGCCGTAACGGAGATACAGCCGACGCCGCCATGGGCGTTGAAGCCGAGCGCCGTCGCGTCCTCGCCGGAAAGCTGCACGAATTCCTTGCCGCAGGCGATGCGCTGCTCGGAGACGCGCTCGATCTTGCCGGTCGCATCCTTGACGCCGACGATCGAGGGATGCGCCTTGTGCAGCGCGCCCATCGTTTCCGGCGTCATGTCGATCACCGAGCGGCCGGGAATGTTGTAGATGACGATCGGCAGCTTCACCGCCTCGGCGATGGCCGAGAAATGCGCGAAGAGGCCCTTTTGCGTCGGCTTGTTGTAATAGGGCGTGACGACGAGGATCGCGTCCGCCCCGGCCTTCTCGGCGTGGCGGGCAAGATCGATCGCTTCCTTCGTGTTGTTCGAGCCGGCGCCGGCGATCACCGGGACGCGGCGGGCGGCGACCTCGATGCACAGTTCCACGACCCGTTTGTGCTCGTCATGCGACAGCGTCGGCGACTCGCCGGTGGTGCCGACGGGCACCAGCCCGTGGCTGCCTTCGCTGATCGACCATTCGACATGCGCGGCAAAGGCCTTTTCATCGACTGCGCCGGCATCGGTGAACGGGGTGACGAGGGCGGGAATGGATCCCTGGAACATCGAGAACTCCTGAGGCCAGAGCCGCCCGGAGGGCTTACACGCTTTGGCCGTATTCCGTGGTTAAAAACGCCCGCACAATAATCATGTGACGGTGATGCGGCAAGCCGCGCGGCGGGCGTTTTTCACGCCGCGGCCGGGCGCCGCCGCCCGGGGCCGGCGAATATCCGCCGCCCGCGATCCGTCGCAGGGAAAGAGACGGCGTTCACGGCTTGGTGAGCGGCGCCGGTAAGGTTTCGTTAAGGCAACAAAGGGTTAATGGATGGCAGGGAACGGGTGGGACATGAAGGTCGTACGCGCCGCCCCGGAAGCCTCGCGGGACGTGACATGATCTCGAGAAACAGTTTCGCCCTCTGCGCCCTGTTGCTGGCCGGTGCCGCCGGGCTTGCGCTGCGCTCCTCGCCCGTCGAGGCGGAGAGCGGCACGACGCCGGCCATCGAGCCGCTCGGCTTTGCCGCCGACATGCCCTCCCCCGACATCATCACCAGCGCGATCCCGCGGGCCGGCGACGTCGCCCCCGTGAGCGCGGACCTGCGCGAAGGCCTCGACGCGCTTTCCAACCGGGACCCGGCCGCCGCCATCGCCGCGCGCGACCGCCTGCCCGCCGGCAGCCTCGACCGGCATATCCTGACCTGGTCCATCGCCGTTTCCGGCCAGAAGGGCGTGCCCTCATGGGAGATCGCCAATGCCCAGCGCGAATTGAAGGGCTGGCCGGGGCTGAAGGCGTTGCGCGCCCATTCCGAACGCGCGCTCGCCCGCGAGAACCCGCCGGCCGCCGATGTGCTTGCCGCCTTCGGCACCACCCGGCCGGAGACGGCCGAGGGCGCCACGGTGCTCGCCCGCGCGCTGATTGCGACCGGAAAGAGCACTGAAGCCGGCGAGATCCTGCGCACCTTCTGGCGGAAGGAAGCCCTTTCCACCGACCTCGAAGACCGGATCCTCGGCGAATTCGGCGGCCTTCTGACCGTTTCGGACCATTTCGCCCGCATGGAGATGCTGCTCTACCGCGACCGCGCCACGCAGGCCGAACGCTTCGGCGATCTCGGCAAGGCGCAGTCGCTCTACCGCGCCTGGGCCGCCGTCATCCGCAAGACCCGCAATGCCGGCGACCTCGTCAAGGCCGTGGACGCGCGCTGGCGCAAGGAACCGGCCTACACCTATCTTGGCATCCGCAACCTGCGCAACCGGGAGGAATACCGCGCGGCGGCGAAGCTCTTCGCCGAAATGCCGGAAGACCCGGCGCGCCTCGTCAATCCGGGCGCCTGGTGGAACGAGCAGCGCATCGTCAGCCGCGGCCTTGCCGACCTCGGCGATTACCGCGATGCCTACAAGGTCGCGGCACGCCACGGCGCGGACGATCCGGCCGATATCGTCGAGGCGGAATTCCATGCCGGCTGGTATGCGCTGCGCGATCTCGGCGAGGCGAAGACGGCGGCAAAACACTTCCAGCGCATCCTGCAAGCGTCCGACCGGCCGCTTTCGCTCTCGCGCGCCTGGTACTGGCTGGGGCGCGCGGCCGAAAAGGGCGGGCCGGGCGATGCGAAGGAATATTTCACCAAGGCGGCGAATTTCCCGGGCACCTTCTACGGCCAGCTTGCCGGCGCACGGATCGGCCGCAAGACGCTGAACGTCGCCTATCCGAAGCCGACGGCGGAGGAGCGGGCACGATTCCGCGGGCGCGAGGCCGTGCAGGCCATCGCCCGGCTGAAGGCCGCCGGCCACGGCTGGCGCGGCGACAGCCTCTACCGGGCGCTTGCCGGCGAACTGGCGAACCCGGGCGAGCTCGCCCTTCTCGCCGCGGACGCGGAAAAGGACGGCAACCACCAGCTTTCCCTGCAGATCGGCAAGATCGCCTTCGGGCGCGGCATCGACGTCGCCGCCCTCGCCTTCCCCATCGGCGTCATTCCGGACGGGGCCAACATTTCCGGCTCGGGCAAGGCGCTCGCCTATGCCATCGCGCGGCAGGAAAGCGCCTTCAATCCGGCCGCCGTCTCGCCAGCCAATGCGCAAGGGCTGCTCCAGTTGATGCCGGGGACGGCCGAGGGTGTCGCCAAACGCTACGGCATCGCTTATTCGCGCGAAAAGCTCACCACCGACGCCGGCTACAACGCCACTCTCGGCGCCCACTATCTCGGCGAGCAGATCAGCGAATTCGGTGGCTCCTACGTGCTGACCTTCATCGCCTACAATGCCGGTCCGCGCCGCGTGCCGCAATGGATCGCCCGCTACGGCGACCCGCGCGGCAAGCCGGTCGACGAGGTGGTGGACTGGATCGAGCGCATCCCCTTCTCCGAGACGCGCAGCTATGTGCAGCGCGTGATGGAGAACTACCAGGTCTACAAGGTCCGCCTCGGCCAGAAGGCCGACATCGAGCACGACCTCAGCGTCGGGCGATAGTCTTTCCCGCCGCGCCGCCGCTTGCCTTCATACGCAGGGTAACCGCCTATATATGAAGACCCCTCCCTAAATCCCTCCCCACAAGGGGGAGGGACTTAACCCGCCGCATACACAGCGTTCAAAAATCGAGCGAAATGGGTGCTGCCAGCCTTTCTCCCCCCTTGTGGGGGAGATGCCGGCAGGCAGAGAGGGCCTTCACATGCAAGTGCCCTTCCCTTCATACGGAAGAGACGCCGCTTGAACCGGTCCGCCGGCCTCTTTACGCTGGCGGCAGGGAAATTGCGCAAGGGGCATCGTCGACATGAGCGAATTCGTCAGCCGCTTCTTCACCGCGCCGGACGGCCTGCGGCTGCATGCGCGCGACTATCCCGCGGCCGGCGGCGGGAACACCCGGCTGCCCGTCGTCTGCCTGCCGGGCCTCAGCCGCAACGCGCGGGATTTCCATCAATTCGCCCTTCTCGTCGCGGGCGGTGCCGTCGCGCCCCGCCGGGTGATCGCGCTCGACTACCGCGGCCGCGGGCTTTCCGCCCACGATGCCGATCCGGCGAACTACACCGTGCCCGTCGAATGCAACGACGTGATCGCCGTCTGCACGGCGCTCGGCCTTTCACGCTGCCTTTTCGCCGGGACTTCGCGCGGCGGGCTCATCCTGCATGTGATGGCCGCCCTGCGGCCGGACCTCATCGCCGGCGCGATCCTCAACGATGTCGGCCCGCAGATCGAGGCTGCCGGGCTCATGGAGATTCGCGACTACCTTGCAAATCGCAGCACGCCCGCCAGCTTCGAGGCGGCGGCGGCCGGCCTTCGCCATCTTCACGGCGCCGCCTTCCCGGCCCTTGCGCCCGCCGATTGGCTGGACATGGCCCACGCCCTCTACACCGACCGGGACGGCCCCATCATTGCCGACTACGACCCGAAGCTGACGGACCAGCTCAAGGCCATCGACTTCACCAAACCGCTGCCGACACTCTGGCCGCAATTCGAGCGCCTGGCGGAAAAGCCGCTCCTCGTCGTGCGCGGCGAGCATTCCCGGATTCTTTCGGCCGAAACGCTGGAGCGCATGCAGACCGGCAGGAAGACCGTCGAAACGACGCTCGCCCAAGGCCAGGGCCACGCCCCTCTCCTGCATCTCCCGGATGTCTTCACACCGATAAAGGCGTTCCTCGGGCGCTTCTAAGCCCCGCGCGCATTATTTGCGGAACGCATGCTGCCCAAAACAGAAAACCCGCAGCCTCGAAGAGGCTGCGGGCTATTTTTCAGCTGAACTTCCGAATTAGAAGCTGCGCTGCAGGCGGAGGAAGCCCGTAACGGCATCGCCGTCGAGATCGTCATCCTGGTAGTTGACGGTTGCCTTGACTGCGAGGTTTTCGACAACCTGGTAGTCGAAGGTTACGCCAACGCGCCACTGGTCACGACCGTCGACGAAGTCGACATCGCTCAGGTACTGGAAGCCGGGGGTGATGGCCAGCTTCTCGGTAGCCTTGAACGAATAGTCGAGAGCGACGCTCCACTCAGAGGCGTTGTAGTAGATGTTGTCGCCGCTTGCGTAGATACCCATCAGCTCGAACGTGCCCGGGCCGACGTCGGCAGTCAGCCAAGCGCGAACGGCGCCTTCTTCAGCGGCGTCGTCGTATGCGCCGAGAAGTTCGAAGTTCACGCCGCCGAGCGTGGCGGCGACCATGCCGGAAACGCCGAAGTCGTTGTGCGAGACAACAGAGTAGTTGTCCGGGATTTCGTCGACTGCGAGGCCGGCGCGGAACGTGCCGCCGTCATAGACGTAACGAACCGAGGTGAAACGGGTCGTGTTGGAAGCCGTTTCCGTTTCGCCGATCAGGTCGCTATCCCACCAGTTCAGGAAGGTACCGACGCGGAAGCCGCCGAGTTCGATATAGGCTTCGTCGATGTAGGAGTCGCTCGTCGTAACGCCGCTGCCGCCGCCAGCAACAAGGCTGTTGCCGGACTCGGTCTGGAGAGCGATGAAGCCCGTGAGCGTGCCGAGTTCGGTGTCGGACTTGGCGTCAACCGTCAGGCGGGCGCGCGTCCAGGCATTCCAGTCGGATGCACCGAATTCGTCACGACCGAAGTCGGCCTGGAAACGAACGTAGCCGCCGATCTTGAGGCAGGTTTCGGTGCCCGGGATATAGAAGTAGCCGGTGCCGAAGGCGTCGCAGACGCGGACGTATTCCATGGGTTCCGGTTCGGCAGCGACGATAGCGTCGGCAGCCTGTGCGCCGGAGACTGCTGCGAAGGCAGCAGCGGAGCCGATGAGAAGGCTCTTGATGTTCATTTTCTGACCTCCAGTCAAAAAGGCCGGGGCGTGCGTTTTGCCGACGGAGGTCAACTTCTGGCAGGCGCGTATATATAAAATGCGCCGCGAGAAACGTCCGGTTTCCGGGAAGCGACGGTAGAATCAAGCGATTCCACTGCGGATTTGCCTTTCCTCGGCCGGCGCGGCGATTCGATGCCGATTCGAGCGGCGGAGCGGAAAAACGCCCTGCCCTTGCGGACGCATCCGGTGCAGGAAAGGGGGAGTGGCCATGGGAAAAGCGCCTTGCCGCCACCGCAAAGAGCCGGTTTTGCCGCGCTCCTGCCGGGATTGTGGCACGCCTTTCCCCATGGGCGACATGGCTAAGTGCCCGCTTCATAAGGCATTTTGTTAAGAATCTTTAAACTTTTAGCAATCCGGCCGGCCATTTTGTGTCCTTTGCGCAACAGCGCAGGGCGAAGGCTGGCACAAACCCCGTCTCGTTTCAGTTTGGAGATTGCTTACACGAACGCGTCTTGTATTTTCGGCTTCGGAAGCAGGGGCGGTTGATCGTCCGCTTCCTGAACTTGGGGATGGGGCAGGGAACGCTGTCCTTCAGCAAAAAACCCAGACCCGTTTGAAACTTTTTGACTGGAGGTCAGAAAATGAACATCAAGAGCCTTCTCATCGGCTCCGCTGCTGCCTTCGCAGCAGTCTCCGGCGCACAGGCTGCCGACGCTATCGTCGCTGCCGAACCGGAACCCATGGAATACGTTCGCGTCTGCGATGCCTTCGGCACCGGCTTCTTCTACATCCCGGGCACCGAAACCTGCCTCAAGATCGGCGGCTTCGTTCGTTTCCAGACGACGTTCGGCCCGAACCAGAGCGGCGTTTCTGACTGGGATGCCGGCACGCTCGTTGACATCAACTTCGATGCCCGTAACGACACCGAACTCGGCACGCTCCGTTCGTTCGTGAACCTTGAATATGCTGCCGACAACGACTCTTCGCTCGGCGACAGCGGCTTCGACGTCGACGAAGCTTACATTGAACTGGGTGGCTTCAAGGCTGGTTTCTTCTACAGCTGGTGGGATAGCGGCATCAACGGTGAAACCGACGTTCACGGCAACACCACCGAGTTCAACTCGATCGCTTACAACTACGATGGCGGCACCTGGCGGGCCGGTATCTCGCTCGACGAAATGGAGCAGGATCAGTCCTACTTCACCGCGGGCAATGCTGGTCACAACCGTCTCGGCGTTGCCGGCACGGTCGGCTTCTCGCTCGGCGGCGTAAACGTCGACGTGCTCGGCGGTTATGACAGCGGCGCTGAAGAAGGCGCTGTTCGTGGTATCCTGTCGGCTGACCTCGGCCCGGGTACGCTTCAGGTTCTCGGCGTGTGGGCTTCGGGCGCAAGCAACTACTGGGCTGCTTCCGAATGGAGCGTCGCAGCTGCTTACTCCTTCAAGGCTACCGACAAGCTGACGATCACCCCGGCTGTTCAGTACTTCGGCGACCAGAACTTCGACGTTGCCGGTTCGCCGGACGCCTGGAAGGTCGGCCTGACGGTTGGTTACGACATCGTGGACGGCCTGGCCTTCCTCGGTACGGTTAACTACACCCGCACCGATGTTCTGGCTGGCGGTCACGCCGACACCACCACCGGCTTCCTGCGTCTGCAGCGTAACTTCTAAGCCTTACGGCTTTTTACATAGCGGGGACCCGGCCTTCGTGCCGGGTTTTCGTGTTTTTATTATTTCTTGGGGCTAAAGTAGCAGGGGCTATTAACCATTTGATGCAACCAAGGGGCGACTGAAAAGGGCGCAACGGGGTCAGCATGTGGCAGCACACCCAAACGAACGGCATTTATTCACTTAATTATCAACTTTCAGGCATAGATAACGGAACAAATCAGCATACAAACCTCCGCACCCTTCTTCAGCGCTATGTGGATCTTCTATGGGAGCCGGGCTCGCATAAATACAATGTCTCCTCCTTCATCGGCGAGCTCGACGAAATCCTGTTCGGTGCCGCGTTTTCCGATTTCACGGACGAGATGCTCGACCGCCTGATCGGTGCCCTGCGCAAGCGGGGCAACAGCAATGCCACGATCAACCGGAAGCTGGCGGCGCTGAGCAAATTGCTCCGCAAGGCGCACAAGATGGGCGACATTCGCGGCCTGCCGGAATTCCAGCGGCTCAAGGAGAAGGCGGGGCGCATCCGCTTTCTGGAGCCGGACGAGGAAACGCGGCTTTTCGCGGCGATCTTCGAGAAATCGGAGATCTACGGCCGATTCTGCATCTTCCTGATCGATACCGGCGCGCGGCTTGGCGAAGGCATCGGCCTGCACTGGCAGGATATCCGGGGCGACCGCGTGACGTTCTGGCTCACCAAGAACGGCCGGAGCCGCTCCGTTCCGCTGACCGAGCGGGCCGCGCTCGCACTCCAGGCCTCCGACCGGACACGGCGGGGGCCCTTCACGAGCATCGTCCAGGCGAAATTCCGCGCGGCTTGGAACGAGGCGAAGCAGGAGGTCGGGCTCGGGGCGGAACCGGACGTCGTGCCCCATATCCTGCGCCATACCTGCGCGTCACGCCTCGTCCAGGGCGGCATCGACATCCGCCGCGTGCAGACCTGGCTCGGGCACCAGACCCTGCAGATGACCATGCGCTATGCGCATCTCGCCTCGGGAGACCTCGACATCTGCGTGCCGATCCTGGAGCGCGCCGCACGCACGGAGACGAAGTAGCGCCCTCACCCGTTTCCGCCTCCGCGAAGTCCTTCGCGGCGGCTCCGGAAACGTGCCGGTTTCCCTGCCCCGCCCTCTTGCGGAAGACGGCGGTTCGGCAGCAAAATCTTCGGCATAACATCGAAAAAGGCCTTGCAATCCCTAGCCATGCCGCATACTGAAACCGCGAGCGGAGAGGTGGCCGAGTGGTCGAAGGCGCTCCCCTGCTAAGGGAGTATACCGGAAACGGTATCGAGGGTTCGAATCCCTTCTTCTCCGCCAGTTCCCCTTCTTTTCCCATCTTTCATGGCCTGCCGCTTGCGCGAAGCCTTTCGCCCGAACGAAAGCCGCTGGAAACAGGCTTGCTTCCAGCGGCTTTGCTTTCATGGCGCCGGCTCCGTTCAGGTGCGAGCGGCGAGGCGGTCTATGGCGTTCTGGGTGGAGGCGCCGAAATCGCCGTCGATCGGGCCGTTGTAGTAGCCGCGGTCCTTCAATATCTGCTGGAATTCCTTGCGGAATTGCGGCGTGAAGTTCGCGGGCGAGCCTTTCAGCTCCTGCAGCTTGCCGGCATCGCCCCCCTCGACGCTGGCGGCGGCCCAGCGGGCGGCTTCCTTCGCATCGGCGCGGGTGCCAAGACCCTGGTCGTAGAGGCGCGAGAGATTGCCCATGGCGTAGGTGTTGCCGCCATTGGCCGCCTTCTCGTACCAGTCGCGGGCCTGGGCGTAGTCCTGCGTCACGCCGTTGCCGACGTCGTAGAGCCAGCCGAGCGAGGCCATCGAGTAGTAGTCGTTGAAGGCTGCCGCCTTCTCGTACCACTTGCGCGCCTCGGCATAGTCGACCGGAACGCCAAGGCCCGCCTGATAGGCGTAGCCGACCGAGGACATGGCGTTGATGTCGCCGCCTTCCGCGCCCTTCTTGTACCAGTCGAGCGAGGCGGAATAGTCCTTCGCCGTGCCGAGGCCCTCCCGGTAGAACCAGCCCATGGTCGCCTCGGCATTGGCATAGCCCTGCTCGGCGGCCTTGCGATACCATTTGATCGCCTCGTCATAGTCCTTGCGCGTGCCGTTGTAGCCCTCGCGGTAGAGCCAGCCGAGGGAGGCCTGCGCATAGGGGTTGCCGGCATTCGAGGCCTCCTCGAACATGCGCGTGCCCTTGGCCATGTCGACCGGGCCGTCGGTGCCGTAGATCGAGTACCAGGCAAGGTTCGTCAGCGCGTAGAGGTTCCCCTCGTCGGCGGCTTTCTGGTAGTGCTCGCGGGCCTTCGGATAGTTGCGCGCCGCGTCATGGGCGCGGCCCAGCATATTGCGGACGGAATTGTCCGACGGGTTGGCGTTGAGCGCGGCCTCGCAGACCGGGATCGCCCGGCCGTAGTCGATCTGCGCGAAGAGCTTGCCGGCAAAGCCCGGACGCAGGTTCGGCTCACCCGCAAGCTCGTAGCATTGGTCGATATCCGAACCGCCAAGCACCGTCGTCAACGTGTCCGTCGTGGTGTTGGTGTTGGAGAGGGTCGTCGCGTCGTTGCGGCCGGCCGCCAGCTTGTCGATGGCGGCAAGCGTCGCGGGGCCGAATTCACCGTCCGAGGTGCCGCTGTAGTAGCCGCGCTCGCGCAGCAGGTCCTGCATGCCCTGGCGGAAGGCCACGGTGAAGTTGGCGGGCGTCTCCTTCATCTCCTTCAGCTTGCCCGGATCGCCGCTTTCGACGGCGGCCGCGGCCCAGCGCACGGCCTCCTTGGCGTCGGCCGGCGTGCCGAGGCCCTGGTCGTAGAGGCGCGAGAGGTTGCCCATGGCATAGGCGCTGCCGGCATTGGCCGCCTTCTCGTACCAGTAGCGGGCCTCCACATAGTCCTGCTTCACGCCGTTGCCGACGTCATAGAGCCAGGCGAGCGAGGCCATCGAGTAGGAATCGCCGATATTGGCGGCCTTCTCGTACCAGACCTTGGCCTCGGCATAATCCTGAGCCGTGCCGAGGCCGTTCTGGTAGGCCCAGCCGAGCGAGGACATGGCGTTGGCATCGCCCGCGTCCGCCGCCTTGCGATACCAGGCGAGCGACTGGACATAATCCTGCGAGACGCCGAGGCCCTCGCGGTAGAACCAGCCCATCGTCGCCATGGCATTGGCATAGCCCTGATTGGCGGACTGCTGGTACCACTTCACCGCCTCGTTATAGTCCTGCCGCGTGCCGCCGTAGCCTTCGCGGTAGAGCCAGCCGAGCGAGGCCTGACCATAGGAATTGCCGGCGATCGCCGCCTTCTCGAACATCGAGAGGCCCTTGGCGACATCAACCGGGCCGTCCGTACCGTAGACCGAGAACCAGGCGAGGTTCGTCATGGCATACATGTTGCCGAGCTCGATCGCCTTCTCGTAGTTGCGGCGCGCCTCGACATAGTTGCGGTCGGCGTCGTGCGCGCGGCCGAGCAGGTTGACGAGCATGCCGTCGGACGGGTTCTCGTTGACGGCCTGCGCGCAGGCGGCGAGCGCCCGCTTGGCGTCGATCTTCAGGAAGGCGACGCCCATGAAGCCGGGCAGCGACTGCG
>Ga0206119_100503_pt1 | contig 12293 bp, 10 predicted proteins | sample 3A50Ametagenome_FD_148608 | JGI IMG/M metagenome (GOLD analysis project Ga0206119, IMG submission 148608) | Enriched microbial communities from leaf-cutter ant dump, University of Wisconsin, Madison, United States - 3A50A | ecosystem: Environmental > Terrestrial > Nest > Insects nest > Nest dump...
GCTGTATCAGTACTCGCTTATCCGTTTTGTCCTTGCCGAGGTAGGTCCTGAACGGGATTTTGAACAACGTAAACTGGAACTCACGGTGCTTTTCATCGGCCACGAACTTCAGCGACTTACCCGAAAAAGGTAGCGGAATGTTGCGTTTGTAGTTACGCAGCGACTTCTCCCCTTTCCAGTACGCACTGCGTTCGGTCCCGTATACGCTGGTGAGCGAATTGTTCAGGTTGGAAAAGATGTCCGACGGCATCTTCCCCAGCAATCTGCTCGACAACACGCGGTACGTGGTATTCATCCGTGAGGTATTGAGGATGCCTTCCTCATCCTTAGCACGGTCGGCCAGTTTCACCTTCACCTCATCCGTGAAGTAAATCAGATCTTTTACCCGATCCTGCACATACAGGTTCGTAAAAATAAGGTTAGCTGCCTGAAAAGCCAGAAACTGCCATTCATACAATTGCTTGTAGTAAGCATCTTTCTGTGCTTTATCTTCACAATCTACATACACCTGTATTTTCCGTGTCAGGATGATGGTCTTCTTTTCCATAGTTACGCCGATTGTTTCGCTTTCTTGATCGCCGCATGAGCCTGCACAAAGAGTGACTTCACCTTCGAGTCGTCCAACTGCAACGCTTCCGCAATTTCCTCAAAGGAATATTGCAGGTCGTAGCGCATGGCCAATACCTGCGCCTGCTCTTCGGTGAGCATCCCTTCGGTAACGAGCGGCTTCGTACGTGTGGCTCCATCCAGCTTGGATGTATCCGCCAGCGCGGCTTTCAAGTTGGCAATGCATTGCTCCACGCGTTGGGCTACCTCATAGTCCGAGATGCCGCCAAGGTGGTAGGCAATGCGTTCGTAGCTGAAACTATACCGCATGCACAGTCGCAGGAATAACTGCTGCTGGTCGTTCAGGTTAGGCAGCAGCCGGTTTACCTGTTCCAATTGCTGCTGTTTTTCCGCTTCCAGTTGTTCGAGGTATACGGTATCGGCTTCGGCCTCGTCCTCCATTTCATACCCAAGCATAAACTCCTGGAAATTCTCGATGCCATCCAACCGTAACATACTGCGGTGAAAACGGTTAAGACTCTTCTGATAATACGCCATGCCTGCTTCGCGAAGCTGGTGATTGAGAAACTCGTGCAGGTGATCCACATCGCGTATGTGATCGCGCATGAGCCACAAACGGAGGAACCCCTCCTGTGCAATGGCATTCCCCACGACATCGTCCTTGACGAACCGCTCAGCGCGCCACGCATAGTGGTGGTAATATATCTCGTAGAAATAGTTCAGTCCGGCCTCATCGCCGGTCTTGAGCCGATGGAACGCATCGGCAACGTCTTTTTGCATTTGGAAACTGGTTTTCATCATCATGCGGCTTTTTGGTTTAAAATTTTGACACATACTTCCCCCTTAGCCATCCTAAATTGCTGTTTAGGAGCTTATAAACTGTCGATATCCGGCAGTCATACAGCGTATCGGGAAAGTACTATTCGGGCGAACACTTTACCGTATCCAACAGATTCCGGAAGTGCGGACGCTTTTTCGATGTGTAGTCGGGTTGTTTATCCATAACTCGGTTCTTTTTGGTAAAACGAAGGTAGGGATAATATTGAAACCAAACAAATATGTTTTGATTTTAATTTCAAATATTGATGAAATACGGATTTAGTTGATGAAATACGGATTGTCGGGTGACTTCCGACTGGTGAAGGGAAAAAATAAAGGCTGTCCCAACTTTATTTCGTGAGACAGCCTTTAAGCTTTTAGGGTATAAACCGCTACTACCGAGCGTACTTGAAGCTCTTACCCAAGAACCGTGCGCTTTCGCCCAATTCCTCTTCGATACGGAGCAATTGGTTGTATTTTGCGATCCGGTCTGAACGTGATGCCGAACCGGTTTTGATCTGTCCGCAGTTCAGTGCCACCGCCAAATCCGCAATGGTATAATCTTCCGTTTCACCGCTCCGGTGACTCATTACAGACGTATATCCACTGTTTTGTGCCAGTGATACTGCGTTGATCGTTTCGGTCAATGAACCGATCTGGTTTACTTTCACCAAGATGGAGTTTGCGGTATCGGTATCAATACCTTGTTGCAGCCGTTTGGTATTGGTTACAAACAGGTCGTCGCCGACCAACTGTACTGTAGCACCGATTTTATCGGTCAGCAGCTTCCATCCCGCCCAATCGTCTTCAGCCATACCGTCTTCGATAGAGATGATGGGGTATTTAGCCGTCAGTTCAGCAAGGTAAGCAGCCTGCTCTTCGCTGGTACGAACGGCACCTTTATCACCTTCAAATTTGGTGTAATCGTATTTTCCGTCTTTGTAGAATTCCGAGGATGCACAATCCAGTGCGAGGTAAATATCGCTACCCGGTTTGTAACCGGCTGTTTCGATTGCTTTCAAAACAGTCTCTACCGCATCTTCCGTACCGTCGAATGTCGGTGCAAATCCACCTTCATCGCCCACTGCCGTAGACAAGCCGCGGTCGTGCAGAATCTTTTTCAGGTTATGGAACACTTCCGCTCCCCAACGCAGTGCTTCGGAGAAAGAAGGAGCACCTGCCGGCATGATCATAAACTCCTGGAAAGCGATGGGCGCATCCGAGTGAGACCCACCGTTGATGATGTTCATCATCGGGATGGGCAGTGTATTGGCATTCACCCCACCGATATAACGGTATACCGGCTGACGGCTTTCCTGAGCAGCCGCTTTGGCTACCGCCAGTGAAACACCCAAGATAGCGTTAGCCCCCAGGTTGCCTTTATTTTCCGTACCATCCAGGTCGATCATGACCTTATCGATGGCGTTTTGTTCAAATACGTCGATCCCTTGCAGGGCCTCCGCAATTTTGGTATTTACATTTTCAACGGCTTTCAGCACCCCTTTACCGAGGTATTTGGACTTGTCGCCATCCCGCAGTTCTACCGCTTCGTGTACACCGGTAGAAGCACCCGAAGGCACCGCTGCACGGCCTACAAAACCATTTTCAGTAGTCACGTCCACCTCGATGGTAGGATTACCGCGCGAGTCCAGTATTTGCCGCGCATGTACGTCGATGATCAAACTCATTGTATTTCTTGTATTTAAAAGTTACTATTTACAATCGTCTTCAAAGTTAGTGTTCCATCTACACGAAGCAACACATTCCCCAAAGTTAGCTATATTTAATTTAAATTCCAGTTTCAATTCGCCAATTCCAATTTACCGCTCTCCAAGAGTTGCACAAAATCATCAAACAGGTAGCGGGAATCGTGCGGACCGGGCGACGATTCGGGGTGGTATTGCACCGAAAAGGCGTTCTTCCCTTTTACCCGGATCCCTTCGATCGACTGATCATTGAGGTTGATGTGGGTAATTTCCACCTTATCCGACTTCTCGATATCTTCGGCTACCACCCCAAAGCCGTGGTTTTGGCTGGTGATCTCACACCGGTTGGCAATGATATTTTTCACCGGATGGTTAATACCGCGGTGACCATTAAACATTTTACGGGTACGGATGCCGTTAGCCAATGCCAACAGCTGATGCCCCAGACAGATCCCAAACAGCGGCTTATCGGCCTCCAGGATATCCGTTACGGTTTGTACTGCATAGTCCATGGCTGCCGGATCGCCGGGACCGTTGGAGATGAAGTAACCATCGGCACCCCATGCGTTCATTTCGGTAAACGTTGTTTTCGCAGGGAACACCTTTGCATATACCTTCCGGGCATCAAAATTACGCAGGATGTTTTTCTTAATCCCAAGATCGAGTACGGCGATGCGGATCGGTGCCTCTTCGTTACCAAAATAATAAGGAGATTCGGTTGTGACGACCGACGACAATTCCAGTCCGGCCATCGAAGGTACTTTCGCCAGCTGTTCTTTCAGCTCAGCGACATCCAGTATCTCCGAAGAAATGATGGCATTCATCGCTCCTTTATCGCGGATGTGGCGGACGAGCGAGCGGGTATCGATATCGGAAATACCGACCAAATTACCGTTTTCGAAATAGGCTTGGATGGATGAATCTGCCATTTTACGGCTGTAGTTAACGCTGTAATTTTTGCATACCAGTCCGGCAATCTGAATCTGGTTTGACTCAGATTCTTCTGTAGCGATGCCGTAGTTACCGATGTGGGCGTTGGTAGTGACCATAATCTGTCCATAATAAGACGGGTCGGTAAAAATCTCTTGGTAGCCTGTTGTACCTGTATTGAAACAGATTTCGCCCGTTGTCGTACCAATTTTCCCGGCCGCCTTGCCGTGGTAGACGGTACCGTCTTCCAATAGCAGAATCGCCGGAAGTTTGCTGTAGTTAGTCATTCGTTATTGCTGTTGTTGATGGTTTGCTGTGTTGATGAAATATACTATGTGTACGCCCATAAAAAAAGCCCTCAACGGGCCTAAATCGGTCTAAAATGCAAAACATGTCGGAAACATTTCCGGGCTTGGGGCATTTTGTCATGAAGCAATGTACTCCAAATTTCACGGGGGACAAAGGTAGATATTTTTTAGCCTTTTCTAAAAATTTTTATGCAGGTTTTTGAAGTATGCTGGGGAGGCTTCCGCCCTGCCCCGAGATTGGTGCGGGTGGCTTAGGAAAATCCAACGATAATCCGCAAGGGGGTTGCATCGGGCAAGGAGCGCTTCACAACTGAACGGAATATGAACAAAATGAATAGAGCCGCTGGCCTAACCTAGATGTATCTTTACCGTGCAAATACCAAAAAATATGAAAAACAAATTACCTATGCCGATGCCGCATTACGGCATCTAAGTGCCGAGAATAGCTAGTTGATTGTCTACCCCTGCCTATGAATTGATATGTACTCCTATGTTACATCTACCTTTTGTTCGCGTCTGCGTTTTTTCACAATATGTGTTGTGCTGCTGGTTGGGGTGGTGAAGGAGGGATATGGGCAACGGGTGTATGCTGATGCGGAACGGAACGGAACGACAGGATCTGGTCTTACAAATTCGGGAAGTATTACAGATCGAACTTTCTCCATAAACACCAACTATTCAGATTTTACAAAATTGACCGCAACGAGCACACTTGGCACTTCAACAGCATGGCAACAGTTGATTTTCCCAATCACACGCCCAGCCAATTCCCTCATATTTCTCAAATTCACCAGTTCAAACGCTCTCTTGGGCGGTGGCGTAACAACTCAGGCCTATGTCAATAGTTCAAGTAACTCTGATGGCTCCGCTGTACCTACCCAATCGTCCGCTTTCACTTCTGTGGATGGAATGACCTACTTAGCCATTACGAGTACCAGCGATTTCAATGCCGTTCGTTTAACCTTATCGTCTCCAGTGGCATTGGGAACTGCAACCGCAAATATCTATTACGCATTTTATGAACCATCCAACACCGATTGTGCCGATGTAATCGGTACTGCCGTAGGAGGCTCCGGAATATCGTTGGGAGGGGGTGTCTCTTCTCCTTCGAATGCAATAGACAATGACCTGACCACATTTTCTACAATAAACGGCGGGCTATTGGCGGTAGGGAATACCATCACGCAAACGGCCTATTTTTCCAATCTTTCCAATATCGGGGATGCCGCTACCGTTACGTTTTCTGTTCCGCCTACATTGCTGCAACTTGGCTTATTCAATAATGTAGTCGTAAAAACCTATAATGGCTTTAATCCTACCCCTGTGTCTACGACGAGTTTAAGCAGCCTCCTCTCCCTGGATTTATTGGGCTTATTGTCTTCAGGCAGCAGATTTACAGCTTCCGTAACACCTAATGGCAGGTTTGACAGAATAGAAGTAAGCGTGGCAACGGGTGTAAGTTTGTTAAGTAACTTTAGGATCCATGAAATTCAACGCACCCCGGCAAAGCCTACGACGCCTACGGCCTATCCCAATATCATCCAAATTTGTGACGGAGAATCGGCGACAGTTACCGCTCAATCGCCCAGCTCCGGAAGCATCTTACGCTGGTACGATGCTGTGAACGACGGCACTTTATTACAGGAAAGCAACACTAATTCAAACACCTATACCACACCTCCTATTTTTTATTCTTCGCCGACAGACACGACATTTATTTACGTGGCAGCATCCTGGAACAGCGGCTGCCCCGCAGAGTCCGAACGCACTAAGATTGCTATTGTAGTACGTCCTAAGCCTATTGTCGACCCCATTGTAGGCCAAAATGAGGTATGTGTAAATAGCAGCATAACGCTTTCATCCAACACCGTAGGTGGTACATGGAGCAGTACAGACAATACCATTGCTTCTGTTAACGTCTCTTCTGGAATGGTGACCGGCGTCGGTACAGGAACAGTTACAATACGATATACACTGTCCAACAGCCAGACTTCCTGTTCAAATTACCAGGAGAAAGAAATAACCGTACACCCAAAACCCGGAAGACCCGACCTCCATATAAGCAGTAACGAATAACAAAAATGATAACATTAAACGAACAGAACAATCAAAAAACTAATACAAAAACGAATATGAAAAAAACAATGACCTCCTTAAAAGCAGGCTTGGTTGGCCTGATTTTAACATCCGCATTAACTTCCTCTGCTCAACAGCTTATCGGCGGAAATGATCCGGGAAGTTTGCAACCGCCCCTTAGCGGCACAGGAACCGAAGCCATTTTCGTACACGGTGGTTCCGGTTTTACGTTGACAGCTTCTACAACCAGTACGGCCGAAGGAGGGGCATCAGGTATCGCGTTTACCGATTTTGATTGGCTCTTCAGGAACGCTGCAGGAGGCGGTGACGGAGTAAGTGCCCTGACCTCTGCATCGGCAACTCCCGGTGGAACGGTTAACAGCGAATTGAACGTTACCAACCTCGCTCCTGGATTTTATACATTTATTGCACAAGGTGTTACCGATGGGGAAATATGTTCTTCAGAACCCGAAGAATTCACTGTATTTGTCCTCGCCCCCTTAACCGTTACACTCTCATTAGATGGAGATGCTTCCCTGTTGTATTGTATGGATGACATGGCAGCCAATACGCTTACAGCAAATGCCGCTTTTGATACAAATGTCACTTGGAATGCAGAGACAGACATAACCACCAATCCAGCTTTGAGTGATTTCGAACTGCGCTATCGTTGGTATAAAGTTACTGACGGAACGACATTTGATATCAGTTCGGAGACCCCGTTCACAACAAGTACACCATCAACCAATACGACAGAAAACAGCTATACGTTTGATAATACCAACGACACGGCTGTAGGCCAATGGAATTACTATGTAGCAGTAGACTATACCGTGAAAACATCCGGTCCGTATACGAATGTATTGGGTAGTGCTTCTACGCCGACTGTTATCGAAGTTACGCCGAAACCCGGTAAACCGACAATTACCATCCAAGCCAATTAGTGGTGATAGACTGAGGAAATGTTGGCCCAGTGGTTTAGGTATTTGTGGATAATACCGACGCTGTGCATGGCACTCGTGGCCACAGCACAGACCGAGCAACCCGTGCATATTGCACCGGGTAGCTCGGTCTTGTTACGTGCCGATGCCACCGACGCCCTCTCCTACCTCTGGTTTCGAGACGGCGAACCTTTAAACGGCTTCCACGATCAACGCCTTACCGTGTCCGAAGCGGGTGTCTATACCGTCATGGCACTTGGAGAAAATTGCAATTCAGATCTTTCCGATCCCGTAGAAGTCATCATGGATTCAGGTCCCGACACCAAACCGGTAACAACGGTAGACATGCGTATCCGTAATCAGCCGGACCGACCCTCAGTCTTGATTGGTGGCCAGTTCTCCTATCAGCTTTTTATTCTGAACAACGGCACCCAAACGGCAGATGGCATCGTGATAACCGCCGTAATCCCTGAAAATGTATCTTATGAAGGCCCTGTCGGCGAATATGCTGGACAGGTCACCTACAATCCTTCCACCCGTGAGGTGACGTGGCTGCCGGGCGACATAGATCCAAATCAAGGCGAAACCTTAACCATCAGCGTGCGGGCAACGCAAGAAGGCAAGGCGTCACAACTGGCCTCTATTACCACCCGATTGGCAGATAATCATCCCGAGGACAACCAATCAACGGCCTCCGTAGAAGTAATCGCCATGAAAATCCCGAATGGCTTTACTCCCAATGGGGATGGCCTTAACGACTACTTCCGGATTGCAGGACTGGAAGCTTTTCCGCAAAACCGCATCGTTATCTTCAACCGTTGGGGCAACGAAGTGTACAAAGCAAGCCCGTATAAAGGCGACTGGAATGGCAGCAACCTCAGCGAGGGCACGTATTATTACGTGTTCGAAGCCCGGCTACATAATGGCCACTGGCAGACATTCAAAGGATACATTACCCTTATCCGGAATGTGGGTGAGTAATGTTTCGCTACAAAAAAAAGAATCACACTATTGGACGATAATGCTTTGAATGGTATGTTTGCCGGGCTAATTTTAAGCGCCTAAAGACAACGGTTTTTAAGTAGAAAAGAAATTAAGAATGTTTGACCTAAATATATTTCTTGCCATTAATTTAATTCTTCTGTTTTTTGCCTTTTTCTTCCGAAAAAACAATTCCCTACCCAATAAAATACTGGCTCTTATCTTACTGGACCTCGCCATTTCGTTTTTGGGCAATGCCACGATCGTGGGAGGGTACTTCATCGATTTTCCGTATCTGTTTTTTCTCTCCTGGTGCACCTCAATATTTTTTGGCCCTTTATTTTTTTCCTATATCTGCTTATTTACCCGATCACATATCACCTGGAAACACCCACTTTGGCTGGTTGCCTTCTCGGTATCAATATTCGGACTTTCATTTCCGGCAACCTATTTGATGCTTCCTGCATCTGAACACGCCGCCTTTGCGAGGTCCTTGATCAACGAACCGCTACCTTGGCAAATGACGGTACTTAACATCATCGGCATGTTAACCATCCTGACCTGTACGATGGTTTCGATTATTAAAACAATCCAGTACAAAAAGCGCTTGGTTAGCTCCATGTCCAACCTCGAGAAAACGAAATTGGCTTTTATATCCAGATTTGTACTTCTGGGGGTGACGCTCACGGTCACTACCATCGTTTTATACCTGACTTTGCCTCAGTATCGGGTGGAATATCTTTACCTCCCCTGCTTGATCACACTGATTTACGTGTATATTCTGTATTATACCTTTCATCATCACGCTATTTTTACCGCAGAAACGTATGAACAATTTTTGGAAGATACGCTGCCCGCCAGCGAGGAAATGAGGATACCGGAAACGGACCTATCCATTATCCCCCAAAACGAACTACAGGCACTGGGAGCACGCATCAACGAATACCTGTTGCAAACCGAAGCTTATACGAATCCCGATATTACCATAAAAATGCTGGCAAATAGCCTGGCGATTCCCGTAGAAAAGGCTTCCGCCGCCATCAATAAAGAAATGAACAAAAATTTCTACGACCTCATCAATGAGAAGCGGATCGACAAAGCGAAAGTTCTGCTAAGTGACAAATTGGATAAACTCACCATCGAAGGCATTGCCCACAATGCGGGGTTTAACAGTCGGGCATCCTTCTACCGCGCATTTAAAAAATATACCGCGATCAGTCCTTCCGAATACATCAGCCAAAAGCACCCGAATTACACCGATTAATCCACTTATAACCAACCGTTTCAGTTTGTTGAGACAAATTTTTCAGTTCGTTGAGACAGGTTCTCAGCCGTTACCCATATCGAGTTCGAAGAAATCAGAATAGATTTGCTGACCGATGGAATCGATGACGTTTACGAACTAAGTCCAATAATGATGAAGCAAAAACACCTTTTTTCTATAGCCGTATTGCTGGCACTGTCCTCCGCTTGCAAAAAGAGTACAGACGGTGAGGATCCGGCCCCACCAAATTCATCAGATACCTTACTGCTACCCCCTTCTACCGGCTGGCAGCATGTCATGTCTATCGACACAAAAGATTACGCTTTATCGGTATGTGATATGACTCCGGTAGGGCAGGAAATCGCGGTACTGTACAAATCCAGGCTCCCGACAAGCCATACTTCCGATTATTTTAAAGTAAAGTTTAAGGAAAGCGGCCCTCAATCGGCCGCAGGCACCCAGCTGGGCTTTTCTACCGATGGCCGGACGGTTTATTACAGTCAGTTTGTTCCTGAAAGCTATACGGCCGTTTTTACCGACATGCAATATGTGGGCAATATATACGGACTTATCGACGAAAACAATACCCGTACGGTCCGATTCGTAACCGATCTAACGCAACCGAAGGATGAATTCGTTAACTATTATTACACCAAAGCCGGCGACTATCTAGGCGCAGTGATCAACGGGGCCCACATTCCCAATGCCACTCAATACGGGACAAGCAAGTTTCCCCCCACGCCTGTTACGGATGGCTTCATGCCGACCATAAATACCGATAAAAATCGCGGGAATTTCGTGAGTAAAATGGCTATTCCATTGAAATTGTCTGACAACCATCCATACACGTTTACGATTGGCACAGATGGCAATCAGCTCAAATATCAAGCACTGAAGCTCCTTCCCGAAAAAGAACGCATCGACCCCAATTACGAAATTGTAGACGAAGGCGAATTTGCCGGATGGCAGGCTTCCGGTCTGGAGTCAAACAATCCGTACCAAAGTCTGGTTACTTTCCGTTATGACAACGATGTACTGACCTTTGTGCTGGCCGATTATAAGATGGTAAGCGGCATCAACGTAATGAACAAGCTGCATGGCTATCGCTGGAAAAAAGGCACGGCCGGACTCAGTACGCTCTGGGAAAGTGCCGAGGTAACTCCTACCCTTTCCAATGCCCTTGATACGCAGGAAGCGATCAATGACGTACAATCCCGGCGCTACGAAGAAAACAGGCTTACACCCGATGGTACATTGTATACCATCCACACCAAAAAGCTATATACACAACCCCAGCCCGAGAAAGAATACAGTATTTTATATACTGTAAATGCCAGCGGCATCAACGAACTGAGCCGCATCGATTACCTTTTCGATCATTACAAGAAAACGGTGCGGATCAACACATGCCGCTACATAAACGGCGCATACTATGCCCTGGTTTATCCCATTGAGAGCGAGTATATAAAAGCCGACGATCCCAAATACCACATTGAAGTGGTTAAACTAACCCCATAACCCTATTAAAACCAGAAAATGAAACGATTAATTATTTTAGTGATGGGCGCATGGATAGGTTGTCTTTCATCCTGCAAAAAAGACGACAACAAGGTAAGTGCGCCCACCAACAATACCTGGCAGGTAACGCCCGATGATAAAGTGGGCACACAGGTTTACAAAACGAAAACAATTGTACTTCGCACAAACATCAAACAGGTACTTGAAGCTACGAGTGAAGATAATCCGGGCGGCGGTATCAACGGTACCAGAAGCTCCATTACACTATCTTTTCCCACAGTAGGGCCGCCTCCTTCGGGGACGTACAAAGTGACCGCTTACGACAAACTGACGAATACCGATCAGGTCTCCATTGCTATCATCACTTCTGGCACCATATCCAACAGTGGCCCTAACGTATACTGGTTTTCACCCGAAGGTGGCAATCAGACCATTTCTTACAAATTCGAAGACGGCAAAGCAAGTGCCGTCTTCAAAAATATCGTGATGAACCAGAACGGTAGCACCGGCCCGACTACAGCTAAGATTTCTGCTAATATCAGCCAATAAGTAGGTTATTATGAAAAAACTATTGACAGCCTTTGTCCTGATGCTGACATTCGCATCCTGTACCAAGGACAAAGAAGAGCCGGATACATTATCAATAAACAACACCACCTGGATGGTGGAAGTAACCCTTAATGGCCGTACAACCTCAAGTACAGAAAATATATTCGAGTTTAATAAAACCAAAGACACCGGTTATTTTCACTGGAGCCCCGGCGGAGCAACAAGCTATCACGGCAACTGGACACAAGACGGTGCTACCGTGAAATTCACCTTTGACGATGGAACGGGACAACTTTGGGACAATACGGGTACGCTGAGCAAAAATGACCGGGGCGAAGACAACAAGGTTTTCACGGGCACCATGCTGCGGAGAGGCGGTGGTGGGTCCGGATCTTTTAGCGGTGTAAGACCCTGAAGGATGCATTGCTCCTCCTTCTGAAATAAGTATTCGAATGAAATAAAGCTATTGACAAACCCAGCAATCATGAAAAAAGCAATCTATTTGTTCCTATTGATTTTCAGTACAACGGTTGTTTCGGCACAGCAGCAAAGCAGCGAACCCAACGACATCGGCGAAATACTGGAACAGGCAAACGCCGATTTTAAAGACATCACCGGAGCGCAACAAGCGGAA
>Ga0206119_100512_pt1 | contig 12132 bp, 9 predicted proteins | sample 3A50Ametagenome_FD_148608 | JGI IMG/M metagenome (GOLD analysis project Ga0206119, IMG submission 148608) | Enriched microbial communities from leaf-cutter ant dump, University of Wisconsin, Madison, United States - 3A50A | ecosystem: Environmental > Terrestrial > Nest > Insects nest > Nest dump...
TCGAAAAATGCCAATGCACTGCCGGGGCAGGATATGGTGATCGTCGCCGGTGTCAACACCACTGAGAAAGGCCACCTGTTTCTACTTACCAACGAAAAAATATTCGGGGCCGACGGATTCGTATATGCCGGTCAAACGACTTACAACGACGAGGTGATCGTGCCGCTCGATCGTCCCAAAAGTCTGGAAAGCTTGTGGGCGACGGTGCCCAGTGTAACCGTTACCCAAAGTGGAAGCCCCGATTATGGCATCCGGGAGGAAATGGATTTCAAGGGAAACGAAGCAAGTGCTTATTTTGCTGACTTATATAGCAGTTACAAAACCGTCACGTCCTACCAGGTTACCGGCAAAACCGAGGCGCAGTTCTCGCTGATCAATTTAAACATCACGCCTGAAATGCTGGCTGACACGAATGCAACGGTTACCATCACCGGGGTATTTATCCCCGATAAGGGCCCCGCGCGTGTACATCGACTGGATGTACCCATTGTCACCTCTCACGACCCCAATAAAATGTCGCTCAAGCAATCCCGGCTGAGTTACCGATTAGTATCCAGGCGCAAAGCGCTGACGTATAAAGTTCAATTTCAGAACGATGGAGAGGGTGACGCCAAAAATATCCGGCTCGAAATCAAACTACCGGAGGTTCTGGATCCGACCACCTTCGAATTACTCAATCTATATCCTGAAATCGATTCCTGTACCACCGCCCTGCAAGCGCCGTGTTACCAACACTACCTCAAGGGCGCCGACACCCTGGTATTCCAATTCAAGGACATTTCTCTCCCCGGTTCAAAAGCACCCGATGTGCACGACAAAGACAGCACACAGGGCTTTATTCGCTTTACCGTGCGTCCCAAAAAGAAGTTGCCCAACCAGTCATTTAAGGGGCAGACAAATATCTTTTTTGACAAAAACGAGCCCATTACCACCAATTTTGCGACAGGGAGATTCCGGAAAGGGTTTTCACCGATGGTATTTGCCGGATATCACCAATTTATGCAGAAGCCGAAAGGAACGAGCGAAACGGAACGTATTAAAAGCGGACCGCTACTGGGCATTGGTCTCGCTCCCATCGCCCCGTATCGCAAATTCTACTGGCAAGTAGAAGTCTATGCCAATGCCTACCGGACCTCCGATGTGACAACCCGTTACGAACCGGGGGGCATGGAATATCCGGACCCTCAATCAGACCGATTACAGAAATATCAATACGAGCGGTACGATCAGGAGACCCAAGCGAAATTTATCCAGCTACGGTTTGTCCCCTTACATATCCGCTACAATTTCAACGGCTGGGTATCGGCAGGTGTGGGAGCGCTGGCCGAAACCTCCATCAACACCAAACAGGTGGAAGAAAGGACGTATTATTTACTCGCGGCAGCAGGAGAGTTACCTGTCCGGCTGCCGTATTCCGATGCGCGGCTCGCAATGAGTCGGTTACATGTGCAGCCCTTTGCCGATGTTAACTTCGGACGCACGTACTTAGGGCCTGTGGTGGGATTGCGCTACCTGTTGGGGGCCAGCGAGGGACAGTTTGGTCAGTTATACGCGGCATGGCGTTTCTAACCCACCCGTACACCTCCCTGCTAGCGTTAGGACTGATTGTGACCCTGACTGGCTCTGCATGTCGACAACCCGTCTCCCACTCACCTGTGGTACCCGCTGCAGCGGAAACGGGCTTACACGATACGGCATCCGTTCTTGCCCAATTAGAATACTTAGGTAACATTGCCTACGACCACCCGGATCAATTTATCCACAACCCGGATTCATTCATCAACCTCCTTCCGGCATTACCGGTGACAACAGAAGGGCAAGAGATGTATGCTTGGTTGCTGCTGAACATCGGCTACGGTCTACGTGAGGCCGGCGACTTGCTCGGAAGCACCAATTATTACGAACGAGCGATGGATTATTGTACAGATCACGGATTGACCAATCCCGATTTCGTGTTATACGTTGCAAAACCCCTGGGCAACCTATACACCCAGATCGGCGACCTACAAAAAGCCCTGCATATTCATGAGCTGGCTATTACCGACGCCAGACAGCGAAACGATACGACCGTATTGCCTGCGCTGTATACCAATATGGCAACGGTCTACCAACAAATAGGTCGCCCCGACAGCTTGCTGCACATCTGCAAAAAAGGACTGCAATATACGCGCGGTATCGGCCCCTCTGCGGCGCTGTTGTACAATCTCCTTGCAGGGGCTTACCAACAATTGAGCGTCCCGGACAGTGCGCGCCATTTTAACCAACGGGCATTGGTGCAGTTTGCAGGCAGCCTTCCTACGGGCGACACCCTGATCTGGTATACCAATGCCCTGCATCAGCAGGCCATCTTAGCCGTTGAGCAAAACCAATTAAACCGTGCACTTCTCTATTTAAATCGGGCCATTGCCCTCACTGAACAGGCATTCTCCAACAGCAAACAACGCGATCGAGCTAAATATTACCATGCCCGGGGGAGTCTTTTTTATAAGCTTCAACGAGATACCGAGGCATTAAGAGATTTCCGACGGGTGTTACGACTCTTCACACCGGAAGGCGCCGGCTACTTTCCCGACTACACCTATACCGAAGCGCTGCTGGGATTAGCGCGCACGCATGCGGTTAGCGGTGACCCCGATTCTGCCCGATACTATTATACCCTAACTATCGAAAACGCATACTACACCCAACAACTGATTGTAAGCGAAGAGAGCCATTATCAAAACTCGGCCTGGAATCGCAATTTACTCAACGAGGCGGCGGATCTGCTTTGGGATACCTTCACCACCACACAAAACCCAACGAGGCAGCAATCGATCGCCGATACACTCTGCTGGTTAACGGAACTTTCCAAAGGGCGACAGCTGCTTCAAGAAATCAATCGTACGGCAGTTTGGGGATCGGAAAGTGATCCACAGCAGCGCAAACGCAAACAGTTGCAGTTCCGCTATCAGGCCATTGCCCAAACAACTGATCCGGAAGAGAAACGCCGCTTGACACAGGAAGCGGAACAAGCCGCTTTTGAATTCCAATTAGCTGAAACGCATTTCGACCAATCGTTTACTCCCCCTAACGCCCAAACATTCATCCGGCAACTCGTCGCCGGATCGGATTCCACCACACTGGTCAGCTACTTTACCACCCCAGCCGGCGACGCTTACGTTACCGCTTACCAAAACCGTCGCGCCTCCATGCATCGGATTCCTGCGGACACCCTTGCGAACATATCGCAGTTCATCCATCGTTATTTTAGCGAGGGGCCAACGGCTTATGACAACGATCCGGTCCGTTATGAGCAGCAGGCGGGTCAACTAGCCGCCCAACTGCTCCCTTTCGGCAATATCCAGGGACAAATCTGCATTTCACCCGATGGCCCATTATTCAGGCTCCCTTTCGATGCGTTGATACACAACGCCCAATTCCTCGGAAAGGAACACATTCTTTACTACACGTATACGTTCCTTTTACAATCCGGTTCCTACTCTACGTCCACTCCAAATCATCCTTCTGTCCGTATCTTTGCAAAGAGTCGATATGACGAAGCCTCCGGCTTATCCGATCTACCTGCCATCACCGACGAAGCTACCTACTTAGCCAACCTATTCCGGACTACACCTTACTGGGACGACGAAGCAACCGACCGCACTTTTTTCCAAGCATTGGAAAGTGGGGACCTTATTCACCTCGCTGCACACGCCGTTGCGGATCATTCGACCGACCCCTACATTGCCTTCAGCCAACCCATTACGCTGAGTAAGCTCCGATACATCCGGGCCGTTTCGCCCCTGATTTTCTTGTCGGCCTGCCAAACAGCTTCGGGCGAATTATTGCCGGGTGAGGGCGTAGAAAGTCTCAACAAAGCCTTCCTGAGTAAAGGGGTAAAAGGCGTCATTGCCTCATATTGGTCGGTCGACGACCAAACAACCGCTACGCTTACCCGTTTATTCTACGAAGCACTTACGGAAACAGGACACCCGGCATCGGCGCTCGCGCTCGCTAAGCAACGATACCTGTCTTCAGCGCACAGCGCCGCCCGGAATCCTTGGTTTTGGGCATCGTTACAATTTACAGGAGCCGATACATACATTGCTGTAAAACCGGCTCCTGTCAACTTCCTCCCGTGGTTAGGGATGGTCCTGATCCTGGTGATCGCGGCCGGACTTACCGGTGGGTTCATCTGGCACCGATCAGGGCACCTTACACATCCATTTCAACATAAATAACAGAAACCCCAACATGTACTTAACAATGATTCGCGGTGAAATTTTCATAGCTAATTCGCTTAAAGTCCCTTAATAGGTGAGTACACGAATTTCTGTCCGGCGATTTAGTGCATGGTCTTCCTCTGGGCAATCGTCCCCATTTCCACAAGCGTTCACCAGCTGCGTCTCGCCGTAGCCCTTTGCCTCCATCCGCTCCCTCGGAATGCCTTTAGACGCCAGGTAGCTCACTGCCGCTTCCGCCCTGCGTTGCGACAAGTTCAGGTTGTAGGTATCGTTACCCCGGCTATCGGTATGCGAAGAAAGTTCGATCCGCAAAGTCGGATTCTGGTGCAGGATATTGGCCACGTTGTCCAGTACCAGCGCTGCATCGCGTCGGATCTCGCTTTTATCGAAGTCATAAAGAATGTTCTTCACCACCCAAGACGCACCTGCTTCCAAGTCACACACACCGAGTTTCAAGGTTACGTACAGTGTTTTGCTGCGATCTAACCCCAACGTACTGATGCGTTCGGTTTGGGAATATTTCCCCGACTGATTCGCAACCACATTGTAGGTAGCCTGTTGATCCAGTTGGTAGATAAACTTCCCTTCGGCATCGGATACTTGGCTCATGTTTGCGGCAGATGCCTCATGGGTCAGGGTGGTGTTGATACCCGCAAGTTTCTGCTCAGCATCGCATTCTACGGTCTCTCCGATCAATGTAAACCGCGGATCGTCATGGAATAACTCTTTATAAATCACCGAGCCTGCTGCAGCAAAGTCAGCGGGCATCAAGGAGACATCGGACGTTTTAACGCCATTTTTCTCTCCTTGAATCCGATAGGTGCCTGCCGGTACCGCAATCAACCGTTCGACCTCTCCGTTCGCATCGGTAATCGCGATTTCCTCCAAGTCGCCTCCCTGCACGGACACCTTCACCCCGCTCAGCGCAAGACCCGTTTGGCGATCTTTCACGACAACCACAAGATCTTTGGCCTCCGGCTGTGCCGCTGCAACCGGCGCAACCGCTGCCGGTTGGGAAGCCGTTGATACAGGTTCCCGCAACGCCGCAGACTCCTGCTTTCGTCCAAAGGTATATTTGATACCCGCAATAAGTCCCACAGCCTGCGTAAATGTACGCCGCAATTCGGGCTTTTCAGCAAAGAACACAAAAGGGTCGTTCACAAAATCAGCCTCCGTAATCGGTTGAATCGCCTGTCGTTCCTCCACAAAAAACTCACTGGGTTTACCTCCAAACTGTGTTCCGAAGGTACTGAGGTAATCGCCCTGTATAAAAACGCTGAGATTGCGTACTACTTCGTAATTGAAACGCACGCCCCCTATCCCCATCCAAGCAGGGGCTTTATCGGCCGTATTTGCGGTATTGCGTACGACCAACGATTGAGTGACAGTCCCCCCTCGTGCATCCTGTGTTTCATATACCAGCTCGCGTGTATAATTCGGAAATTGTTGAAATAAAACCCCTCCTTTCGCGAATACCTCCAGCTCAAATGGTCCCGTGCGGAATCGATATGTGGGACCAACTGCCAAACCGATGTGCTGAAAACGCTTGGCTGTATTGAAGGTGGATGCCATGTAGCCGTTCCGGAAAAACAGGCTATCCTGTCCCCACAGAGGATGCTGCATCCAACGGGCATCGATGCCGACACCGAAACTGCCACCCCCCAGGTAATAATCGGCAAACATACCGCCTACGTACCCCATGTTTGCTTGTGCCGTATCGCCTTGATATGTACCCAGGGTCGGATTAGCTCCGCCAAATACGCCAACCTGCCAAGGCGCACGCTCCTGAGCGAACGCCGGATGATACCCCATTAACCATACGAATATGACCACCCATGTGCTTTGTAAAAACTTCTTCATAACAAATTGCATTACGATTAAACATTCTGTTCTTTATGGTATATCAACCGGGCGTTCGGATTGTTACCTTGCGTGCGAAACATAATTGCGGAATATGCTTTGACGCCGTACAGACAAATCATGAATCCATAATTTAATTTTGATTTAAAAGACAGTTGTTTAACTTAGTGGCACTTTAGGTAATTCTTATTTATTAACTTTCAGTGTTCACACATTCATAAACCAACTATCAGATCATGGGAAAATTTGTGATTTCAACGCGTAAAAATGGGGAAGTTCAATTCAATCTGAAAGCCGGAAATGGCGAGGTTATTTTAGCAAGCGAAGGCTACACGACGAAGGCATCTGCACTAAATGGCATCGAATCGGTCCGTAAAAATGCTGCGGATGACAACCGCTACGAGCGAAAAGAATCGAAAAACGGAAAATTTATGTTCAACCTGAAAGCCCGCAATGGCCAGGTAATCGGCACGAGCGAGCTGTACGAATCAGCGGCAGGTCGTGATAAAGGAATTGAATCCGTGAAGCGCAATGCGGCTGACGCGGCCATCGACGACCAAACTGCATAATATTCAAGCGGATTGGCAAGAGACTTTTCTTCCAATCCGCTTTTTTTGCTAACTTGCACGCCTTATATTTTTCAGCTATGAACGAGGCAGCAACAACAGCAATCCGGGTGGAGCAAACGCAACAGTCGAGGCTCCAACAAGTCGATTTCAACAACCTAAAATTTGGTCAAATATTATCCGACCACATGCTGGTGGCCGAGTACGCAAACGGTCATTGGGAGGATGTGAGCATCGTGCCTTATGGAAACTTATCGCTAAGTCCTGCTACGTCAGCTATCCACTACGGTCAGTCGATTTTTGAAGGTTTGAAAGCCTACAAATTTGCAGACGGCACCGTAAGCATGTTTCGGCCTGATAGAAACAACGAACGATTCAATAAATCGGCACTTCGCTTGGAAATGCCGGAAGTACCCGAAGAAATCTTCATCGGGGGACTCAAAGCCTTGATTCATCTTGATCGCAACTGGGTACCCGATACCGCGGGCGCTTCGCTATATATCCGCCCCTTTATGTTCGCAACCGAGGCGGCTTTGGGCGTACATCCCTCGGCAACCTATAAATTTATGATCATCACCGGCCCGGTAGGTGCCTACTACAACAAGCCACTCCGACTGAAAGTGGAAACGCACTTCACCCGCGCAGCGGAAGGCGGAGTCGGTTTTTCGAAGAATGCAGGGAACTATGCGCTCTCCCTTCACCCTACTCGACTCGCACAAGAGGAAGGATTCGACCAATTGATGTGGACGGATGCCAAAGAACACAAGTATGTGGAAGAAGCGGGTACGGCCAATTTAGTCTTTCGGGTAGGTGACACGATTATTACCCCGTCGGCAGACACCATTCTTCATGGAATCACCCGCCGTACCATTGTAGAGATTGCCCGGCATTGGGGGTATCAAGTAGAGGAACGTAAGGTATCGGTCAAAGAATTGATTGACGGCATCGAAGATGGTCGTGTTACCGAAGCGTTCGCGGCAGGCACAGCGGCTACACTCACTCCGATCACGGAACTGGGATACGAAGGAAAACGATACACGTTGTCGGATCCTGCTACACGCGATTTTTCAAACAAAGTGCTGCAATACCTCAACGACCTCCGTTATGGACGTATCGACGATGAATTTGGGTGGAACGTGATTGTGGATTAATTTTTTTCGGCTAGAATAGTTTTCATTCCCGCGACATCACCTGGTTCAAACCAAACGGTGTCTGGATTTTTCCGGAACCAGGTTAACTGCCGTTTGGCATACCTGCGAGTGTTTTGCTTGATGCGGTCCACCGCTACCTCCAGACTGCATCGACCATCCAGATAGTCAAATAACTCGGCGTACCCTACCGTTTTCAGGGGGGGGAGATCGCGGAACGGCAACAGTTCCCTTACCTCATCCAACAATCCTGCCGCCATCATGGCGTCTACCCGCTGGTTGATGCGCTGATACAGCAACTGTCGATCCATCGTTAATCCGAGCGTGCGTATGTTAAAAGGTCGCTGCTTCCGTTGTTGCTTATGGAAAAGCGAGAAAGGCATCCCCGTGCTTTCATATACCTCAAGTGCACGGATGACCCGCTGCGGGTTATAAATATCCACTTCCCGATAGTAATCGGGATCAACCGTCTGCAATCGTTGCTGAAGCACCGACAAACCCTGATTTGCATGCAAGCGATTGAGTTCGTCACGCACGCCGGGAGCCGGTTGGGGCAAGTCATCCAGTCCCTGACAAACCGCATTGACAAACAACCCGGATCCCCCCACCAATAAAACGGTATCATGCCGCACAAACAAGTCATCCAGCAGCGATAACGCATCGCGCTCAAAGTCACCCGCCGAATACACATCCGTCAATCGATGCGAGTTGATAAAATAATGAGGTACAGCGGCCAACTCTTCGGCACTGGGTTTTGCCGTACCGATATTCATTTCCTGATAAAATTGCCGGGAATCGGCTGATAAAATTACCGTATGTGCGTGTTGAGCCAACTGGATACCAACGGCTGTTTTGCCAACCGCGGTGGCCCCAACCACACACACCAGCGTCTTAGCTGCTGCATGGCCGCTATCGTTCATTAATATTCATCCTCATACCCTTCGCTTTCCCCTTCCTTTCCTTCGTCCGCCTGCTCCTCCTCGTCCAGCATGTCAAAATCCTCCTCCTCGTTGATACCATATTCGGTCTCCTGCAGAAAATCGTAGTCATCCCCTCCTTTTTTTGTGGTCGACTCCGAAGAAGGCACCGAGGCAGTTCCCGGAAGTTTGGGGGCAGGTCCCATATTTTTAAATACGCAGGGATATTCCTGACCGGCCTCCTCCTTCAATATTTTGATCAACTGCACATGGAAATCGAACGGATGATGGGTGTTGTATATGTAGTAAAATTTCTGATGCGGATCGTCGATAAATTTACTCAGTCTAGCCTCCTCCATCAGTATTACGCCCCGGTCCTTTTTGCGATCGTCGGGTAAATACGCAATCTCATCTCCTTTTTTCCAATGGTCATTGCTTACGTAAAACGACGATGGAACGTCCGGGTTATATCCCGTTGTAGCGTGCAATGCTTTATGTAGGTCAAGAAAGGTATGCTTCGGCAGCACATCAATTTCTCGGATGATATCATCATAATCTTCGAATGAAATCCTAAAACGATAGATAGCCATAACGCGCTCCTGTATTTTTTTATTTTTATTAATTTATTACGAATATCTGAAATTAAGTCGGAAGTCCGAAAGCCGGGCTATGCCAGCCCCATCGCCTTCCCTTTTTCCAGCATAAACTGATACGCCTTTTCCCGGTCATTAGGAATATCCCCTTCCAATATCGCCTCACGGATGGCATTCTTAATGGTCCCCACTTCCCGTCCGGGTTTAAGCGAAAATGCCACCATAATGTCTTCTCCGGTGATGGGGGGCTGCCAATTCCGGATTTGATCCCGCTCTTCGACATCGCGGAGTTTCTGCTTAACGAGTTCAAAATTCTGCCGGTATTTTTTCTTTTTATACTCGTTTTTCGTCGTTACATCCGCATGGCAAAGTACCATGAGACTGTCAATATCATCTCCCGCCTCAAACAGCAGTCGCCGCACCGCCGAATCCGTCACGATATCCTGTGCCAGCACAATGGGTCTCAAGTGTAACAACACCAACTTCTGCACAAACTTCATCTTCTCGTTCAACGGCAGCTTCAGTACCGCAAACAGCTTCGGTACCATCCGTGCCCCCTTATCCTCGTGACCGTGAAAGGTCCACCCATTCCGTTTGTCAAAACGTTTGGTCGCCGGCTTTGCAATGTCGTGCATAATGGCTGCCCACCTAAGCCAAAGGTCGTCACTGACTTCCGCCACATTATCCAACACCTCCAATGTGTGATAAAAGTTATCCTTATGTCCCTTCCCATCCACAATATCCACTCCGGAAAGGTTAGCCATTTCAGGAAAAACAATGGCCAACAAGCCCGTATCAAACAGGTATTTAAACCCGATGGAAGGCTTCGACGCTAAAATGATCTTATTGAGCTCATCAATAATACGTTCCTTTGAAATGATACGGATTCTGTCCCGATGGTCCGAGATCGCGTTAATTGCCCGGATATCGATCTTAAAGCCCAATTGCGTAGCAAAGCGGATCGCCCGCATCATCCGCAACGGATCATCCGAAAAGGTCACGGCTGGATCCAACGGTGTCCGGATCAGTCGTTGCTGAATGTCCGTAACTCCACCAAACGGATCGATAAACTGACCGAAATTCGCCGAATTGAGTGACAAAGCCATGGCGTTGATCGTGAAATCACGCCGGTTCTGATCGTCTTCTAGTGTTCCATTCTCCACAATGGGTTTACGCGATTCCGATCGATAAGATTCTTTTCGCGCGCCCACAAATTCCAGTTGCAACTCACCATGGTTGAGCATCGCCGTACCAAAATTCTTATAGACGGCCACCTTCACTCCCAACCGATTGCCCACGCGGGTGGCAAAATCGATCCCACTTCCGACCACCACAATATCCACATCGTTTTTACGATCACGTTTCATGAGCTGATCCCGCACGTATCCCCCAACCACGTAACATTCCATCTGCGATTCATCGGCAATCTCGCTCAATACAGAGAAGATAGGATGTCGTAAAAATTCCTTCATAAATGTCTCCGGCATCGCCTTCATCGATTAATCCCGATCACGTGATAGCCGTTTAGTGACCAACGGATTCGCGGTCAGTTCCGCCTGTTCTTTGCGCCGTTTAACGATATGGACTGCTGAAAATATCGCCTCGCGGAATGAAACTTCCGAAGCCTGATTTTTACCGGCTATATCGTATCCCGTGCCGTGATCCGGCGAAGTCCGTACGACCGGTAGCCCTGCGGTGAAGTTCACGCCACTGCGCGATGCGATGTGTTTGAAAGGAATAAGCCCCTGATCGTGATACATTGCCAATACCGCATCAAACTTCGTGTATGTATCTGAAGCGAAAAAACCATCTGCCGGATAGGGACCGAAACAAAAAACACCGGCGGATTTTGCCTGCTCGATCGCTGGGCCGACAATCTCCTCATCCTCCGATCCGATCAAGCCATGATCGCCGGCATGTGGATTCAGCCCCAACACGGCGATTTTAGGCTTTTGAATCCAAAAATCCCGTTTAAGACTCTCGTTCATCAATTTTAACTTGGACACGATGGCCTCAGCATTAATTTTCGACGCGATGTCTTTTACCGGAATATGGCCCGTCACAACGCCAATCCGCAAGTCATCACTGACCATAAACATCAACACGTCACCGCTGTTTGTACGAGACTGTAGGTATTCGGTGTGTCCCGGAAAAGCAAACTCGTCACGCTGAATGTTATGCTTGTTGATCGGTGCCGTCACCAAGGCATCAAGCTTGCCGTCGACCAAATCATCTACCGCATGCTTCAGCGAAAGGAATGCATATTTTCCCCCCGTCTCATTTTCCTCGCCCAGTGTAATTTTTACATCTTCTTGCCAGCAATTGATCATATTCGCCCGCTTACTGTGGGCTTGCTCCGGCGTATTGATTACCTGAAAACTGAAATCATTAATCCCTAACGCCTTGCGGTGGAATGACGCAACCTTTGTATTTCCATACACGATGGGGGTAAAATAATCCAGCATCCGATTATCCATCAACGTCTTAATAATAACCTCCAGCCCGATACCGTTTACATCACCTATGGAAATCCCTATCTTCAATTTATCGCTCATATCCGTTCTCTAGTTTGGCTACCAAAAGTATGAATTTTAGTGGATGCACTCAAAACAATTTGTGAACCGGTAAAATAATTATCTTTGCGCCAAATCCATTTATTGATGAGCAGCGTCCGCGCAAAGAAACATTTAGGCCAGCATTTCCTGACGGATAAAAACGCCGCGGCAAAAATTGTAGCGGCGCTTCGTCCCCAATTGGGCTATCATGCAGTATTGGAAGTTGGCCCGGGCATGGGCGTCCTGTCCGATTTTTTGCTTGCTCAGGAC
>Ga0206119_100516_pt1 | contig 12041 bp, 7 predicted proteins | sample 3A50Ametagenome_FD_148608 | JGI IMG/M metagenome (GOLD analysis project Ga0206119, IMG submission 148608) | Enriched microbial communities from leaf-cutter ant dump, University of Wisconsin, Madison, United States - 3A50A | ecosystem: Environmental > Terrestrial > Nest > Insects nest > Nest dump...
TTTCCATTTCCTCTTTTCGTATTTTTGTGTACTTGCAGTTCATCTGTCCGTAATTTGTAGTTTCGCATCTCTAAATTACAGCTTTTGAACTGCTTGTTCTTTTGCAGCAAAAAGTTTAAATCACTTCAATGAAATAACCCAATTATTGGTGTCATTCGATATACAATTCCCGCACATTTGAAGGCCAGCTCTCGTTTTTAAGGCGGTCTATGGCAGTTACCACGTATCGGTAATAGCCTTTTCGGCGGGTCATGTTGTCGGTATACGTCAGCTGATCGCTATCATAGGTAATGTATAGGATATTCTGCGGGTTGTTCAGATCCAGATCTTCACCTTCGTTGAATCGATATACGACGTAGCCGTAAGCTTCATCACCATCTACAGCCGCTGCTGATGGAAGCCAGTGTAAAATAACGGAGGTATGATTTTCTGCAATCGTGGCCAGCAATCCGAAAGGGGGTTCGGGGGGAATACTATCCAACCAGGGCATTGTAGGAGGAAGCGACTTGTACCGGTATAAATTATACTGCAACGAATCTCTTAGGCCAGCCGCATTGCCACTGATATGTTTGGAACTATAGAAGATGCTTCCCTGTGCATGCGCATGTTGCCTGGCATATCGTACCTGGTTGGGGAGCTGACTACGATCTCGCCAGCCTTCGCGGTTTTCAGTGGCTCGGTATGCCGCATGACCAATGTAAAAATGCCTGCCACTGGTGTGTTGACCCCACCAGTCTGCCAACACTTCGTAGGGTGCTGATGGGTTGCCAAACGGGAAGTAGATTTGTGGATTGACGTAATCCACCCACCCCTCTTCTAACCATTTCAATGCATCGGCATAAAGCTGGCGATAGCCACTGAAACCGGAGGAGGCCGACCCTCGAGGGTGGTCCTTTTTATTGTCCCAGATGCCAAATGGACTCACACCAAATTTGATGTATTTTTTTTCCTTATGGACACTGTCCGAAACCATTTGGATCAGTAAATTGACGTTGTTTCGGCGCCAATCACCCACGTCATGAAAGCCATTGGGATATTTTTTAAAAGTCTCAGCATCCGGAATAGGTTTTCCACCATCCGGATACGGATAAAAATAGTCGTCAAAATGAATGCCATCGACGTCATAGTTGCGGACAATGTCCATGACGATTCCCGTGATGTAATATCTTACCTCCGGCAAACCCGGGTTGAACAATTTCTTCCCGCCATATATAAAAAACCATTGCGGTTTCTGGAGGGTAATGTGATGGGGGGCTATATTGGCTGCTACCAGATCAAATGTAGCCCGATACGGATTAATCCATGCGTGCAATTCCATACCCCGCTTATGCGCTTCTTCGATCGCAAACTCAAGCGGGTCATAGAAGGGATTGGGTTGTTGTCCCGGCTTCCCGGTCAGAAACCGGCTCCACGGTTCTTTACTCTTGGCATAGAATGCATCTGCCGTAGGGCGGATTTGAAGCAAAATGGTGTTGATGCCAGCGCGCTGATGATTATCCAGCTGCTGGATGAGTTCCGTTTTTTGCTGTGCCGTGGTTAAGTTGTTGGCAGAAGGCCAGTCGATGTTGACCACGGTAGCGATCCATACCCCACGTAGCTCCCGTTTAGGAAGTATATCAAGTGGTGGATTGGGAAGACTATGGCCACAAAAGGGAAATAGTGATAGAAATGTAATCAGCAGTAAACTCCCGCAAAAGCGAATAGTGCTTGTTTCGAATGTCATCATCCGCCACAAAGCTAACGCCAAAATTTGTAAATCTAAAATTCTAGATGGCCGGTACTTATACGGATGATTTTATACGTAGCCGTTCCACAGCTTTACGATATATACGCCCATCACAAACCATCCGCAAGCAACTGCTAATATTTTCATCATAACATGATGCCGGTCGAACCCGACTTTCCATTTAACGAGTGCATACAACAGTACGATTAAAAGAGGTACGGTAGGTGGATAAAGATGGTAGCTTTCAGCCCAGTTGCCCTTGAATAAAGCAAGTAATGAGCGTTGGAATCCACAACCCGGACAATCGATGCCGGTAAGAGACTTAAACGGGCAGGGCAATAAAAAATTTTGCAGCCCGGAGGGGAACCCCAGGCTGCAAATAGCCCATATAGAACCTTGTACGGAGGGCCAGTTATACCGTTGGATTTTGCGGGTTGTTTTGATCGCCAAATGAGTCTTTTAAATTATCAAAATCGCCTTTCAGATTATTAAAAGAGTTTCCCCCGGTGGCCTCCGCAGCGGTCGGTCCGATGTATTTCGCATCACCGAAACCCAAAATAGGGAATACCACGAACCCGAATAAGAGGGCCAATATCGTCCACAGTGGAACTTCCTTGCCGAAGCTTTTCATGAGCAGATTGATCAACCAAATCGAAAAGACGATGTTGACGCAGGGTACTAAGGAAGCAACAATGCCCCACCAAACGGGTTTGCCTACAATCTCCGCAATGACAATCATGTTGTAAATAGGAATAATTGCTGCCCAGCCGGGTTTCCCGGCCTTTTCAAATATTTTCCAAAGGCTGGCAATGTACAATACAATTACAGCCAGATAAAAAATCATCCCCACGATACCGATCCCTGCAAATAAGCCACTGCTAACGCCGTCATAGTTTCCATAGTTGTCCATGATGTTGAGTTTTGATGATGAAGTAAAAAAATAAAATTGAGTAGTATTTGTCTTAATTCAACTCAAACTTAGGGAAATTCCTTTGTATATACAATACATTTACTGTTATTATTAGGTGAAATAAAAGCAATACCTTTGTCACATATCGGCAGAGGCGTACACATGAAAAAAGAGCAGATTTCCATTTTTGATATGTTTAAGATCGGCATTGGGCCATCCAGTTCGCATACTTTAGGGCCTTGGCGTGCCGCACAGCAATTTACCCAGCTTCTGCAGCGAAAAGGCGTGCTGAAGCAGACCGAATCGATAAAAATCCTGCTTTATGGTTCGTTGGCAAAGACCGGTTTGGGGCATGGTACGGATATCGCTGTAATGCTGGGGTTGAGTGGCGACGATCCCGTCACCGTTGCGGTGGATGAAGTAGCCCCTAAAGTTGCTTACATCAAGCAACAGCACCGATTAAAACTTGCGGGGATCCACGAGGTACCTTTTTGTTATGTCGACGATCTTTTATTTCTATACGCAGAAAGTCTTCCTTTTCACCCCAATGCACTGACTTTTCAGGCATTGTTACTGGACGGAACAGCCCTCAGCGAAACGTATTATTCCATTGGAGGGGGCTTTGTTGTGCAAGAAGGAGATCGAGGAGAAGGCGAACAGGAAGTTGATTTACCGTTCGCGATTCAGAATTCGCGCGAATTGTTGATGTGGTGCATGCGGACCGGATTGAAAATTTCCGAGCTGGTCTTGGAAAACGAACAAGCGTGGCGATCGGAAGAAGAAACGACAGCAGGGGTTCTTCGCTTGTTTGGGGTGATTCGAGATTGCATTTATCGGGGATGTCATAGTTCCGGTTCTCTCCCGGGAGGGCTTCATGTAGAGCGCCGGGCGAATAAGCTCAACCGCAAATTGATCGGCGGGCGTTCGTATAGCGATTATGATAGTTGGATAACGGCTATTCGGGCCGGGGGCAATAGCTTTCAATACACATTGGACTGGGTGAGCTGTTTTGCGTTGGCGGTAAACGAAGAAAATGCGTCCTTTGGCCGGGTGGTTACCGCCCCTACCAATGGCGCTGCCGGCGTTATCCCCGCCGTATTGCAATACTTTCTTGTTTTTCATCAGGGCTTTCACGATGAACAAATCATCCGTTTTATCGCAACAGCGTCTGAAATCGGAAGTATCTTTAAAAAGGGAGCCACCATTTCGGCAGCCATGGGAGGATGCCAAGCGGAGATCGGCGTTTCGTCTGCCATGGCCGCAGGAGCACTTACCGAGCGGTTGGGTGGTTCGCAGCGACAGGTGCTGATGGCCGCTGAAATTGCGATGGAGCATCATTTGGGCTTAACCTGCGATCCAATAGGTGGACTGGTACAGATTCCTTGCATTGAGCGCAATACGATGGGAGCAATTAAAGCCATTACGGCCGCCCAGCTGGCGTTGCAAACCAATCCGGATAAAGCCCGGGTGAGCCTTGATGCGGTTGTGCAAACCATGTGGGAAACGGCTCAGGATATGAACGCAAAATATAAAGAAACGGCCGATGGCGGTTTAGCTGTGAATATTCCCTTGAGCTTGCCCGAGTGTTAAATTTTTTAGTACTTTTGTTCCATGCCTCTTTTCACTGGTTCAATCGCATCGGGTAGCAATGGCAATTGCTATTATGTCGGCAATGATGAAGAAGCCATCCTGATTGATGCGGGTATTTCGTGCCGCGAGACCGAAAAGCGGATGGCCCGACAGGGATTGTCGATGCACCGGGTGAAGGGTATCTTTGTCTCCCACGAACATACTGATCACATAAAAGGACTGAGCGTATTGGCTAATAAGTACCAGCTGCCGGTTTTCCTTACGGATGGTACGCGTGCGGCATGCCGGTTGGCGATACCCGATCGGCTGTTGCATCCGTTGTCCGATCTTCAAACCGTATCCGTGGGAAATCTCCAAATTACATCATTTCGCAAATACCACGATGCGGCAGATCCGCATAGCTTTCTTGTTGAGGGCGACGGCAGCACGGTCGGTGTCTTTACCGATATCGGAAGAGTCTGCGAGCGGATGGTGGATTTTTTTAATCGGTGTGACGCCGCTTTTTTGGAAACCAACTATGATGTTGATATGCTGATGCAGGGCCGCTATCCCTTTTTTCTGAAGAATCGGATCCGTAGCGGGTTTGGGCACCTGTCAAATACGGAAGCATTGGATTTGTTTGTTCAGCATCGATCACCCGCACTCAGTCACCTATTTCTTTCACACCTATCGCGGGATAACAACGATCCGGAAACGGTTGCACAACTATTCAATGATCATCGGAAGGATACTGAGATCATTGTAGCCGGGCGTGATGCCGAAACCGCAGTCTATTGTCTGGATGGCCGCACGTTGCCGACTTCAACCCCTGTCGTTTAACAGCCGCGAAACAAAGTTTCTGTTATCCTGTTTATTTCATGTTTTTTGATTACGTTTGATTGGTCTTTACAGGGCATCGCTGAAAGAGCTGCGTTGAGATAACAATCGTTGAAGTTTAATATTGCACATATGGCCAACATCCGTTTTTCTAAATTCGTAGGCACCGCCTTTTTTATAGCGTTATTTACGTCGGTCTCTTTTTTTATTTCTTGCAAAAAGATGCCGGGTAGGGACCAGGTAAATCCGGAAATCGAGAACGCCGACATTAACCAGTGGATATTGGATACCATGCGTTATTATTACTACTGGACTCAAAGTATCCCCAAAGATAACCGGCTGGATATGAATCTGTCTCCAGATGATTTTTTCAACAGTTTACTAAACAAACCGACGGATCGGTTTTCGTGGATTCAGCAAGCCGAAGACCTGAAAAATGAACTGAATGGTGTCATCAAGACCAGCGGGATAGAGGTAGGCTTCTTTTCGATCGGTGAAAATGGTGCGGGAATTTCTGTAAAATATGTTTTGGAAGGATCACCGGCGGACGCGCTTGGAGTAAAGCGAGGAGATATTTTTACACGGGTTAATGGTATTGCGCTTACTACAAAAAATGGGTACGTCCAAGGGTATGAACCGCTATTCGGTAACGATACGTTTACCCTTACAAAAGGTATTCTCAGCGAAGATATCATCAGTGAAGGAGAGACGATAACGCTCACCCCTGTTGAAGGATATCAGGAAAAAGCCATTCAGATGGAGGATATCATCAGAACGGACAACGGAACAAAGGTGGCGTATTTGTTTTACAATCGTTTTTTAAATCAACCGCAGGAATTGGTCGATGCATTTGTACGCTTTAAGGAAGCGGGAGTTACGGAACTCATTATTGACGAACGATATAACGGAGGCGGGTCCGTTGATATTGCTGCGCTACTATCTGCAATGATTCATCAGGGGTTTGATATCAACAGTCCGTTTATTCAATTCGATTTCAACGATCATTTTAGAGACGAAACACTGACGTATGCTGACTTGTTTGGGGAGGTTAATGAACCGTTGGTGAGTTCCGTAAACCTCGGGCTGAATCGGGTTTTTATTTTAGCTACGGAAAATTCTGCATCGGCGAGTGAATTGTTGATCAACAACCTAAAGCCTTTTTTGTCGGTTGTCCACATCGGTGGCACGACGTATGGGAAGGATGCGGGGTCCATCACGTTTGAAAATTCTTCACCGAAATTTGCCGGCGCGAACGACTGGGGAATTCAACCCATCGTGCTGAAGTACAAGAATAAAGATGGTGGAGGCGATTTCGTTACCGGGTTGGTTCCCGACCATGTAGTAAAGGAGACGGTGCCTTTCGCACCAATGGGGTCAAGTTCCGATCCGCTTATCGGTAAGGCGTTAGGTATCATTGACCCCAGTATGCAAACAACAGCGCAACGGCAGATGCGTACAGTCGACGGAAGACGGAGTCCGGCAACGGCGCTCAGTTTGTTAGAAAAAGCAAATAGGGACCTATTCAATCCACGTCCGCTGGATGTAACTGAGCTATTGAAGGAGCATTCCCCACAGCGGAATTAGTCGCGCGGGGATAATACCTCCATTCCGAACAGCGCTGCGATGTGGCTTTTTAGCTGCGCTTTTACCTCCTCGATATCCTGCGGGGCTCCTAACTCCCGTTGCATGGAGGTAACATCTTTATCGTCAATACCACACGGCACAATATGACCAAAGTACGCCAGATCCGCATTCACATTAAAAGCAAACCCATGCATGGTGACCCATCGGCTCGCCCGCACGCCCAACGCGCATATTTTGCGGGCCCGATCGTTATCCGCATCCAACCATACCCCTGTATATCCCGGATAGCGACCGGAAGTGATACCGTAGTCGGCCAATGTGCGAATCACCGCCTCCTCCAGTGTACGGAGGTATAGATGGATGTCTGTGAAGAAATTATCAAGATCCAATATCGGATAACCGACAATTTGTCCCGGTCCATGATAGGTAATATCGCCTCCACGGTTGATCTTGTAAAAAGTCGCCTGTTTATCCGCCAGCCCCTGTTTATCCAGCAGCAGGTTTTCCGGTTTCCCGCTTTTGCCCAAGGTGTAAACATGCGGGTGTTCGGTAAATATCAAGTAATTGGTCGTGGGCAATGCGGTTCCATTCAGCCGGTTTGCCGACTTCTGGGCGGCTACTTCAGCAAACAGCGCCTCCTGGCGGTCCCACGCCTCCTGGTAATCTACCCGTCCCCAGTCCTGAAAAATAACCTGCTTGTTCATCAATACAGTAAATTATCATACGGATACCTTTCCGTATGCATGGCGACTACGGCATCATACAGCGATCTCCGGAATTCGTCGATATTCGTCTTATCGGCGGCCGATATAAAAATAGCCGGACTGTTATGCTTCGCCATCCAACTGCTTTTGAAGTCGCCCAACGATACAGGCTGGGGCTCCATCTCAGCATCCGCTTGCTGTAGGTTGTTTTCGGAGCGATATGCGTCAATTTTGTTAAACACCACGAGTGTCGGTTTATCCAGCGCATTCAAGTCTTTCAGGGTCTCATTGACTGCCCGGATGTGATCCTCAAAACTAGGATGAGAGATGTCGACGATATGCAGTAAGATATCGGCCTCGCGGACCTCGTCCAGCGTTGATTTGAAACATTCTACCAGATGGTGGGGCAATTTGCGGATAAAACCAACGGTGTCCGACAGTAAAAATGGCAGATTGTCGATGACAACTTTGCGTACCGTTGTGTCGAGTGTGGCAAATAGCTTATTTTCAGCAAATACGTCCGATTTTGAAATCAAGTTCATGATCGTCGATTTCCCCACATTGGTGTAGCCTACCAATGCCACGCGGATCAGCTGACCGCGGTTTTTCCGTTGTGTTTCGGCCTGTCGGTCGATCGACTTCAGCCGTTCCTTCAATAAAGCGATCTTTGTTAGAATCATCCGGCGGTCGCTTTCAATCTGGCTTTCACCCGGTCCGCGCATCCCGATGCCCCCCCGTTGTCGTTCCAGGTGGGTCCACATGCGGGTAAGACGAGGTAGGAGATACTGCAATTGCGCCAACTCCACCTGCGTTTTCGCCTGTGCAGATTTAGCCCGCCGGGCAAAGATATCAAGGATCAGGTTGCTTCGGTCCAGAATCTTTACAGCTAACTCCCGTTCGATGTTGCGAAGTTGGGAAGGCGACAATTCATCGTCAAAAACAACAATATCAATTTCCTCAGCTTTCACATACGCCTTAATTTCATCTAACTTTCCCGTTCCCACAAACGTAGCCCGGTCGGGGTGATGAAGTTTCTGGGTGAACACCTCCTTGACGACACCGCCTGCGGTATCCACTAAAAAAGCCAATTCTTCCAAATATTCCCGTTCTTTTTCTTCGCTGGAGTCGGGCAGAATAATCCCAACCAGTACCGCGGTCTCGGGTTGTATAGCTGTATCAAAAATTTTCCGTTTAGCCATGTAGTTCAAAAATAATAAAGTAAAAAATAAATGAAAATCCGTGGCGCTCCTCACGAGCGGCAACTAAAAACAAGGGACGTATGAGCGGATATTACATGGCGCTATGACAACTTATAAAATACAAAGATAAAAGTTTCTCAGAAAATAAAAAGCCCTGAAACGGGGAGAATCAGGGCTTTTAAACTAACCAATTATAAACCTAAATTATGAAAAGACAATTTTACAACTATTGTTGTACAACAACCGTGCCAATAAATAACATGTGTATATTTGATTTAAATTTGTCATCTTGTCATAACTTTTGGGTTTATATCGGTGAATGCGATGTAGGCTGCCGAGAAAATCGGAATTGAACAATTTTTACCCCATAATTAGTCAATTAATACCCGTGCATGATGTTACGGTGTCCTATTTTTACCCCCGCAATTAGATTACCTGTAAATGTTTTTTACCACTAACTAGTTTTTATCATATCGTGAGACGTATTTGTTTTCTTATTATCCTGTTTCAACTTTTCCTGACGTCGGCATCGTTCGCACAGCAGCAGCACCGGTTAACCGAAGGGTGGGAATTTATACGCCAGGACCTTGGCGGAATCTGGGAATCAGTACGCCCGCATAAGCCGGGCGATCCAGAAGCCTCTCCCATTTGGGAATCCGTGACGCTGCCGCATTGCTTTAATGCCGTTGATGCCGTAGCACCCGATGTCAATTATTACGAAGGCCCGGGCTGGTACCGTACTGCGCTAAAGCTGAACAACCCCTATCATAACGGGCGCATATTGCTGCACTTCGAGGGGGCCGGCCAGAAAACAGAAGTATATATCTATACCCAAAAGGTCGCCGAACATGTGGGCGGCTACGATGAATGGACCGTTGACATTACCGATGCAGTGCAGGCTTTTCAAACCACCGAAGTATATGAAAAACAGTTTAAGGAGAAGGTTCCGCTTTCCATTCGTTGCGACAACTCGCGCGACCTGGAGATGATCCCCTCGGATATGTCAGATTTTAACGTGTACGGCGGTCTGTATCGGTATCTTAACCTCGTGTACGTCCCCCCGTTGTCGGTTGATCAATTATTTGCCGCAACAAGTACCGATGCGCAGGGGAACGAAGGGCTTGTCAGACTCAGCACCCGTGTTCGAAATCCCATCGGAAAATCAGCAGCTGATATTAATATCCAACTTTTCGATCCGCAAGGTCACTTAGTTGCCGCCAAACAGCAGCATCTTGCCCTGGCCAGCGATTCGATTTCACTGGGCGATATCACGGTGAAGCGGCCCCAACGGTGGTCGCCCGACAATCCGCAACGGTATACCTTACAGATGACGCTCTCGTCGGACGGCGATACTACCCGGCATACCGAGCACATCGGTTTCCGCTATTTTGAATTTGCAACAAAAGGCCCGTTTTACCTCAACGGCGAGCGACTGCTGTTGCAGGGTACGCATCGTCATGAAGATCATGCCGGTGTGGCAGCAGCCATGACGGAAGACATGATTTGGCAGGAAATGCAGATGATGAAGGAAATGGGCGTCAATTTCATTCGCTTGGGGCATTATCAGCAGTCGCGTATTGTGCTCGAAGCCTGTGATAGCCTTGGTATCCTCGTTTGGGAAGAGATTCCATGGTGCCGCGGCGGACTGGGCGGTGAACAGTACAAGCAGCAGGCCCGCCGGATGCTGACCCATATGATTCAACAGCATTACAATCACCCTGCTGTCATCATTTGGGGGTTAGGGAATGAGAACGACTGGCCGGGCGATTTCAATGGGTTTGATAAGGAGCAGATCCGGGTCTTCATGACGGAATTGAATGATTTGGCACATCGGCTCGACCCTTCCCGCAAGACCGCCATTCGGCGGTGCGACTTCTGCAAAGATATTGTGGATGTCTATTCACCGTCCATCTGGGCAGGCTGGTACCGCGGAATTTATACCGATTACAAGGAAGCTACGGAAGCTGAATTTGAGCAGGTCGATCATTTTCTCCACGTGGAATGGGGCGGAGATAGCCATGCTAGGCGGCATTCGGAAACACCGGATAAAGGCCTTTCGGAAGTAATGCATAGCACGACGGCCGATGAACGTGCCGGCGATGCATCGCTATTCGGGGGACCGGCACGGGTATCGAAAGATGGGGATTGGAGCGAGAGTTACCTCGTGAACCTCATCGATTGGCACCTCAAAGAACAGGAAACCATGCCGTGGCTCACAGGTACGGCCTACTGGCCATTCAAAGATTTCTCTACCCCCATCCGTCCTGAAAATCCGGTTCCGTATGTCAATCAAAAAGGTGTGGTGGAACGGAACTTCAATAAAAAGGAGTCCTATTATGTCTTTCAATCGTATTGGGCAAAGAAACCCATGGCGCATATCTACGGACACAGCTGGCCGGTACGATGGGGCGATCCGGGCGAAGAAAAGATGGTAAAGGTATATTCCAATGCCCCGGAGGCCGAACTGTTCCTCAATGGGGTGAGCCAGGGCGTGCGGAAGCGTAACAGCCAGGACTTCCCGGCCGCAGGCCTACGGTGGATGGTCACCTACAACGAAGGCCCCAATAAACTGGAAGTGGTCGCACACCAAGGGGGTACGACAGTACGTGACAGCATCATCCAGGTTTACCAAACGGCTAAATGGACCAAACCGGCATCCCTCAAGCTGGAGGTAACAGAAACAAACCTCGACACCGTTACGATCCAGGCGACCATACGCGATGCACAGGGGGTGCTGTGCCTGGATGCCACCCATTACATTCGGTTTTCGATGACCGGAGATGGACAACTACTGGCGGATTTGGGTACGTCGGATGGTTCGCGCAAGGTACAGGCCTATAACGGCCGTGCGATTATCCGCATCAAACGAACCGGCGAGCAACTTGTAGCGGTGGCAGCAGCGGAGGGCCTTGAAACGGTTGTTTTACCGCTGGACGTTACCCCAAGCAAACAACATATCGCTGATGTGATGGCCGAAACACTACGCGATCAGACGTTGACGGAAGCCAAGTGGGCACTCACCCAGGAGCCCGTTACGGTAACCGCAAGTGTAGCCGAAAGAAGCGCCGGTACCCGGCATGATTTTTATTCGGAGGGCGATTATTGGTGGCCGGATCCGAAGAACCCGGACGGCCCTTATATCCGTCGGGACGGACTGACCAATCCCGAGAATTTCGTCGATCATCGGCTGGCGATGATCCGCTTCAGCCGCATTGTCGGCGCGTTGGTGTCGGCCTGGAAGCTAACGGGCGACGAATCGTATGTCCGGCAGGCACTCCGGCATGTATCGGCGTGGTTTGTCGATCCAGAAACACGGATGAACCCGTCGTTGCTGTACGCGCAAGCCATAAAGGGCCACGTTACAGGCCGGGGGATCGGTATCATTGACACCATCCACCTGATTGAGGTTGCCAAGGCGCTGGGCTTGCTGGAGGAAGCAGGCTTACTGGACGAAACGCAGCTGCAGGGTACGAAAAAGTGGTTTTCCGACTACCTGGCCTGGTTAACCACGC
>Ga0206119_100520_pt1 | contig 11936 bp, 7 predicted proteins | sample 3A50Ametagenome_FD_148608 | JGI IMG/M metagenome (GOLD analysis project Ga0206119, IMG submission 148608) | Enriched microbial communities from leaf-cutter ant dump, University of Wisconsin, Madison, United States - 3A50A | ecosystem: Environmental > Terrestrial > Nest > Insects nest > Nest dump...
AACGGTACTGGGTTGGGCCGGACAAAAACTTGGAATCAAGTTTGCAACGCCGATTTTTGACGGAGCATCTACGGAAGAAGTGGAAGGATGGGTGACCAAAGCGGAATTACCTGCATCGGGCCGGACATACCTGTATAACGGACTGACCGGTGAGCGTTTTGATCAGCCGACTACGGTGGGCGTGATTTATATGCTGAAACTTGGTCACATGGTAGACGATAAGATGCACGCGCGGTCCATCGGACCGTACTCGCTCATTACGCAGCAACCACTTGGCGGTAAAGCACAGTTTGGTGGCCAGCGTTTTGGTGAAATGGAGGTATGGGCATTGGAGGCATTTGGTGCTTCGAATATCCTACAAGAAATCCTGACCGTTAAGTCTGACGACGTAGTGGGTAGAGCCAAAACATATGAGTCCATTGTGAAAGGCAATAACCTGCCCACTCCATCGGTTCCTGAATCCTTCAACGTACTCGTACATGAGTTGCGTGGTTTAGGATTGGATATCACGTTGGATTAATTGAGCAGATCGCGTTAACTTTTAGAAACGAAAGTATGTCTTACAAGAAAGATAGTAAAATAAAAAGTAACTTCACCTCGATTACCATTAGTTTGGCTTCACCAGAAACAATTCTGGAACGTTCGAGTGGCGAGGTGGTTAAGCCGGAAACGATCAATTACCGGACGTATAAGCCTGAACGTGATGGCTTGTTCTGCGAACGTATTTTTGGTCCTGTGAAGGACTACGAATGCCATTGTGGTAAATACAAACGTATCCGCTATAAGGGAATTGTCTGTGATCGTTGTGGGGTGGAAGTTACGGAAAAGAAAGTACGCCGTGAGCGTATGGGGCACATCAGTTTGGTGGTACCTGTAGCACATATATGGTACTTCCGTTCCTTACCAAACAAAATCGGTTACCTGTTGGGATTACCCACGAAGAAGCTCGATATGATCATTTATTACGAGCGTTATGTGGTCATTCAGGCAGGGGTAAAGGAAGAGGATGGTATCAACTATATGGACTTCCTGACAGAAGAGGAATACTTGGATATTCTGGATACCTTACCGAAGGAAAACCAGTTTTTAGACGATACAGATCCACAGAAGTTTATAGCTAAAATGGGAGCTGAGGCGCTGGAAGAGTTGTTGAAGCGGCTCGACCTCGATCAGTTGTCGTACAACCTGCGCCACCAAGCTGCGAACGAAACTTCTCAACAACGCAAGAATGAAGCATTGAAGCGTCTGCAGGTAGTAGAAGCATTCCGTGGCTCCCGGGATCGGATTGAAAACCGCCCCGAATGGATGATCGTGAAAATCGTCCCGATTATTCCGCCCGAACTCCGTCCGTTGGTGCCGTTGGAAGGCGGTCGTTTTGCCACTTCTGATTTGAACGACCTGTATCGTCGGGTGATTATCCGTAATAACCGGTTGAAACGGTTGATGGAGATTAAGGCTCCTGAGGTGATTCTTCGTAATGAGAAGCGGATGCTGCAGGAAGCAGTAGACTCCCTGTTCGATAACTCCCGGAAGGTGAATGCCGTTAAGACTGAAGGAAACCGGGCATTGAAATCGCTATCGGATATTCTGAAAGGAAAGCAAGGCCGGTTCCGTCAGAACTTGTTGGGTAAACGGGTGGATTATTCGGCTCGTTCGGTCATCGTGGTTGGTCCAAACCTGAAATTGCATGAATGCGGTTTGCCGAAAGATATGGCTGCCGAATTATATAAGCCGTTCATCATTCGCAAGATGATTGAGCGGGGTATTGTGAAAACAGTTAAGTCGGCAAAGAAAATTGTTGACCGTAAGGATCCGGTTGTATGGGATATCCTCGAAAACGTGTTGAAGGGACACCCTGTATTGCTCAACCGGGCACCTACGTTGCACCGTTTGGGGATCCAAGCCTTCCAGCCTACGTTGGTGGAAGGTAAGGCAATCCAGTTGCACCCATTGGTATGTACGGCGTTTAACGCTGACTTTGACGGTGACCAAATGGCTGTACACTTGCCGTTGGGCAACGCAGCGATTCTGGAAGCTCAAATTTTGATGCTGGCATCGCATAATATTCTTAATCCGGCAAATGGAACGCCGATCACGGTACCTTCGCAAGACATGGTATTAGGACTTTACTATACGACAAAAGGGCGTAAGTCTGACGAAACTCGTGTAGTGAAAGGAGAAGGCATGACTTTCTATTCTGCCGAGGAGGTGATCATTGCACACAATGAGAAGCGGATTGATCTGCACGCGTTCATCAAGGTGAAGACGAAAGTAAGAGCCAAAGATGGGAACATTGAGGACCGAATTATCGAGACGACGGTAGGCCGGGTGTTGTTCAATCAGATGGTGCCTGAAGAAATCGGCTACGTGAATGAATTGCTTACCAAGAAATCCCTACGGGATATCATTGGCAATATCGTCAAAATCACGGGGATGGCACGTGCGGCACAATTCCTTGATGATATTAAGGAACTGGGTTTCCAAATGGCGTTCAAAGGCGGATTGTCGTTCAACTTGCAAGATCTGAATATTCCGGATGCTAAAGCAGGTTTGATTGAACAGGCTACGAAAGAAGTAGAAGAAGTGATGAATAACTATAACATGGGTTTCATCACCAATAACGAGCGGTATAACCAGATCATCGATATTTGGACACGCATTAACAACCGGTTGACAGCCAATGTAATGGAGATCCTTTCTTCGGATAACCAAGGGTTTAATTCGGTATATATGATGTTGGATTCCGGTGCACGGGGTTCAAAAGAGCAGATTCGTCAGCTCTGCGGTATGCGGGGGTTGATGGCGAAACCGCAAAAGTCCGGCTCTTCGGGCGGTGAAATTATCGAAAACCCGATTCTCTCCAACTTTAAAGAGGGATTGTCGGTATTGGAATATTTCATCTCTACACACGGTGCGCGTAAAGGTCTTGCCGATACGGCATTGAAAACAGCCGATGCGGGTTACTTGACGCGCCGTCTGCACGATGTCGCTCAGGATATGATTGTAGTCGACCATGATTGTGGTGGACTGAGAGGAGTGTACACAACCGCACTGAAAGATAATGAAGACATTATCGAACCGTTATATGATCGGATCCTCGGACGTGTATCGTTGCACGATGTATACGACCCTGTAACAGGTGATTTGTTGGTAGCTGCGGATCAGGATATTGATGAAGTAGTAGCAGGCCGAATTGCAGCGTCTTCTGTTGAAGGCTTAGAAATCCGTTCGGTGTTGACGTGTGAAAGCAAACGTGGCGTATGTGCACTTTGTTATGGTCGTAACTTGGCGACAGGTAAACGTGTACAAAAAGGGGAAGCTGTAGGGGTGATTGCTGCACAATCTATCGGTGAGCCAGGTACACAGCTGACACTTCGTACTTTCCACGTGGGTGGTACCGCATCAAACATCGCTGCTGAATCCCAGATATTGGCTAAGTTTGACGGGGTCATCGAATTGGAAAATATTCGTTCGGTACCCCATGAAGGAGAAGAAGGGCCTGATCAGGTGGTCATCGGTCGCTCCGGTGAGGTTCGTATTGTTGATCCAGAATCTCGGAAGGTCTTGATGACCAATAATATTCCGTATGGTTCATTCCTATATGTTAACGTAGGAGATACCGTAACCAGTGGACAACGTATTTGTTCATGGGATCCATACAATGCGGTAATTATTTCGGAATTTGGAGGTAAAATAGAATTTGAGTCGATCATTGAAGGGGTGACATTCCGTGAGGAGTCCGATGAACAAACCGGACACCGTGAGAAAGTGATCATCGACACCCGTGATAAGACAAAAAACCCAGCCATTAAGGTATTGGATAATAAAGGTGCGGTCATTCGTACGTATAATATTCCAGTTGGGGCACACGTTTCTGTTAGTGATAATGTAACCGTCAAAGAAGGAGTTATTCTCGCTAAGATACCGCGCTCTACCGGTAAAACGCGGGACATCACGGGTGGTTTGCCTCGGGTTACCGAATTATTCGAAGCCCGTAATCCATCTAATCCGGCTGTTGTCACAGAAATTGACGGTGTGGTAAGCTTAGGTGGTGTGAAACGGGGTAACCGCGAAATTTCGATAGAGTCTCGTGATGGACAAATCAAGAAATACCTGGTGCCGCTGTCTAAACACATTCTTGTTCAGGATAACGACTTTGTGAAAGCAGGGATGCCATTATCGGATGGTTCTATATCGCCTGCTGATATCCTGAATATCAAAGGACCATCGGCCGTTCAGGAATACCTCGTAAATGGTATTCAGGAAGTTTATCGTCTGCAAGGTGTGAAGATTAACGACAAACACTTCGAGACGATCGTTCACCAGATGATGCAGAAGGTGGAGATTAACGATCCGGGCGATACCCGTTTCCTCGAAAGAGAAGCGGTTAACAAATGGGACTTCATGGAGGAAAATGATGCGATTTACGACAAGAAAGTTGTGGTTGATGCAGGTGACTCCAATGAGTTGAAGCCTGGACAAATTGTTTCGTTACGTAAATTGCGGGATGTCAATTCGGGTCTGAAGCGTCGTGATCAAAAGCTGGTTGAAGTTCGGGATGCAATTCCGGCTACTTCCAGTCCATTATTGCAGGGAATTACGCGTGCTTCCTTAGGGACGAAGTCGTTCATTTCAGCAGCGTCCTTTCAGGAAACTACGAAAGTACTCAATGAAGCCGCAATCGCAGGAAAACGTGATAGCCTGTTGGGATTGAAAGAGAACGTAATCGTAGGGCATTTGATCCCGTCCGGGACCGGCTTACGCGACTATGAACGCGTCATCGTGGGGTCACAGGAAGAATACGATCAGTTGTTAGCTTCCAAAGAAGAAGATTAATTACAGGATAATTAGTTGATTTTGTACAAACCTATCAGTTTTTTAACTGGTAGGTTTTTTTATTTTTAAGCCCAAACCTATCTCGTATCTTTGCTACCCTATGGGTACGTTGCTTGATATCGGACAAAAGCCTTATAACCATTACGGTGCACATCTACGTGCTAAATATGAAGGTAAACGGGTGTTTAAAATTATTGTAGATGGAAATTTTACCTGTCCAAATCGAGATGGAAGTAAAGGGTATGGTGGTTGTGCATATTGTAATGTAGATTCGTTTACACCCGATTCCGCACGTAAACTACCGACGATACGTGAACAAGTGGAAGAAGGTATCCAACGTGCTGTAAACGGTTACGGAGCGGAGAAATTTATCATTTATTTTCAGCCCAATACCAATACGTACGCGCCGGCACATTACCTGAAAGCGATGTATGATGAGGCTTTGGGTGTAGCTCCCGAACACGTTGTCGGATTGTCTGTTGGTACACGTCCCGATTGTATAGACTTCGAAAAAGTAGCCTTACTGGAGAGTTATACCGATCGGTATGATGTGGATTTGGAAATGGGAATGGAATCCATTTACAACGATACATTAAACCGGATAAACCGGGGATGCTCGCATGAGGAATTGGCGACAGCACTCGCGTTGGTGCAGAACAGTCCGTTGGATATTTGCGTACATACGATTTTTGGATTTCCTTGGGAGACTACAGAAATGATGTTGCGGTATGCGGATGAAATTAACCGATTTCCGCAGATCAAGTTCGTAAAGCTGCATCACCTTCACATCGTGGAGGGGTCTATTATGGGGGTACAATATAAACGTGAACCCTTTCACGTTTTCAGCTTGGAGGAATATACCGATTTCCTCTGCGAATTTATTCCCTTGTTGCGCCCGGACATTGTGATCCAGCGCCTATTTGGTTTGGCGGATCAAGAATTGCTTATTGCGCCCAATTGGGGCAAAGGAAAATCTGCCATACAAACCTATATTGATAAGGAATTAGAGCGAAGAGGAGCTTTTCAAGGCACTAAATTTATTGCTCAATAATGGGTTTTAAACGGGCGGGTGAATACTTTACGGATTTTAGTGTTTTGCGGTCTTCTGTTCGGTAAACCAAGTATACATCATCTTGCTTTTCATAAAAGCAGGGGGTATTCCGTTCTTCTGTGTAAAAGCGGACCGTTTCTTCTGCTTCCACTTGGGTCTTGCAGGCTTTGCTCATGTTTGAGCGTTGTACCTCATTGAATAACGCATCGAATTTGCCGGCTAATCCAAACTCCAACACGGCACCGGATAATACGTATTGAATGTCGCAGAGCGCATCCGCTACCTCGACTAGATCCTTGTTTGCAATAGCCTCTTCGAGTTCACGCAGTTCTTCTGCTATTAGGGATACACGCAGCCGGCACCGTTTTTCGTCGGGAATGGTAGGAGTGTCCAATATGGGATGCTTGAACGTCTTATGAAATTCGGAAACGGAAGTTAGTGTTTTTGGATCAGTCATATCGCGAAGTCAAGAGTTAAAGTCAAAATTAAAAACTATTTAATAAAATGTTTGAGCTGGATGATCTCTTTTTCCTCCAGGTAACGCCAACGGCCACGCGGAAGATCCTTTTTGGTAAGATTCGCGTAAACTACACGATCTAACCTAATCACGTCATAGCCCAAATGCTCAAAGATACGCCTTACGATGCGATTTTTTCCACTGTGGATCTGGATGCCTATCTCCCGTTTACTTCCTCCTTGTACGTAGCTTACGGCATCGGGTTTAATGAGCCCGTCTTCTAGCTCTAATCCAAACGTAATTTTATTAAGGTCTCCTTGTGTCAAGTTTTTGTCTAGTTCTACGTTATAGAGTTTAACTACATTGTTGCGGGGGTGCGAGAGTTTTTCCGCCAAATTGCCATCGTTAGTCAGTAATAGTAACCCGGTTGTATTGCGATCCAGTCTTCCAACAGGATATATCCGCTCTTTGGACGCTTTCGCTACCAACTGCATCACCGTTCGCCGCTCCTGTGGGTCATCGGTGGTGGTAATATAATCCTTTGGTTTATTGAGAAGTACATAGACCATTTTTTCACGTTTTAGACGCTCACCGTTATAGCGTACTTCGTCTTTCGAAGGATCAACTTTGGTTCCCAATTCCGTCACGACTTCACCGTTGACCGTGACAACACCCGCTTCAATCAATTCATCAGCTTTGCGTCGGGAACAGACACCCGAATTTGCAATGTATCGATTTAACCGGATTAAACCGTTGTCTTCAGCGGTGTGTTTAAAGGTGTTCGGATTAGGTCCTGTCCGTTCACGCTTCTTCTTCGACGGATCATAGGGACGGTCGCCAAATACCCGTTTTCCAGGATGCTGAGATCGCCTTTCGTCATTATAGGAACGTCGTTCTGTCTTTTTTCCAAAAGTTCTTCCACGATCTGGATTGAATGGCCTTTGCTCTCCGTCTGATCGCTTATCTCGGTCATCGGTTGACTTTCTTGCAGTATTTCTGTTCTCTCCGCTGGCTGTATTCCGGCTTCGGTACCTTCGGTTACCCGGACTGGAAAAATTTGAGGTTGACTTGCCGGAGCGCTTGGACTTGTCGTCACGACTGTTCCTTTTGTTACTGAATGGCATGATTTTTACCGTAAAAATTGTGAACTGCAAAGGTACTTAAAAATATAGTTTTAAGGGGAGAGGGAGACGTTTTTATATTGAAATGACAGAGTGAAACGGGGGTTGGGGGAGTTGGATCTGTTTATTTTTGTTGTAACTATTTGGATATTAGAGTTATAATTTTTAATTTTGCAGCCAACTTTTTGGATCAAGTAATTCAAGGCTAATTTATTTGTGGCCGTGTTTTACAGAAAAGGTATTGAATGATAAAAAAACAACTGCTCTGTTGCAGTGTAGTTTTTATGTTGGTGTTACTTTCAAAATTGTATTCATATAATTTGGTAGCCAATATGGAAACATTTGGAACACTGTCGCATGACACTTTATCCCTAGCGGAGTTATTGCAAGAAGACATCTCTGGTATTCGCAATACTCCTTATTTTGCATCACTTAGTTTTGCGGATGAGACGTTGCCGTTGGGTGACAAGCAAATCGAGAAGAAGATGTTGAAGCATCTGAAAGAATATTCATTTGCGAAGCAGCGGTCGTATTTGCTGCATCATAAAGCGATGAAAGCTTTGCCTCGTATTGCTGCTATTTTACGTAAGTATGGAATTCCTGAAGATTTTAAATACGTTCCGTTAGTTGAAAGCGGTTTTACAAGCGGTACAACCTCTCGGCGTGGTGCTTCGGGATATTGGCAGTTTATGCCCAATACGGCTAAAGCTTTTGGATTGCAAGTAGACGATGTAATTGATGAGCGTCAGGACGTCGAGAAATCAACGATCGCGGCAGCCAAGTATTTGAAATCATTATATGGTGAGTTTAACAGCTGGACACTGGTGGCAGCGGCCTTTAATATTGGAGAAGGTAACTTGTTGCGTGCCATAAACCGGCAAAATGAAGATAATTACTTCCGTCTGAAGCTTAATCGTGAAACAGGTAATTATTTATATAAGTTGATTTCGGTAAAAGAAATTATAGAACATCCAAACCTCCACGGTTATCGGACGAAAAAAATACAACTTGCCAGCGCGACTACGCAGGCAGATTCTCTTGCCCACCATGGTCGGCTCTAACGTACTTTTAGCGACTATTGCTTCTTTATCTAAGATCTACAATTTCGATGCCGGGATAATTCGTTTGTTTAAATACGAACGTGTCAGCGGCCATCGAAGGATGGGAGGTTGTGTTTTTAAGCAGATAGGTATACCTGACGCCACTTTTGTCAAATATGGTTGCGTCGTAGATCCAATTTTTAGATTTTAATATCCGTAGTTTGATTTTGAAGTACGGGTTTTGAGCATCTTCCGGAGATAGTTCTACCACGAGTAGTGGTTGTCCATTGGCCGTTTCATTGGGAGCAGACACGTATTTATATCCGTGGTTATAGAAAGAGAAGATATTAGCTGGCGAAATGGCTTCTGGCGAATCGTCAACTTCGGTCACCTGTACTTCCCCTTCCTCTTTAAGGATTAGCCATTGTGTTTCACCATCGCTTATGATATCTTGATTGTCTGTGGTGATTCGATATTTACCTGTAGTAGTTTCCATAGACAGGGTGCCCGATTCCACATAATTGCCCGTTTGCTGTGGCTGTTGGATGGTGAGCGTGAAATCTGCCCGGATTGCTTTATATCCCTCGTATGTCTGCGTTAGTTGTTGCAAAATCGATTTTGCGGACGCATCTGTTTGTGCATATAACGGAAAGCCAGGTCCGGTTATATACAGAAGAAACACGCCAAAAAAAGCTACTTGTTTCATTTTACTGATCTTTCTTTAGCTCATCCAAAAACTGTTCCAATGAATATTCATCCGGAAATAGTACTTCGCGGGCTTTGCTACCTTCAAACGGCCCAACAATACCAGCTGCTTCCAGTTGGTCGATGATTCGTCCGGCCCGGTTGTAGCCAAGTTTTAATTTGCGTTGAATGAGCGAAGTAGATCCCTGTTGATGTAAAACAACCAGACGTGCCGCATCTTCGAACATCGCATCACGGTCCTGTATGTCGAAGTCATCTAGACCGCTTTCTCCATCTTCTCCCACATATTCAGGAAGCAGTAAAGCAGATGGATAGCCACGTTGGCCACCGATAAAATCAGAGACCTCTTCCACTTCGGGTGTGTCGACAAACGCACATTGAATCCGTATCAGGTCACTTCCGGTTGCTAGCAGCATATCACCCCGCCCTATCAGTTGGTCGGCACCGCCTGAGTCCAGGATGGTGCGTGAGTCCACTTTTGACAACACTCTGAATGCTAAACGCGCGGGGAAATTAGCTTTGATAGTACCCGTGATAATATTGACAGACGGACGTTGGGTAGCAATGACCAAATGAATTCCGACAGCGCGGGCCAATTGCGCTAGCCGTGCAATCGGAGTTTCAACTTCTTTGCCTGCAGTCATCATCAAGTCAGCAAACTCGTCTACAATGAGGACAATAAAAGGTAGGTAACGGTGGCCTTCTTCCGGATTAAGCCTTCGATTGATGAATTTAGCGTTGTATTCCTTTAAATTACGTACTTGGGCATTTTTTAATAAGTCATAACGGCTATCCATTTCGATACAAAGTGAATTCAGCGTGTTGATCACTTTTTTGGTATCGGTGATGATGGCATCCTCCTCACCGGGTAGCTTCGCCAAAAAGTGGCGTTCTACTTTTTTAAATAAAGATAACTCAACTTTTTTAGGGTCTACCAACACAAACTTGAGTTCTGCAGGATGTTTTTTATAGAGTAACGATGTAAGAATAGCATTGATACCCACAGATTTGCCCTGTCCAGTAGCACCGGCGACTAACAGGTGGGGCATTTTAGCGAGATCGGCTATATAGACTTCGTTTGAGATGGTTTTTCCCAGTGCGATAGGGAGATCCATATCGGTATGTTGAAATTTTTCTGTCGCTAACACTGACCGCATCGATACCATCTCCGGGTGACTGTTGGGGACTTCGATTCCGATCGTTCCTTTGCCGGGCATGGGTGCAATGATACGGATGCCCAGGGCGGCCAGACTCAATGCAATATCATCTTCCAGGTTTTTGATTTTGGAAATACGTACACCCGGCTTGGGAATAATTTCATAGAGCGTTACTGTGGGGCCGATGGTCGCCTTGATCTTTGCGATCTCGATGTTGTAATTGGCGAGTGTGTCGACGATTTTATCTTTGTTGGCTTCGAGTTCACTGTTGTTGACCGTGATTTTTCCCGAGCCATAATCCCGTAATAAATCGAGGGTAGGGTATTGGTAGCTGGACAAATCCAGTTTTGGATCATATTGGCCTACTCGTTCAACCAATTCATCTGCTGTGTTTGGTTTTTCTTCCTTGATGGGGGATACCGTAAGTGAAGGTGGAGGTGTGGGCGGTGTAGACGGTGGGAGGGTAACAGAAAAGTCCAATTTATCTTCCGGAGATACGCTGAGTTTCTGTTGGTTTTTTGTAACATCGTCTGTTGGTTCGGACAGTGTTTTTAGCTGGTTGGTAGCCGGTGTTGGTGTGTCATTGTCGGAAAGTTCTTTGCGTTGATTTAATCTGAATTCCACGGGATCGACGCGATATTCAGATTCGTGAAGGTATTGTTCATCCTCACGGAATGAGTTGGCCGGTTCGGGGTCCCCGACTTTCGGCACCATTTCACTGCGCGTTTTACCGGTGAACTTGAAGTCGACGTTGAAGAATACGATCAGGACTGTCAATAGCGTAAAAAGCAGTAACCCGCCGACGCCCGGAACACCGATTTGGGCCGCCAGTAATCGGTTGGACCAAAATCCAAATTCACCTTCAAGGAAGTGTGGATAGTTGGTTACAAATCCATGGATAAACCCTAACGTGACAGACAGGAAGATAATACCGAAAGCTGCGTATCCCAATGTCTGCCACAGGGAAAGTATTTTTACTTTAAAGAGTAACCGGTATCCGATAATGAATAGTACACCTGTAAAAATAAAAGACGCAATTCCAAACCACTTGTAAATAAACTGGTAGGCAAGCAATGCGCCGAGTTTTCCCATCCAGTTTTGTACGGCAGGAAACTCAATACCCGCCAATGCAAATTCTTCGCGGGTTTTGAAGAGCGTGTCCCATCCACCATTGGCTGCTGAAACGTAGCTTTGATCTTCCTTCCATGTAAATAAATAAGAAATAAAAGCGATGAGAAAATATACGGATAATATGAGTAAAAAAAGGCCGGCAATTTTCACCAATTTACCGCTCCAGGCCGTATTGGGTAATGTGCTGGACCTCGGCTTACGTTCACTTTTTTTACGTAACGAGGACTTGCCTTCCGTATCATGCTGTGTGTTTTTTCTGAATGAATTCCCTTTTCCCGACATCTAAACGATACGTTATGTTTGAGACAAACTTACGGATTTTTTGTGCAGGTTGTAGCATTCTGTTTGCGATGTACGTTATCAATTCAGTAAGCGGGGAAGCATTTAAATTTACGAAATTGAATGAAACAATTTGGAAAAGCAATAAAAAGTAAATGG
>Ga0206119_100528_pt1 | contig 11785 bp, 12 predicted proteins | sample 3A50Ametagenome_FD_148608 | JGI IMG/M metagenome (GOLD analysis project Ga0206119, IMG submission 148608) | Enriched microbial communities from leaf-cutter ant dump, University of Wisconsin, Madison, United States - 3A50A | ecosystem: Environmental > Terrestrial > Nest > Insects nest > Nest dump...
GGGATGCGCGGAGGGCACCGTCGGATGGGCGAAGGCGCCCGGCGCCTTGCCGGGACGTACCGGCGCGTCGATCCAGCCCTTGTCGAAGAAGCGCCTGGCGATCTCCGCCATTTCGGGGGCGAAGGCGCCGTAGGCGGCAAGCACGGTGTCGCGCGCCTCGCTCCACGGGATCACGGCATCGGGTGTCTCGGGAAGGGGCGCATTGCGGTCCCAGTAGTCCATCTGCTCCATTCCGAGCCACTTCGCCTTCATCGCATAGTAGCGGTGGGAAAGGCGCGGATAGGCTTCGCGCACGGCTTCGGCGAGAGCCGCGACGACTTCGGGCTCGACGCGGTTGGCAAGGTGGCGGCTGTCGGCGATGTCGGAAAAGCCGCGCCAGCGGTCGGAGATCTCCTTGTCCTTGGCGAGCGTGTTGGTGATCAGCGTGAAGGTGCGGATGTTCTCCCCGAAGGTCGCGGCCAGCGCCTCGGCGGCCTTGCGGCGGGCCTTCCCGTCCGGCGACTGGAGCTGGTTGAGGGCGATTTCCAGCGGCACCTCCTCGCCGTCGATCGTGTAGCGGAGCGAGGCCATCGTCTCGTCGAAGAGGCGGTTCCAGGCGGCGGCCCCGGTCATCGACTTTTCGAGGAAGAGCTGTTCCGTCCTGTCGTCGAGCTGGTAGGGCTTGTCCTTGCGCAGGTCCTCGATCCAGGGGGCGTAGTGTGCGGCAAGCGCATCGTTCTTCAAGGCCGCGGCGATCCGCTCGTCTTCTATCCTGTTGAGTTCAAGGGAGAAAAACAGGAGGTGCGCGCCGAGGTCGGTGAGCTTGGCCTGCACGTCGCCGTAGAACTTGCCGTTCGCCGGATCGGTCGTGTTGGTGAAATAGGTGAGGCCCGCATAGGAGACGATGCGGCCCATCACGTCCTCCAGCGCCTCGAACTCGCGGACGGCCGCGCCGATGCCCTCCTCGCCCGACTTCTCGGTCGCGGCATCGAGCCTGCCCTTCCACTTTGCCTCGAAGGCGAGCGTGTCGGCCTCGGCCTTCTTCATGTCGGCCGCGAACTCCGGCGAGGCCGGCCCGGGATAGAGATCGGCGAGGTTCCAGCCGGGAAGGTCGCCGAGGCCGGCGCCGGCGGCGGCTTCCGCCGGTGCGCGGGCGATCGAAGGGGCGGGGAAAATGCGGTTCATCGTCTTCTCTCTTTCAGGCGGGCGGTCGGGCCCCTTGCTTGCGTCGGCAAAGGTTAAAATGCAAGCCTTTCTCAAAACGGCATGTTCAACCCTTTCTGCCATGGTCCGCCGGTGTCCAGTTCCCTTGGGCGTGCATGACGCGCGCCTTCAGGCAAGGAGGTTCCAGTGACGGCTCATATTCTTGTCATCGACGACGATCCTGTCCAGCGCAGGCTTTTGAAGAACATGATCGAGCGCTCCGGCCATGTCGCCCATATGGCGGAAAACGGCCGCGCGGGCCTCGACCTGCTCGATCGCAAGGGGGGCCTCATCAATGTGATCCTGCTCGACCTGATGATGCCGGAGATGAATGGTTCGGCCTTCCTGGAAGCGCTCGCCGAGCGGGAGAACACCATTCCCGTCATCGTGCAGACGGGGCAGGGCGGCATCGAGACGGTGGTTTCGGCCATGCGCGCCGGCGCCTTCGATTTCGTGGTCAAGCCCGTGTCGCCCGAGCGGCTCAACGTCGCGGTCGGCAATGCGCTGAAGGTGGACCAGCGGGAAGGCCGCGGCCGCAGCGGGCGGCGGGGCCGCTCCGAGACCGTGCATTTCGACGATATCGTCTCGGCAAGCCCGGAAATGCTGCGTGTCATCGAGCTCGGCCGGCGCGCCGCCCAGTCGAACATCCCGGTGGTGCTGGAAGGCGAATCCGGCGTCGGCAAGGAAATGGTCGCCCGCGCCATCCAGGCGGCGAGCGAGCGGGCGGGCAAGCCCTTCGTCACGGTCAATTGCGGGGCGATCCCGCACAACCTCGTCGAAAGCATCCTCTTCGGCCACGAGAAGGGCGCCTTCACCGGCGCGAACGAGCGCCATACCGGCAAGTTCATGGAGGCCGACGGCGGCACGCTGTTCCTCGACGAGATCGGCGACCTGCCGCTCGATGTGCAGGTCAAGCTCCTGCGTGCCGTGCAGCAGGGCGAGATCGAGACGATCGGCGCGCGTTTCCCCCAGAAGGTCAATGTCCGCCTCATCTCCGCGACCAACCGCGACCTCATCAACGAGGTGCGCGAGGGCCGTTTCCGCGAGGACCTCTACTACCGGCTCAACGTCTTTCCGGTCACCATCCCGGCGCTGCGCAAGCGCAAGGAGGACATTCCCGTCCTCGTGCGCGCCTTCGTGCAGCGCTTTGCCGGCGAGCAGAAGCTCGCCCGCCCGCTCGCCGTGTCGGCCGGCGCCATGGCGCTGCTGACGGCCTATGACTGGCCGGGCAACATCCGCCAGCTGGAGAACGCCATCTTCCGCGCCGTGGTGCTGGCGGAAGGCGACGAGCTGCGCGCGGCCGATTTTCCGCAGATCGCCGCGCAGGTGCCGGGCTACGGCCTTGCCGAGGACGGCGCCGTCACCTGGGAGGCGGCCAGCCTGCACACGCCGGAGCCCGCCGCCGAAACGCGCCTGCCGAGCGTCTACCCGGATTTCAAGCCGAGCGAAACGGCCGAGGCGGCGCACGGGCCGGAGAATGCCATTTCGAGCGTCGATAAGGGCGGCCATGTGCGCAAGCTCGCGGACGTGGAAGAGGAGCTGATCCGCTTCGCGCTGAAATTCTACCACGGCCAGATGAGCCAGGTGGCCCGCAAGCTGGGCATCGGCCGCTCGACGCTCTACCGCAAACTGAAGGATTACGGCATCGACCCGGACGATCCGCTGAAGGAAGCTGCGTAAAACCCCGCAAATCCCGGCCCTTCCGGGATTTCTCGATTGCCGTTTATTCCCTGTTAGTGGATTGTTCACTATAAGGGGCTCGCGATGGGAGGTGTGGCGGATTTGCCATGCTCTCACCGCAATTGGCAGTCATCTGGGACAACGGGCATTCGTTGTCCTTCCGACGGGGAAAGAGTTGGCAAATTTGTTCGCATCGATGAAGCGCCCGGGGACCTCCCTCGGCAGCCTCTGCAAGACAGTGTTGCACAAGCTGCCCAAGGTCCTGACCACGGCTGTGCTCTCTGCTGCCCTCATCCTGCCCGCAGCCATTCCCGCGACCGTCCAGGCCGAGAGCGGCAACCGCACGCTCAAGCTCTATTTCCTCCACACGCGGGAAAAGGCCGAGATCACCTTCAAGCGCAACGGGCGCTACGACGCGCGCGGCCTCAAGCAGCTCAACCAGTTCCTGCGCGACTGGCGCCGCAACGAGCCGACGAAGATGGACCCGCGCCTTTTCGACCTCGTCTGGGAAGTCTACCAGAAGGTCGGCGCGACGGGCTATATCAACGTCGTTTCCGCCTATCGCTCGCCGGCCACGAACTCCATGCTGCGCTCGCGCACCAAGGGCGTCGCCAAGAAGAGCCAGCACATGCTCGGCAAGGCGATGGACTTCTTCATTCCGGGCGTGAAGCTTGCGACGCTACGCGCCACCGCCATGAAATTCCAGGTGGGCGGCGTCGGCTTCTATCCGACCTCCGGCTCGCCCTTCGTCCATCTCGACGTCGGCAGCGTGCGCGCCTGGCCGCGCATGAGCCGGCAGGAGCTCGTCAGCCTCTTCCCGGACGGCAAGACCATGCATGTGCCGACCGATGGCAAGCCGCTGCCGGGCTACCAGCAGGCCGTCGCCGACTACAAGCGCCGTGTCGGCGCGGACGCCATCCAGGTTGCCGGCGGCGGGTCGAGCCCGGCGGCGACCGCCAAGCGCAAGGGCTTCCTTGCCAGCCTCTTCGGCGGCGGCGGCGACGAGGATGAAGAACCCGAAATGATCGCCAGCAACGCCGCCATTCCCGACGATTTCGACGCGGGCGAGGGCAAGGCGACGACGGCGGCGCGGGACGAAAAGCCCGCCGCTGCCGCGGAAGCCGAGACGGAACTGGCCTTCACCGCGCCCGTGCCCGGCAGCCGCCCGGCCTTCAAGGCGGCCGAGGCGACGACCGAGCTTGCCCTTGTCGCCCCGGCGACGAACGAGGCGGCCGCGGCGCTGGAAGCGGCGACCGCCGAGGACAAGCCGGCCGAATTCGCGGATCTTTCCGCCTACAAGATTCCGCTGCCCGTCATGCTGGGCGTGCGCACCGAGGCGGGGGCTGCCGAGCCGGCCACGGTGATGGCCGCCGCCGCCGTCGAGGAAGACGGCGAGGTGCTGGGTGTCGTTCCCGTTCCCGGCCTGCGCCCGCAGGTCGAGCTCGGCGGCTCGAGCACGGCGCTGATGGCCGCGGCGGAAGCCGAGGTGGCCCTGCCGACGACCGCCGACCGTGCCGGCCTTGCCGCGCTTGCCGATCCGGCAGGAGACCTCGGCGAAGGCACGCCGGTCGAGATGGCCGCGCTCGAGCCGGCGGGCGGCGCCAGCCGTTCGCTCGGCGGCACGGATGCCTTCTCGGCCAAGACCGCGGAAGAGGTGCCGGCCAAGGGCAGCCGGCCGAAGAAGAAGGATGCCGATGCGGCAAGCCGCGGCGCGATCCGCACCGAGCCGAAGCTGACGCAGAAGATCCTCTCGCAATGGGCGCTCGACCAGGGCCGCATGGCCACGCTCTCCAAGCCGGTCAAGGCGCCGCGCTTCGTCAGCCGGACGCTGCGCGCCGCGCCCACCACGGTCTACATGGCGGGCTTCCAGCCCGAAACGAAGTCGATCGACGCGGGCCGCTTCAGCGGCCCCGCCGTGAACTTCATGGAAGTGCGCAAGTTCGAGAGCGCCGAGAACTGAGCCGCGCCGCTTTTTCCAAAAGAAAACCCGCCGGAGCGATCCGGCGGGTTTTTCATTGGTGCGTTCAAAACCGGGCTTATTCGGCGTCCGGCGGCAGTTCGATCATGCCGAGGGCCTGGAGGTAGGTGTCGAGGATGGCTTCCTGTTCCATGCGCTCGTCCTTGTCCTGCTTGCGGATCTGGATGACCTTGCGCAGGATCTTGGTGTCGAAGCCGGTTCCCTTGGCTTCGCCGTAGACGTCCTTGATGTCGTCGGCGATGGTTTTCTTTTCTTCCTCGAGACGCTCGATCCGCTCGATGAACGCGCGAAGCTGGTCGCGTGCGACGCCGTGGGCATCCGACATGGTCTTCTCCTTGGATGGGCTAGAAATTCGAAAGGTGCCGTGACTTGCCGCGAACTTCCGGCAAGATCAAGGCCTATCATGCGCGGCTTCGGGATTTTCCCGTGGGAGCGAGGCTCATTCCTTCGGGCGGTTGACCTCGAAGGCGGCCTTCTGCGCGTCGCTCGCCTCGCGCTGGTGCAGCGCGCGCCACTCTTCATAGGGCATGCCGTAGATGATTTCGCGCGAGGCTTCCTTGTCGAGCGGCACGCCCGCCTCGGTCGCCGCCTCGCGATACCAGTTGGACAGGCAATTGCGGCAGAAGCCGGCAAGGTTCATCAGGTCGATGTTCTGCACGTCCGTGCGCTCGCGCAAGTGCCGCACGAGGCGGCGGAAGGCGGCGGCCTCGAATTCGGTCTGCTGTTCCTTGGTAAGCTCGGTCATCGCGTCTGTCTCAATAGGGTCCGGTGCGGGAGGGGAATATCTCGTATGTGTGCAGGGCCGGGTCCGCATTCAACCGCGCGAAGACCGGCGCGAGGCGGTCGACCCAGCGGGCGATGCCGGCTTCGTCGCCGATCTCGTCCTGGCGAATCTCGATGAGCGCATGGGCAATGCCGGGCTTCATGCAATGGCGGAACATGGTGTCGCCGCGCAGCGCCCCGTCATAGGGCTCGTTGTCGCCGACCACGACGTCGCCGGGCGCTTCCAGTTCGGCGAGCAGCGGGCGGACGGCGCGGGGATCGCTGTCCCACAGCACCGTCACATGCCAGGGGCGCGGCACGCCCTTCCAGGCCGGCGTGAAGGAATGCATGGAGAGGACGAGCGGCGCCTTGCCGGTCTTCGCGGCGACCGCGCTTATCGTCGCGGACACGGCATCGTGATAGGGGCGGTGGAAGGTATCGAGCCGGTATTGCCATTCTTCGGGCGTGATCGGATGATTGCCTGGAACGATCGCGCCGTCGGAAATGCGCATGACGAGCGTCGGGTCGTCCTCGCCGCGGTTGGGGTCGATCAGGAGGCGGGAAAAGCGGCTCATGACCACCGGCGCGTTCAGCCGGGCATTGAGGCCGCGCACCACGCCCTCGACGCCGATATCGTAGGCGATGTGGCGCCCGAAGGCGCTTTCCGGCAGGCCGAGGCGGCCGTAGCGTTCGGGGAGGAGATTGGTGGCGTGGTCCGCCAGGATGACGAGCCCGAGGGTGAGGTCGCCGTCGATGATCTCGAAGGGGGAATGGTCCTGCATGCTTTCGCCGATTGTGCGCCCGTGTCCTTTCCGTGATCGCACGGGGCGAGCTTGCCTGCAAGGCGCAAGGCCTGCGGTTGCAGGATTGATTCCCCTCGTTGTCGTGAAAATGTAATCGATTAGTGTTGCGTTGACATTCATGCCCCGCCGTCGCAAGAAAGCGCATATTCAAATCAACGGAGTTCCATCGGAAGCCGTGAGAACCAAGAGCACCAGCCCGTTCTTCCCGAAAGCCGGCAGCCTTTTCCAGGCCGGCCTCTTCCTCCTTGCGGGTTTCTTCGCCCTTTCCGTGCCCGGTGAGGCCAGGGCCGAATTCCGCGTCTGCAACGGCACGCAGAACCTCGTCGGCGTCGCCATCGGCTACCGCGCCAAGGAAGGCTGGATCACCGAAGGCTGGTGGCAGGTGCCCGCCACGACCTGCGCCACCCTGATCGAGGGCGAGCTGCAGTCGCGCTACTACTATCTCTATGCCGAGGACGCCGCCCGCGGCGGCCGCTGGACCGGCGACGTCAACATGTGCGTCGCCGAGAACGAGTTCAAGATCACCGGCGTGAAGGACTGCTTCGCGCGCGGTTTCCAGCGCATGGGCTTCAAGGAATATGACACGGGGCGGCAGGGAAGCTGGATGGTACAGCTTTCAGACACGCCAGGGACGCAGGAAAGCCAGAACTGATGAGACGGAACAGAAAAGTCAAAATCCTCGCCACGCTCGGACCGGCATCGTCTGACGAGCAGATGATCCAGAAGCTGCATGAGGCGGGAGCAGACCTGTTCCGCATCAACATGAGCCATGCCAGCCACGACGTGATGCGCACGCTGATCAGCCGTATCCGGGCCGTCGAGGCCCGCTGCGGCCGGCCGATCGGCATCCTCGCCGACCTTCAGGGCCCGAAGCTGCGCGTCGGCAAGTTCGCCAACGGCTCGGAAGAGCTCAAGCCCGGCCAGACCTTCACGCTCGACAACAAGGACGTGCCCGGCGACAACACCCGCGTCTTCCTGCCCCATCCGGAAATCCTCGAAGCGGTCAAGCCCGGCCATCGCCTCTTGATCGACGACGGCAAGCTGCACCTTCGCGCCGAGAGCGCCGACGGCAAGTCCATCGTCTGCACCGTCATTTCCGGCACGAAGATCTCCGACCGCAAGGGCGTGAGCCTGCCCGACACGCTGCTCGGCGTCGGCGTGCTGACCGAGAAAGACCGTGTCGACCTCGATGCGGTGCTCGCGACCGGCAGCGTCGACTGGGTGGCCCTTTCCTTCGTCCAGCGGCCCGAAGACCTGGCCGAAGTGCGCAAGATCGCGCGCGGCCGCGTCGGCCTGATGTCGAAGATCGAAAAGCCCCAGGCCGTCGAGCGCATCGAAGAGATCATCGAGCTTTCCGACGCCCTCATGGTGGCGCGTGGCGACCTCGGCGTGGAAATGCCGCTGGAAGCCGTTCCGGGCATCCAGAAGCAGCTCATCCGCGCCTGCCGCCGCCAGGGCAAGCCGGTCGTCGTCGCAACCCAGATGCTGGAATCGATGATCTCCGCGCCGGTGCCGACCCGCGCCGAGGTCTCCGACGTCGCGACCGCCGTCTTCGAAGGCGCCGATGCCGTCATGCTGTCGGCCGAATCGGCCTCCGGCGACTATCCGGTCGAAGCCGTCTCCACCATGGCCTCCATCGCCAGCAAGGTCGAGCGCGACCCGCACTATCCGGGTATCATCTATGCCCAGCGCTCGACGCCCGAAGCGACGGGTGCCGACGCCATCTCGCTCGCTGCCCGGCAGATCGCCGAGACGCTGAAGCTGTCGGCCATCGTCTGTTACACCTCCTCGGGCACGACGGGCCTGCGCGCGGCGCGCGAGCGGCCGGAAGTGCCGGTGCTGGCGCTTTCGCCGGTCATCGAGACGGCGCGTCGCCTGTCCGTCGTCTGGGGCCTGCACTGCGTCGTCACGGGCGATGCGACGGATCTCGACGACATGGTCAACCGCGCCTGCCGCATCGTCGTCAGCGAGGAATTCGGCAAGCCCGGCGACCGCATCATCATCTCGGCCGGCGTTCCGCTCGGCACGCCCGGTGCGACGAACATGCTGCGCATCGCCTACATCGCCGCCGACGGCGTCAGCGGCGTCTGAGCGGGCGATTTCCGGCAATCCATCGAAGGCGGGCTCCGGCCCGCCTTTTTTGATTCCAGCGCATTGGGAATGCCCCTCATCCGCCTGCCGGCACCTTCTCCCCGCAAGCGGGGCGAAGGGGTAGGGCGCACCGTTTTCCTCAAGCAATGCCCGCTCATGGGGCACGTCCCCTCTCCCCGCTTGCGGGGAGAGGGTTAGGGTGAGGGGCAAGACTGCATATATCGCCCTTGCGGGAGAGACTCTACGTCCGCTGGCCGGTCAGCTTCTCGGCGAGGTCGCCGTATTCCTTCTGCGCCTGCCGCTCGGTGGGGTAGACGTCGAGGAAGCGTTCCCAGGCTTTCAGGGCCATCTCGTCGCGGCCGGTCTGGGTCATGATGGCGGCGACGCCCGCGAGCGCGCCGAAGTGGCGGGGCTCGATCCGCAGCACCTGGTTGATGTCCGACATGGACTTGCGGTAGTTGCCCATCTTGAAATGCAGCGTGGCGCGCTGGTTCCAGCCCTCGACATAGTCGGGCTTCAGGCGAATCGCCTCGTCGAGGAAATCGAGCGCGGCGGCATTGTTCTCCTCGCTCATCGCCTTGTCGGCCCACTGGATGAGGAGGTTGACGGTGGCGCTGCCGGAATCCTGCCATTCCCGGCGGATCCGGTCCGCGATGCCCTTGGCGGCATCCGTGTCGCGTTCGTGCTTCAATTCGGTAAAGAGCGCGTCGAGACGCTGGGCCTGCGTGGGGAAGGTCCCGGCCTCGGCGGAGGCGGCCTGCGCCGATTGCGCGAGGGCAGGGGCCGGCAGGGCGCCGGCAAGGCAAAGGCAGAGCGTGAGAAACACGAAAAGGCGCATGGCGCTCATGGTAGAGCGCCTGCGCCGAACGTCAAACTGGTATTTTCGATCATCACTTCCCGCCCATGCGGAAAGGCGATCCCTACGCCCGATCAGCCCTGACGAGCCTTGAAGCGCGGGTTCTGCTTGTTGATGATGTAGACACGGCCCTTGCGGCGAACAAGGCGGTTCTCGCGGTGGCGGGCCTTGAGCGACTTGAGCGAATTCTTGATCTTCATTTTTCTGATCCGCGTATTGCAGGGCGACTCGAGTTCGCCGGATTTCCTCAATCAAAAACGCGCCGTTTCGGGCGCGCTTTCAGGTTGGCAGGCATGTACCGCGTGATATCCGGGCTGTCAACCGTGGGCGGCAGGTTTTCCAGCCTTCCACGGCCTGTTTCAGCCGGTGAGCCGCGTGACGTGGCCCATCTTGCGGCCGGGGCGGGCCTCGGTCTTGCCGTAGAGATGGACGAGCACGTCCGGCGTTTCGAGCCAGGCGGGAACGTCGTCGATGTCGTCGCCGATGAGGTTCTGCATCACGCAGTCCGAATGGCGGCGCGGGTCGCCGAGCGGGTGGCCGGAAACCGCGCGGATATGCTGCTCGAACTGCGAGACGATGCAGGCCGCCTCCGTCCAGTGGCCGGAATTGTGCACGCGCGGGGCGATCTCGTTGGCGACCAGCCCGCCGTCCGGCAGCACGAAGAACTCGACGCCGATGACGCCGACATAGGAAAGGTTGTCGAGGATCGCGCGCGCCGCCCTGCGGGCCTGGTCCGCTGTCGCCTCGCCGATGCGGGCGGGGAGCGTCGAGGTGTGCAGGATGCCGTTGCGGTGGACGTTCTCTGCGGGATCGTAGCAGGCGATGGTGCCGTTCGCGTCGCGCGCGGCGATGATGGAGATCTCCCGCTCGAAGGGCACGAGGCTTTCCAGGATGAGCGGCACGCCGCCGAGCGCCTCGAAGGCGCCCTCGCGGCTTTCGGCCGGCGAGCGGAACAGGCGCTGGCCCTTGCCGTCATAGCCGAGCCGGCGTGTCTTCAGGACGCCGACGCCGCCGAAACGGTCGAGTGCGGCCTCGAGGTCGGCCTGGCTGTCCACGGCGGCGAAATCGGCGGTGGGGATGGCGCAGTCGTGGATGAAGCTCTTTTCGACGAGGCGGTCCTGCGAGACCTCCAGCGCGCGCGGCGGCGGATAGACCGGAACGGACTGCGCCAGCATCGCGGCGGCGGAAACGGGCACGTTCTCGAATTCGTAGGTCACGACGTCCGAAAGGCGGGCAAGCTCGGCCAGCGCCTCGGCGTCGTCATAGGCCGCGACGATCTGGGCGTTGGCGACCTGTGCGGCCGGGCAATCGGCCTGCGGCTCCAGGACGACGGTGCGGAAATTCAGCCGGGCGGCCGCCATGGCCAGCATGCGGCCGAGCTGGCCGCCGCCGATGATGCCGATCGTCTTCGCGCTCATAGGGGGCCGTCCACGGGATATTCGGCAACGGCATTCGACTGCTGCTCGCGCCATTCGTCGAGGCGGTGGGCAAGCTCGGGATCGCTGAGGGCAAGGACGGCGGCGGCAAGCAGCGCGGCGTTGACCGCGCCCGCCCGGCCGATGGCGAGCGTGCCGACGGGAATGCCGGCCGGCATCTGCACGATGGAAAGCAGGCTGTCCTGCCCGGACAGCGCCTTGGACTGGACGGGAACGCCGAAGACCGGCAGCGGCGTCATGGCCGCGGCCATGCCGGGAAGGTGCGCCGCGCCGCCCGCGCCCGCGACGATCACCTTGAAGCCTTCCGCCTTGGCGCCGCGCGCGAAGCTGTAGAGCCGGTCCGGCGTGCGGTGGGCCGAGATGATGCGCGCCTCGTAGTCGACGCCGAGCGCATCGAGCGTATCGGCAGCGTTCTTCATCGTCTCCCAGTCGGACTGGCTTCCCATGATGATGGCGACGGGGGGCGTTTCTGTCGTGTCCAAGGCGTCTCGTCCGTTTCAGGCGATGATGTCGGGAATGATCTGGTCTTCCAGCTTGGAGATCTTGTCCTTCAAGATCAGCTTCTTCTTCTTCATGCGCTGGATTCTGAGGGCTTCGCAGCCGGTCTGGATCATGGCGTTGATCGCGGTGTCGTAGTCTTCGTGCTCCTGGCGCAGCCGTGCAACGGCAAGCCGCAATTCAGCCTGATCCTGGTCTGCCATGCTATTCGTTCCCCGTCTTCCCGGTTGCGGGCCGGTTCGCCGCCCCGCAGCCTCCATGAAGGCTGCTCCTACCACGAAAGCCCTGGTAACGGGAAGTTATCCCTCGCCACGTTTTCGCCTTCGACAAATGAAAAATGACATGGCACACTCGTACTGTTGCAACCTGGACCACCCGGCACGCAAGTGACCGGGTGCAAGCAAAAGGAAGGAACTGTCACATGTCGATTGAGGCCCATCTGGCAACGCTCGAAAAGAAGCATTTCGCTCTGGAAGAAGAGCTGCATGCCGCAATGAAC
>Ga0206119_100530_pt1 | contig 11778 bp, 6 predicted proteins | sample 3A50Ametagenome_FD_148608 | JGI IMG/M metagenome (GOLD analysis project Ga0206119, IMG submission 148608) | Enriched microbial communities from leaf-cutter ant dump, University of Wisconsin, Madison, United States - 3A50A | ecosystem: Environmental > Terrestrial > Nest > Insects nest > Nest dump...
CGATGCAGTGACGTTACACGACGGCCGTCAACTGCTGGTGTATAATCATTCCAGCAGACACAGCGCAATGCCCCGGGGAAGAGACATCTTGAATGTGGCGTTATCCGAGGATGGAGAGACGTGGTATCCCGTGATGACCCTGGAGAATGAACCCATTGAAGACGGGTACGCGTATCCCGCGGTGATTCAGTCGTCTGACGGGAAGGTACATATTACGTATACGTACAACAGAAGGACGGTCAAGCATGTGGTGTTGGACCCAACACAGTTACATGCTAATATGCTATAATGGATAGGTAATTTTATACGGAATAGTACGGAGATCGTCTGATAATTTTGAGTGTTTGAAATGGTAAATTAACTTGAACTTAATGTAGGTCTATTATTTTCGTGTCCAAATAAATCAATCACACATGCAACGTATCATCACATCGGTCCATCGCTTTTTTTTGATCCTTTTCCTGGTGTCGTTTTTTGCGATAAAGGCGACCGGCCAACAGGAGCATATAACTCCCCAAACCGCGTTACGCAGTTACCTGCATAACGGCGACGCCTCGTATACGTGGGAAATCCGCGATAGCCTGGTTAATGACAAAGAGACCATTTATCAGGTATTGCTTACGTCGCAGCAGTGGCGGGAGCATACCTGGCGGCATCAACTAAATGTCATCATACCCCGTGAAATCGCGTACGATGGCGGCCTCTTATTCATCAGTGGCGGGCGTATGCAAAAGTCGGATCCAAGTATGCCCGATTGGAGTGACATGGCTACGGATGATATTGTGCAGCATGTCGCACGGGTGGCCGTGGCGAACAAAGCCGTAGCCGCCGTTATCCGCCAGGTACCCAACCAGCCGTTGTACGGGGGACTTACCGAAGATGAACTGATTTCGTATACACTTCACCAGTTTCAAAACGACAAAGATTTTTCATGGCCGTTGTTATTTCCGATGGTCAAGAGTGCCATGCGCGGTATGGACGCCGTACAGGAGATTGCGGCAGGTCACGCCGCAAAAACCGTGAATCGATTTGTGGTAAGCGGTTTGTCCAAGCGGGGGTGGACAACCTGGTTAACCGCTTCGCAGGACGACCGGGTGGAAGCATTGGCCCCGATGGTGATCGATATCCTGAATATGCCGGTGAACCTGAATTACCAGATCGAGGTGTGGAAAGAATATAGCCCGCAGATTCAGGATTATGTAGCGTTGGGGCTGGTGCAGGACATTGAAAGCGACCGCGGTCAGACGCTCGCACAAATGATTGACCCGTACAGCTATCGCGCGCTGTTGAATAAGCCTAAAATGCTGTTTATGGGGACCAACGACCAATATTGGGTCATTGATGCGGTAAAGCATTACATCGACAGCATCCCCGGAAGTTATTACATTCACTACGTGCCCAATCAAGGACACAGTCTGGGCGATAAGCAGGACGCCTTCCAGGCCCTGTCGGCCTTTTGGGGATTTACGTTGCAGCATGCGCCGTATCCGGTAACAGACTATAAACCGATGGTCAAAAAGCAGGCACTTAACCTGAAGATTAACTCCACCAAACCGAAACTGGAGGGCGTGGTGGTTTGGAGCGCGCTATCAACGGATCAGGACTTCCGCGACGAAACATGGGTAAGTCACGAGTTGCCCGTGGCCCATAAACGAAAATTCACCGTGAAGGAAGCGTTGCCGGACTCCGGTTACAAAGCCTTCTATGTAGACTTGAAATACCGGGATGCCAATGGAGAAATATACACCCAAAGTACCCGTGTGTTTGTAGCAGATAGTCATTCCTTCTTTTTGAATTAATCGATGAACGTTGCCAAATGGATCGTTTGTAGCATTGTCCTGCTAGCCGGGTGCGCGCAACAGGAGCGTCCGCAGGAAGACCTCTCTGTAAAACGCGTGATGGATAGTTTGGTGACACGGATTTACGCTCAGTGGGATACCCGTTTAATCAGTGTGCTGGATGAAAACCTCCTCTTGAAATTTCTGAGTCCGGAAGAGCGGATGGCACTGGAAACGAACTATTGGAGGTTCCACGTAGACGTGCCCGTGGTGGTTTCCCTCATGCGCGACAGCGCACAGGCGTCCATTCCCTTCTGGTTGGTGGAAAGTGGTTTTAAGAAGACCGACTATCGGGTCCGGAATGAAATGTATCACTACGAAGTTTGGCAAAAGGAATTTCCGGCCGGAGAAGTGGGCCTCGGCATCAACGGGTTCGACCGGCATCGCCCTGTGTATTTTCTAAGCGTCGCTCCGCAGGTTCGAGGAGAACAAGTCCACATTACGCCCATATTTCCCGAAAAGCAAGCCATTACGGTGCTGGACACCGGTGCATTTGTGTACCACGACTGGGATGAGCTGGTGCTGACGGAGGTGCCCGATGCATTGCGGGGGCAGCAGCTGTTGCCCACCATACGGGGACGTGCACGTGAAGCCCATTTGATTGATGCCTTCCGAAGAACAGAGTTCCCGTCGACAGAAGTCCCGGATCAGGTGGTGCTTACGCTGCCGGAAGACGGTAACCGAGGGATGACCATTCAATGGCGATGCGCCCCGGAGGTAGCCCGGGGATGGCTGAAATATTGGAAGCAGGGAACAACGGATACGGTTCGCTGTGAGGTAGAGGGGGTATTGCAGGAAGACCGTCTGTTGCGAAACGATCGGTATGTGCGGCGGTTTCGGGTGTCGTTGGATGCGTTGCAGCCGGGTACGTCGTATCAATACTGTGTAGGATATGGGGACGTTCGCGGAGAGACTGCCGCTTTTTCCACACCGGAGGCCGTAGATAAATTCTCGTTTACCTGGTTTGGCGATATCCACAATGACTCCCTGTGGGGTAAATTGGCCGCGCATGCGGCCGCGGATCATCCGCAGACTAATTTTTACGTCTCGGTAGGAGATGTGGTCAATACCGGATTGCACCGCGACAATTGGGATGCGTTATTCGGCTATTCCGGAAAACTGTTTGCCGAGAAGCCGTTTATGGCGGTGCCGGGGAATCACGATAGCCAGGATGGACTGGGAGCAGGTATGTTCCGCGACGAACTGTCGTATCCGGCCAATGGGCCGGCTGGGCAGTCCCCGGGCTTTACCTATGCATTCCGCTACCGGCATGCCCTCTTTTTAATGATTGACATTGTGACGTTTTCCGCGGCCCAGCAGGCCGATTGGATCGAATCTCAGTTGTCGAATTCCGATGCCACCTGGAAATTTGTCGTGTTTCATTTTCCGCCGTATACGCCGGAAGAGCCTTATCTCGATATCGTCAACAATTGGGTGCCGCTATTTGATCGATATAACGTGGATATGGTCATGAACGGGCATTTCCACTATTACCTGCGGACCTTGCCGATGAAGGACGGTAAGCCGGTGAAGGAAGGTGAACCCGGAACCCGGTATGTGATGTCGATCGGTACGGAAAATGACGAAGGCGCACCCGCACCGTCTTATGCAGCGAAGGAATTTAAAGCAGGATACCTGTATCAGTACGTTCAACTGGACGGATCGCACCTGACCTTTGAATGTGTCGATTCAGCAGGAACCGTGCGTGATCGTTTCGAACTAACTAAATAGCCCCCTTCGGGGCAAAAGCCAAAATTGAAACCATGAAAAAGCGATTGTTAACCGTTGTTTTTGTGTTGCTGTTAGCCGCGTACAGCACCCGAGCCACACCGTTGAACACGAGGGCGTCCCGATTACCCGAAATAGTGGATTCCGTACTTGTCTTTCCGTTGCAAGGCCAGCACGTGCACGGCAGCAGCGTGGTGGAATTACCGAACGGAGATTTTCTGTTGGCTTGGTTTCAGGGGAGTGGTGAGCGGACGGCCGATGATGTGCGGATTATGGGAGCCCGGTTAAAAAAGGGGACACGGACCTGGGGTGCGCCTTTTGAATTGGCGGATACACCGGATTTACCCGATTGTAATCCGGTGTTATTCATGGCCGGCGACCGGCTGTTTCTGGTCTGGATCGCCGTGCTGGCCAACCAATGGGAAAATTCCCTGTTGCGGTTGCGGTCGACTACCGCGTTCGGTGACACCGGCGCGCCTACCTGGCAGTGGCAGGACAATATCCTGTTAAAGCCCGATGCACAATTTGCCGAAGAAGTCGCCGCCAGGCTCCGGGAGCTGCCTCCCCAGCAGCATGGCTGGTCGGCCTATGCACCCAAGTACGACGAATTAACCCTCCAGGCAGCAAAAGACGTGGCAAAACGGAGCATTGGCTGGATGACACGTATCAAACCATTGGTGTCTGGAAACCGCATTCTGTTGCCCGTCTACTCCGATGGATTTAATTTTTCCATGTTAGCGATTTCAGAAGACGGCGGACGTTTCTGGAAGCCCAGTTTACCCATTGTGGGGCGAGGTCCGATCCAGCCGGCATTGGCGCAACGGAAAGATGGTACATTGGTTGCCTATATGCGGGATAGCGGCGACGCACCGACCCGGGTGCAGGTCAGTGAATCGATCGATGGCGGTTGGCATTGGACGGCTGCGCGCAAGACGGAGATTCCTAACGGTGCGAGTGTGGAGGTCGTGGTGCTTCGCGACGGCCGCTGGGCCATGTTGGGTAACGACGTAGACGACGGGAGGTACCGGCTAAGTTTGTACTTTTCCGACGACGAGGGAAAAACATGGGGCGTCAAGATGCCCATCGAATACGACAACACGAAGAAACACCGCTATTCATACCCATCCTTGATCCAGGGAACGGACGGATTGCTGCACATCAGCTATTCGTATCACCTCGGTGACGAAAGAAAAGCCATTAAATATGTAACTGTTAAACCTTAATTGGTTTCCTAACTCCCCTATATTATGAAATTAAATTTTGCAACTATTGTTTCTTTATCCCTGTTGTTGGGTGCCTGTGACCGTACGGTGCCGTCTATGGACGCCGCTCCCAGCGAAGACACACTGTTTATGCAGGATTACAGTGTAAAATATGTTTCTGCTGAAGACCGGACAGGAACGTTGACACGGGTAGCTGCCGACCGGGAAGGAAACATACAGCTATTAGCAACGGATGGACTGAAGCATCTTACGGATGGTCATTTCTTATACCCTGGACGGGTGGTTGACGACCAATATTACCGGTTTATGTCCGCTAAACATTTGGTCGATATGACCGTTGCGGATGGTGAGCTGGTATACCTGGACCGGGAGGTGGTTTTTAGCAATGCGTGGTCAGGTAGGTTATTTATCAAACATCAACTGACGAATCCGACGCGGTTTGCCGCCAACCAGCGGTTGGATTTTTTGGTAACCGACGGGGAACACGTTCATTTCATACAGGATCAGGCCGTGAAATGGAAGGGAATGGTGTCGGAAGGCCCCGTTTTGCAAGTCGTCGCCCATCCGGCTGATGATGCGGTTTTCTTTGTGTTAACGCCAAAAAATATTTACCGGTTTTCGGCTGGGGACAACCGTTTGGAAAAGATTTATGAAGGAGCCGGATTGCAGTCGGCCGACGTGGATACGGCGCGCAGTCAATTGGTGGTGGGGACCACCGATGGCTATTTTAATTTCGGCCTCGCCGATGGGCAGGTACGGGGAGAAATACAACGGACGTTGCCGTGGACGGATATCCGGACGGTGAAGGTGATTGATGGAAAATATTGGTTTGGCACCGAACGGGGGGCGTTTGCAATTGGCGGAGGCGGACAGGTCGATTACTATGCCGGTAAACGTTGGCTCCCCGACGACAAGGTAACAGATATTGCCAGAGGAAGCAACGGATCGGTTCTTGTATTGACACGCAGCGGACTCGCGGATATTCAATTTAAACCGATGACGCTGTTGGATAAGGCCATGTACTACGAAAAGCAGGTGCGCAGCCGGCACATACGGAATGGATTCAACGCAACGTTAACGGGTTTGAAAGACGGCGATTTAAGTACAGGCTATTTGGGGGATTCCGATAACGATGGACTGTGGACGTCGCTATATCTGGCGGCCGAAGCTTTTCGGTATGCGACAACAGGCGAACAGCAAGCACTGGATAACTGTGCCCAATCGCTGGATGCCATGGCCCGTTTGTATGATATTAACCCTGTGCCGGGATTTCCCGCTCGCTCCTTTGAGCGGCGCGGTGAAGGAGATACCCGCAATGTACTCTCCGATCCCGAACGCTGGCAGCTGGCCGACGAGCGCGATTGGTATTGGAAGGCGACGACCAGTAGTGACGAAGTCATCGGCCACGCTTTCGCTTTCGGTGTCGTGGCCGAATTGGTCGATCAGCCCGCATTGAAGGAAACAGCGATCCGATTAATCGATACGTTGATGGCGCACATCGTTGCTAATAATCTGTACCTGGTAGACTACGATGGAAAATCGACAACCTGGGGAAAATGGAATCCGGAATATGTAAACGGATTTCCGACCAATGTGGGCGATCGGAAACTAAATTCCTCCAATATCATTTCCATGTTGCAAACCGCTTATCATTTTACAGGCAAGCCGATTTACAAAGAAAAGGCGATGGACCTGCTGGATAATCACGGCTATCTCGAAAACCTGTTGCGCCCGATGCAGGAGATCGGTAAAGCACCGGAAAACTCGGACGACTGGAGTCAGCTGCTTTCCGATGCATGGAACCATTCGGATGATGAAATGTATTTCGCCGGGTATTGGGGTTTGTACCGCTATGCCTTAAACGATACCCTAAAAGAGCAATACAAAGCGGCTATTTTGGATCATTGGGAGGCGGAGCGACCGGAAAAAGACGGTGCGTGGAACGTGTTTGCCGCGATGACCGGAACCGATACGTTCGATCGTGATGAGGCCATCTGGTATTTACAGGAATATCCACTGGATCTCACCCAATGGACCGTTGAAAACAGTCATCGCAAGGACTTGGTGATGTTGCCTCCTAATTTCCGTAAACAGCTGACGGAAACTGTGCTACCTCCCGACGAATTGAAGATTTCACGCCACAACGCCAACCGGTTTATACTGGATGGGGGAGAAAACGGAGCGGCTGAAAACAGCGCCGGGGACATCTGGCTCTTTCCGTACTGGATGGGACGATACCTAGGCGTTATTGATGCACCTTGATTCACGATTTTTTAATATAGCGATTATGTTTGGTTGATGTAAATTACAGGCTGAAAATCAGGTGGTTGTTGGCCTGTAATATGCTAAAATTTGCTATGCAAATGATAAGATCCTATAAATAAGAGACCGGGTGATTGATTACTTTTGGAGGGAAGCATGCATACATATATATTGACCGAATCAATACTAAGGATAGAAAAATGGCAAGTAGACCACTCCATAAACACATCGTACCGCCCCCGAATTGCGTGGTGGTACGGAGGTGTAAACATCGGTACAATAGGTTACCTATCCGGTATGGTTTAGCGTATGTTGTGCCGGTAACGTACAGACGGGAAAATATCTAATAAACACAATTAAAAGCCACATAAATGAAATCAATTTTTACATTCAAAGGAGGAGGCATGAGTCTGTTGTTCTTGTGTTCCCTGTTTTTCTTCGGGTCGTGCGCGAAGGAAGACGCACCCGAAAGCGATTATACCGCGATCAAGAAAGGTTGGTTGACCGGAAGCTGGAAGCAGCGGGACGTCACGTTGGGGGTATCTACGTCGGTAAACTTGCCGGATGGAAGTTCCTTACCGCTGATGGCCGGTAGCAGCATGGTCAGCGACCCCGCCATCAACATGCTGTTAAGTGCCCTGCTGGGGGCGAATCCTTTTGTGGCAACCGTAGACAACCGTTTTACATTCGGGTCTGATGGAACCTACCGTATTGAAGGGGAAACGGATCTTTTGATGCCTCAGGCAGAAAAAGCAGGGAAATGGGAAATGGAAGTGTATGGCGCGGTGATCGCGTTATATCCATCGGCAGACAAAAGGGCACCCTACTGGGTCAATTCAATGAGCGAAAGTGACTTGAACCTTGGGTTGATTATTAAATTTCCCGGATTGGGAGATGTGCCACTCAATTTGTTGCTTGAAAAACAGTAGTCGTTAGTCAACCAGAAGTAGTAAAAAAAACCAGATGATATGAAAAGATATTACGGCCTATTTAGCGCCATCGTATTCTTGCTCTTTGGCTTGGAAGTGCAAGTTACGGCACAACAGACGGTCTCGGTAAGGGGGAATGTCCATGGCCATGACGGAGCCATTGAAGGGGTTACGGTAACCGAAAAAGGAACGGACCACGTTACGGTAACCACGGCCGGTGGTGCGTTTGAGATCCGTGTAGTAAGTAAACAAAGTGTGTTGAGGTTTTCTGCCGTAGGTTATGAGCCGACGGAGATCATTGTGGGCGAACAAACCAACCTCCAGGTCTCGTTGACAGCCAGCGCACATCAATTAGATGATGTGGTGGTAACGGCATTGGGAATCAGTCGGGAGAAGAAAGCGCTGGGGTATTCGATCGAAGAGGTTTCCGGCAAGGAACTGGTCAGGGTGCCGCAGGAAAATATCTTGACCGCCATGGCGGGGAAAGTCGCCGGGGTGACTATTAACCAGACCAGTGGGGTGGGGTCATCAGTGAGTATGGTCATTCGCGGCGCGACGTCCCTGAACAACGATAATCAACCACTCATTGTGGTGGATGGGACGCCCTTAAATAATACCATTAATAATGTTTCGCAGGTCAACGGTGTAGATAACCGGGTGGATTACGGTAATTCGATCTCCAGTATTAATCCCGATGATATTGAGAATATTTCGATTCTGAAAGGACCCAGTGCTGCTGCGTTATACGGTTCTCGGGCAGGAAACGGTGTCGTTCTCATCACCACGAAAAGTGGTAGGCAAGCGCAGAAACTCACGATCAATGCCTATACCAACACGGTATTTGATAAACCCTATCGTTTTTTAAAGGTGCAATCAAAATTTGGTAGCGGGCAGATATCGGGGATTCCCGTTTCGGTAAGCGGTAACCTGCTTACGAACCCCTTTGGAGCTTTGGTACAGGATTGGGTGAACGGTTATTTTGGTGCAGAACTGGACAAAGGGTACGAAGAAGTGCAATGGAACAGCCCGGTCGATGAAAACGGTAAGCATTTGCCGGCTCCGTTGGTGTCACACCCGGATAACGTCAAAAATTTCGTGCAAACCGGTATGACCAGCATCAACGGGCTATCGGTAGCCAATAATAACAACCTGTTCAGTTACCGGCTTTCGTATTCCAATATGCAAAACAGAGGGGTGGTACCCAATTCCGATCTGTTCCGGAATTCCTTTACCCTCTCGGCTGATGTCAAAGCCAGTGAAAAATTTAAAATAAGTACCAACCTGGATTTGAGCCGTAATAATTCTAATAACCGCCCGGCCGGAGAACGGGGAGCGAACCCGTTGCAATGGGCATACTCTATTGCCCCCAATACGGATATCCGGGATATGAAAGATTATTGGATGCCCGGACAGGAAGGATACCTGCAACGATCACAGGATTCAGAACGGCTGTCCGCAACCGGTAAACCGCCTACCTTTAACAACCCGTATTTTTTGGCCTATGAGATCAATAATGGCTTTACCCGGGATCGGGTGTTCGGCAACATCAGGGCCGACTGGCAGATATCGAGTGCTTTCTCTTTTATGGCTAGGTATTCGTTAGACAACCTGGCGGAAGAGCGCGAAACCAAGTTAGGCAGAAGTTATACAGCAGATCCTTACGGGGGATACGGATTAATGAACCTTAAAAACTTTGAAAACAATGCGGACTTTTTGTTGACGTATAAAAAGGGGTTAAAAGACGTTGGTTTATCGGTGTCCGCAGGTGGTAATCACCGTTACCAAACGGGAAGCAATGCCAATGCATCGTCCATCAACGGACTGATTACACCAGGTGTTTATACGCTTTCGAATATCGCTATGGGTAACTTGGTGTCGTCGAGTTCCCGGTTTGAAAAGGCTGTCAACAGTATTTATGGCTTGTTAAACCTGAGTTATAGGGACTACATGTATTTAGATGTAACGGCTCGTAACGATTGGTCCAGTACGCTTCCTGATGCTGCTGGCTATTTTTATCCTTCGGCTTCGTTGAGTGTCCTGTTAAATGAGATACTGGGCATGCCGCACAAAGTGAATTTATTTAAACTAAGAGGCGGGATTGCACAGGTTGGTAACGATACTGAACCGTACAAGTTGATGGCGATGCTGGAAAATGCGGGAACCTTTGCGGGGGTCCCGCAGCTGGCGACTTCCGCGATTCTTCAAAATCCTCAGTTAAAACCTGAAATTGCCAGTTCGTACGAAGGAGGGATCGATTTTGCTATGTTCGGTGGACGAATCCGCTTTGCCGGTACGTACTATATGGTGGAGAACAAAAACCAGATTTTGAGTACAGAAACACCTCCCTCATCGGGTGTCGTCCGGAAAAATATTAACGCCGGTCTGTTGAGAAGTAAAGGCGTTGAGATGACGTTTGGTATCACGCCCATTGAAAACAGTAATGTACGCTGGGATGTTAACGTGAATTTTACCCGGAATCGGACAAGATTGATCGAACTGTCTGACGACCTTCCGTATTTCACGTCGTGGAATGAAGCAAAAGGCGGAGCATGGACGTACGTGGGAGATGAGATGGGTGACATCTACGATGCGCAGGTTGTCACGGTGACCGATAAAAACAGCAAATATTACGGGTATCCCATTCTGGACAATACCGGGAAGTGGCAGAGCATCGACGCGGTGAATACGAAAAATAAAGTCGGAAACTATAATCCACGGTTTGTTTTAGGTGCACAAACATCCGTAGCATACAAAGGCTTCAGTTTGAGTGTAACCATTGACTGGCGGAACGGCGGTGATTTTATGTCGCAAACGTACCGATACATGGAAGAAGGAGGACTCTCGCAGCTGGCTTACGATCGGTTAATCAACCCGGGAGTGCGGCAGGGGCAGGAGTTACGGGATTACCTGGTTGCCAATCAGGATAAGTTGATCATCTCTGATGGACGTTCAATGCCGCTTGTGGGCGGACCTACACCGGAATACAATAGTTTTCCTTTTGTTTACGGACCTTATACAGTGCCTTATGGAGGGGTGTTCATTCCGGGGGTATACCTGGATGACCAGGGACAGTATGTAGAAAATCTGGGTGAACGTATCGGGGAGGAAGGCGGAACCAAAACCCTTCCTCTGGCAGGAGCGACCCCCTGGTCGTTTACCCGGACGGCAACATTCGATGCATCCTACCTGAAATTAAGGGAAATCTCGTTAGGCTTTAGTCTGCCGAAAAAGGTAGTCCAACGCGTGAAAGCGCAGGATGTGAATATTTCGGTATTCAGTAGAAATATTATGCTGTGGACAGCGGCGAAGATTAATGTCGATCCCGAAAATGCGTTTCAGCCCCGGGTCGGGGACACGCGGGGAGGTATGCAGTTCGCTCAAGGTATTGAACGGTATAACGTAAATCCTTGGGTAATTCCGGTTGGTTTTAAAGTTAGTGTAACTTTCTAAATAGTAAACGATGCTACGCAATAGAATAACAAAAATAGCCTGCGTCATGTTCGCGGTCTCATTTTTAGGTTGTAAACAATACTTGACGGACCTCAATATCGACCCTAACGGCATTCAGCCCGAAACGGCGAATCCCAACCTGGTGTTAACGAAAGTGCTTTCCTCTACCGGGATGGCCTTTACCAACCTGGGCTATCAGGATGTAGCGGGGGTGATGCAACATACGCAGAAGGATGGATGGGCCGATGGACATAATAATTACGACTGGGGGCAAAGCAACGACTGGTCGTTGTATTACGACATTTTGAGAAACAATAAGTTTGTATACGAACGTGCAGAGGAACTGGG
>Ga0206119_100537_pt1 | contig 11669 bp, 10 predicted proteins | sample 3A50Ametagenome_FD_148608 | JGI IMG/M metagenome (GOLD analysis project Ga0206119, IMG submission 148608) | Enriched microbial communities from leaf-cutter ant dump, University of Wisconsin, Madison, United States - 3A50A | ecosystem: Environmental > Terrestrial > Nest > Insects nest > Nest dump...
ACCGAGAAATGCAAATGCTCGCCCGTCACCCTACCCGTTGCTCCCGTAATACCGATGGGTTGCCCCACCGTTACCGTATCACCGGAAGAAACGAGTATTCGGGAAAGGTGTCCGTAAATGGTTTCCACTTCTCCGTGAAGTACCCGTACATATTTACCAAGTGCTTTATGCTTTCCGATTGCTTTGACCCGACCGTCAAGCACATTGAATACAGGATCGGAACGGGCGGCGAAATCGGCACCGTTATGGTGCGATGCCTTACCATTGATCGGGTGAATACGATACCCGAACGGTGATGTAACCTTTAGCTTGTCCAATGGCGGGCTGTAATCGATGCCCTGTCCATAAAGCATAAAGGGTACAAGTAACAACCACCCGAAAACAAGTCTTGGGATAGTTAATATGTTCCGCTGATCGGCAGAACGTTCTGTGTTCTTCATGATATTTTTGTTTCGGTTGGAGTGGGAATCTGGGGTGTGTCCTGTGTCGGCATTAACTGCTCGACCATCTCCTGTACTTCCCTGTTGATACGGAAAAAATTGGACAGTAGGATTTCTTCTTTTCGATCTCCGAAGTCGTAAAAGGTCGGTAGTTCCCGATAATTCGCTTCTTCCTTTTTTATGGCTTCCATGTCCAGATTGACACGGCAGTTAACCGCCGTGGTCTCGTATTTTCCCGTGTAGGTTTCCATCGTATCACGGGCAACGATACCAACGATTTCACCCGCTTTTAGCGATGCTATCTTTCCGGCAGGAATCAGCGGTTCGAGTTTTTCGTTCAAGGAAAGCGAGGTTCTTGTACGGTCGATGCTTAGGCTTTCGCCCGTTTGCTTGACCTTACCAAACAGGCGTTCCAGCCACTCCAAAGTTTCTTTGCTCCTGACTGCGCCGGACAGCACGTTACCCATAATGGACGTGATGGTTTCCGCTGTTTCCTTACCGTATTGCTGGCGTAACATTGGCAACTCCTGAAGCCCCAAAACGACCCCAGATAAATTGGATCGGGCCTGTGCCACCAATATGTCCACTCGGTGAATATACAAGCTGGGGGCCTCATCCACCACTAAACCTATGGGCAGGTTACCCTTTGTATTGATAAGTTTGGTAACCCGATTAAGTACCACTGACAAACAGGTGGAATTAATGCTTTGCGTGCTTGGGTCGTTGGCGAGCACCAAGATACCGGGGTGCTTGGGGTTACTGATCTGGAGCTCGAAATCATCCGCACCGAAAACCCAAAAGGTTTCCTTAGTCGCCATTCGGCTGATAAAGATTTTAAGCGTTCCAACTTGCCCCTCCAATTGGTCAAACGCTTTTGCCTTGTAGGCTGACATGAACGGCGATAAAAGGGAACCCAGCTCTTGGTTACTGAAAAGCACCGTAAAAATCTGTTCATACGACAAATTAAGAAAGGCAAGTACATGGGGCAGGCTGGAATAACGCCCATCTTCGTACCTACTGAAAAAGAAGATACAGGCGGCAAGGAAATTGACGGCGGACTGCGTAAAGAATTGGTCACTACCACCGCTTTTATCTCCTTTTTTCAAGGCTTCGACAAGTGCTTCGGCCGTTTCCGAAGCATCGGCAAGCGTACCAAGATACTCCCGTTTCAAAGGGTTTACCCGTCTGCTCTTTGCAGGGTCGTTGAGATTGATAACATGGAAACGGTAATCCTTGCACCTACCGTCCTGTTTGGCAAGCAGGTAATGGTAATAGGCGATCTTACCGAGATCGGGATATTTTAGATCATAAACCGCCAACGTGAAAGAATTAGCCAACATTTGGCGGATGATTGGCGCAATGACCCCAAACGATTTTCCACTTCCTGGAACCCCGCAAAGAAGCAGGCCCCTAAAGATATTTTCAATTAAGATGTACCCTTTACGGACTTTGCGCTTGTAATAAAACAGGGTCGGGATATTAATCGAATATGGGGTTATCACGGGTTCGGTAGGCTGCATAAAGGATTCTTCCTCGATATTCCAACGATCCTTTCCCAAATTGGAGCTGATGATCTTGGACACGTTGTCCATTGCAACGTGTACCAAAACGGCTCCCGCAAACGCACTCGTGACATAGGCAAGGTCATACCAATTCACTTGCCCCCATACCGGAGCTGCTCCACGTCCTTGCAACCACAATCCCGAAAAAAGAATGAGCATCCCCAATGCCAAAGGGTAACCGATCTGGGTCTTGGCATTAAGGTCTTTTTTCTTTCGGCTTAATGTTCCGATGGAGACCAGACAGATCAGTACGAGCGTAAAGAGTTTGCTGTTTATCAATTCGGCATAGAACGGCACCCTCGAAAGTCTCTCCGCAAACAGGAACAACCCGTTATTGGTTGTTCCTGTTAAGAGGAATCTATCTACATAGAAAAACAGAAAGACTTCGAGGACTACGGATAGGTATATGCCAAATTGCAGGGAGCGGTAAAGCCCCTGTTGCTCTTTGGTTTCTTCCATACATTATTTGATTTTCAAAGGCTGGAAGTCTGCCTTTCGGCGGTCTTCCATAAGTGTCTGTGATTAAAAAGCTGGACAAAACAGACCTAAAAGGTGTCGGCTTTCAGAATATCTACGTACTTTATCTTTAGGTTGACCGTACGGCCGGAAATCTGTTTTTCGGTGAGCGTTACCCGAAGTACCTTACTGCCGGGAAAGGTGGCCTTTTTCAGTACGAATATATTGCGGTGTCTTTTCTTAAACTCCGTCAATGGTTGGTATTGCCACAGGGGTTTGATTTCCACGGTCTGCACGTTCGTCGCTTTGGTGATCTTCTTGTCCTCAATGAAAAACCGGAGTTCATCTACATTGTAAGAAAGGTTCGATGTGTTGGTAAACGACACGTCAAGGAAAACATAATCACCTATCGTACTGATGCCGTTCAATGTGATACCTACACCGTAATCCCTCGTGCTTCGTACTGCACGGTGAACATTTTTTGTAAGCAGACCGAGCGCAAGGTTTTTCATCTGGCTTCGGCTCAATCCGATTTCCGATATTTCCAACGGTCGGGTGTGTTCCGGTTTGATTTCCAACATGGCGGGAATACTCGTATCGCTAACCCACAATGGGGCCGTCAGGCGGTATTGCGCCACGAAGTTATCGCCGACAATGGTAACTGTTCCAAGTTCATAGTCGAGGTGTTCTGTCTGCGTGGTATCTTCATTTAATTTGATACGCAATACGTTTTCAAGGGGCAGGTCGCCCGATACATGGTGCGAAGCGATGTCAACGTATTGGATGGGTTCGGGTGAAAGGATATGCACCGTATGGCCGCGGTGCAGGCTTAATTCGGGAAGTGTTCCCAACCGGGTTTCCGTCGCTTGTTGACTGTGGGCGGAATATCCTACAAAACATAAAAGGAAAAGGATTAGAAAATGATGGTTCTTTTTCATGGTGAAATCTTAAAATGGTTTTACTGTTTGTAATTCTGTTGGCTTTGGCGGAGTGCCTGCGGATCGATGAGGTACACCATCGTATTGAATTTTAATTTGGCCCTGTTCTTCCGTATATGCTTTGATACGGCGGTCGTTGTGGATTGGAACATCCGCTGAATGGCACTCATGACCAACTGGCTATTGTTTTCCGCTTGCTGTTGCAGGGTAATTCCCTGCGTGGTGTTACCGCCGAGCTCTCGGCTAAACTCCCTGAATGCCGAAGCGGGCACGTACAGTCCGGGGGAACCGTCATTGTCGTACACTTCCAACCGGACGGGCAGTATGTTGTTTCCGTGCATGATGGAAGTAATGGTGAGCAGCACACGCTGTCCTGAAAAACCTGAAATCCTTGCAAAGACGTGGCTGCCTTTCTTGACCACGTGCGGGCCGACCAATAGGTCATCCATGAGCCGAATACGTAAACGTGAATCGGCATATCCTGTCATGTTTTCGTCGATAATGGCCTGTATGAAAGTGTTGTCACTTTCGGCGCGAATGGTGTTGAACGCTCCTTGATTTGTAGCGTATTTGGAGACAGATAAGAGGGGTTGGTTTTCGAGTTCCCGTTTCGCTTCTTCCATGCGTTCACGTTCCCTGCGGGCTGCCTGTTCGTCGGGATCGTTCGCCCTTGCCATACTGTCCGCATAGGCCATCTGCATACGGAAAAGTTCCATTGGGTCGATTTTCTCCGGTTCTTCCTTTATCGGTTCGGGTCTTCGCTGTAATGACGAAAGGGCCTGTTGCAAGGCTCTGTCCTCCTCGTCATTTTCCGAATCTCCATTGCCCGAAAATGGTCGTTGGTTTTTGAGCGCCCGCTCGATGGAATCAAGTCTGCGCTTTTCTTCTTCGTTGTACATTTCATCGAAACGGAATTGTTCGGCTCGTTCCTCCTGTAACTGGCCTATTGCCGTATAACCGTCTCCACGGCGGTACTGCTCACGGTAGGCAGCAAGTTTGTCGGATAGCGCGCGGTTCTTCACGTCCTCCGATACATCGGCGATCTGCCCCTGCAAGGGATCACCCTCTTGTTGGGGTGCTTCTTCCTTAGCAAAACCCATCTGGTACACATAAAAGAACAGGCATAGAAAGGGCAACACTATGAGGGGCAGCACATAGCGTGGTTGTCTGAAATTGATTTTCATATTGTTGAATTGTATTAGGGTGAATTGTGGGGTTTGTTGGCTTCGGACAATCGTTTTTCGAGTATCTGAATCCTGTCGATAGCGTTCTCCATCAGCAGGCTATCGGAGCTGTCCAAACTGTCTTTTTCAATCAGTCCATCAAGGACGGTACGGATTTCCAACAACTCCTTTAAGGTCGAAACGGTGGTGACGATACCACCCATTCCATCGGTTAAGGGTTGTTGTACGAAAAGATTTGGACTGTCTTTCTTCGGTTTTTCCTTTGGGAGAAAAAGAAAGCATCCAACGGAAACGAGGATGCTTAGGACCATTGCGATAAATACCGTACGTGGCCGGGTTTCAAGGAAATGTTTGGCACGGTGTGTACCTCCATCGATGTACTTGCCAAACTCCCTGTAAAAAGCTGTCCATACCGTCGTGTCGGGCGGACGGTTAGAAGTTATTTTTTTGAACATAGGATATATCTTTGTTTTCGAGTGTTTTCCATCGGGTTATCAGTACGCCGTGGCCATTGTTCTCCGTACGCATTTCAAGGTCTCGCAAATAGCCCTCGGTGACCAACGTGCGTACAACTGTCGAGCTGCGCCGATCTATGGTCTGTTTGCCGTAGTAGCGAAAATATTTGTTCACCGGATCGAGATGGATGGAATCCGTCTGGATGGTGAGTACGGAGCTGGACGATAGCACGGAATTGAAAAAACCTTTTTCCCGCAGGTTGTTGTACTGCAATGCACCGGATTCATCGATCAGGTACATGGCTTTTTTCATTTGGTACTCGATGAATTTATCGTCGGGTGCAAGGGTGAAAAACAGCGAATGGAATAGGTTTATATGTGTACGGTACTCGACTGGTCTGTTCACCTCCACGTCTGTCTGTCGTGCGGACATGGGTACGTTGTTGGCATCGAGTATATACACCGATTTACGTGCATTGCCGACCTGTTTGTAGGCAAAAAAAGATACCGCCACTACCATGAGCAGGGCGGTGGTCAGGCTTGCTCCCGCAATAAAGGTGGCAAGCCTGATCTTGGCTTCGATATTTTTTATTATCATGAAAACAGATGCTTAAAAGGTTCTAAAATTTGGCGATCATCCTCCTTGCCATGCGGGTCGCATTGGTTGCGCCACGCCCCATTGTGCTTGCGGCCGAGGTGATACCGCTTGTCGATACGATCCATGTGCTGATGCTCGGTACGGTTAACATGGTCAGCCCTCCGATCAGGAACGTCACGATGACGATGCCGAAACTCAAAAGTCCGTTACCAGCAAATACCGCCATCTTCTCCATTGTGTCGCCCGTGCTGTCAACGAGTTGCTGATACCTCGTGATCTCGGCCTCCATTGCATACTGTTGGAACAGGCTGGCTATGTGCATGACCAGATACGCAATGCCCGAATACAGGTTTACGCTAATAAACCGGGCTATCCACGTACCAAAGGAATCCCTAAAAGCAGGTAGAATGGAGACGGCGACACTAAACGGGCCTAATATGATAAGGATGGTCGAATAGATGATCTGGATAATGAATATGATATAAACGCAAATACGCAATACCCAAATAGCCAATGTCTCCAATGTATAGGTCACCAATAACTGTAACCCGACTTGCATACGGTTTTTAAATTCAACTATCGGATTCCATACGGCGGAGAATCCCTCTTTTACCGTTGAGGTGACCGCATCCCACGCCCGACCGTACCACGTATCCGCTTCTTTTTCGGCGATCTCGGTTTCGGCCTGTATGGTGGTCAGTTGGTCGGCAACGTCCACCATTAGTTTTGCACGTTGCAGGCGTAGGTTGTTTACCTCGATCTGACCGCTGTCAAACAGGCTTTCCGTCTTGGCGGCCACGATGTCGGTGGGATAGGCAAGTACACGGGTAAACGTACCCCACCAGATAATGACCATCACGAGCCCGAACGGCCGTAACAAAGGCATGATTTCCATTTTTTTGTCACCCGCCATCATCTCGTATGATTTGATGGCAAAGAATATGAGCATAAAGATGGCAGCGAGGGCCTGCGCATCGGTTATGAACGTGTCGAAGTGTGTCCATACCGTGTTTTTCATGCCTTTGAGAAAGTGCATGACACCCTCCTCGTAAACACCGTTCCCCTGCAAAAAGTTGAACGTCTCCTTAAAGGAATCGGGTACGTTTACAGGGTTTCCCTGCAATAAAAAACCGGGCATTAGCCCCGTCATGTTGATAAAGTCCATAAAGTAATCTGATTTTGGTTATTGGGTTCTTTTTAGGATGTCCTCTGCAATCTGTACGTCGGAGCGATTGCCCGAAAACTCCGGATGGTCGGGATTGTCACGACGTAGGCGGTCACGGTTCTTGGCCAATGAAAGGAATTTGGCGGCATAGTTCTTTTTTGCTTCCCATGCGGACAGTAGTTTCCTGTGTTCCCCAAGCAAACGATGGTAGGCCATGATACGGCTGCCACGGTCGAGCGTGGTCGTTCGGGCCGCTTCCAACCGTTCTTTGAGTTCCGCACGTTCTTCGTTGTACCATTCCAATAGACCTTTGTTCCTCAAATAATCCCCGACCTCCGGTGAAAGTCCGGCAAGTGGGTCGGTGTCCGTGTCGTTCGTCAGGTTTCCAAATTCCCTGCGGTAATACAGGAGCCATAAGGGGTCGGCCTCCGTGACCAGACCGGAATAATTGAGGGCTTCCGTGACCGCTACGTTTCGGATGGTGTCCGTATGCTTTTTATAGGCTTCGTCCGTTTGTTGCATGGCCAGTACCATACCCATGCGCAAGGTCTGTGGGCCTGTACCGCTCAACGGCCGGCGGTCGGTCTTGGGGTAGTTGGGGTGCCATGCCCAGGTGAGCCAATATTGATAGTTGAGACCGAGAAAGCCACTTGTCGGCGTAAACTTCTTGCGTTCCCATTGCTTGTGAACCATACGTTCCTGTTGGTGTACGATATGTTTGTCGGTCTGTCGCTTCACGTTCTGCGCCATTGTTCCCGTAATGGAGAACAGGCACAACAGTAGCGTTGTGATATATTCTGTTTTCATATTCAGTCTTTAAGTAGATAATAGTTCCGTATGATCTCGTCCGCTTTGCGTTTGTCCATATTGATAAAGTTTCGATATGGATTCGCCGTTTTCAGTACGCCGTTGATCTTCGCCCAATACATAGACCTTTCCATGCTGAACACCAATGCCCGTATCACTTTCAGTTCGAGAATGATCTTGCGCATGAGGTGGTCTCTTTTTTCGTAATTCATCAGTACGTTTTTTCCCTCTTGTAGAATAAACTCGGAGACTTCGGCGGCAAGGTTTATTCCCCTGTCCTTTAGCTGGCGGGCAACGTCCTCGGCAAAGAGCAGCAGCCACGGTTCGCCTCTGGCAGTTTCCAACATTTTCGTGCTGTGGGTGGCGATGTCCTGCACGAGCCTCGAAATATGGAGCGCGGAACGACCGGATTTCAACGCCCGATCCACTTCGGTCAGTGATCGGTGTATCATGTTCTGCACCAGAACCACGGAAGAAAGATTGACATTAATATCGTCGATCCGTCCACGGATGTTCCCCAACATATTATTGTGGGCCTGTTCGGAAACCAACCTGACCGCACCGTTCTCGTTTACGATGGCAAGGTGTTTGGCATCAAAGATGATCGTCACATAGCTTTGTCCGAAAACCGACGTTGAAAGACAGATAAACAGCAGGGTTATGAGTTGTGTTTTCATGGTTTAAATTCCTCCAATTGCCTTAATATATTATCGACTATGCGCTTGTCCTCGTTGATGTAGGCCGAAAACGGGTTGAGGGAATCGAGCAGTTTTTTTCGTGTCGAATAGTATAGGGTAGCTGCAAGCCCCCGTGATGCTCCGGCTATCTTCCGAAGCTCCTGCAGGACGTGTCCGTACAGTATTCTCCTGTCGCTCGCTTTCATCTGGTTGAGGTCGCCGATACTGATAAAAAGTCCGGTCAGGTAACGGGCCAACTGCACGGCTTTTTCTGCCATATCCCTTTCAGCATCTATGGCGAGCAACATAAATTCGGGGTGTGCGGAAACGATGCCGATAATCCTTTTTTGTTGGTTTATGATCTCGGTTACGATTGGCGCGGATTCCAGACCCATGCTAAGCCCCTGCAATGCTGTTCCCAAAACTTGAAAACGGCTGTGCAATTCTCGATAACGGGTTTTGAGCTTTGAGGTTTCTTCTCGGTTCACTTCTTCGTTTGCCGTGGTTATCGCCTGTCGGTTTCTTGCGGTGATCTGGCGGTCGTATTCGTCTTTACTGTGTGCTACCAATTGGTGGAGCAGTTCCACATTGAGCTGTGCATTTGCTCTGGTCAAGGCGATGACCAAAGACAATAGGGTCAGGATAAAGTATCTCATCATTTGAGCAATCTTGAATTACGGATAATGTCATCGGCAATCTGTTTGTCGATATTGATAAAACCAGCGTATGGGTTAAGGGAGTTAAGGATACCGCGTTGCTTCGCCCAGTACATACTTCGGTGCATTCCAAAGGCTACGCCTCGCAAGATGGTCAACTCCGTTCTTATACGGTTAAGCAGTTTTGCCCGCTCTCCCGCATCCATTAGGTTGTCCTTTCCACCTTTCAGTACAAAGGCGCTGACCTCGGCGGACAGGTTGGTCGCCCGTGTCTTAAATTCCCTTGCGCCCGCTTCGGCGAACAGTAGGAGTGCCGGATTTCCCCTTGCGATGTTCATTGCCTTTTCCACGTCGTTAACGATGTCAAGGGAAATATTGGCAATGTCCTTTACGGTGAGCAGGGAGCGGACAACACCCGATACCTCGCTTAATCCCTTGTAAATTTTATCCTGCAAATCGTTCACAATAAGGAGCTGGCCGGTGACGGCCATCTGTCCACGTTGGATTAGTGTTAGGTTGTTGTTCACGCTATTGAGCTGGCTGTTCATTACTCCGGCATGGACACCCGTTGCGGCTGCCACAGCGGGGTCGATATAGATTTGGCCTCTCGCATAAAATACAGCAAAGGACAGGATCGTTATTGCAATAAATCGTCTCATGTAAAATCAGGTTTAAAATATTCTCTTTGTGTTTCAACGGGTGCGTTGTTCTCGTTTACCCTTTGCACAAAATCGCCCAATGCAAGGCCACTCTTTTCCATATCGGAGACGAACGCCGTTAGGGCCTTTGGGTAGCTGCCGTAATGTCTGGCGTAAATCTCCACGGCACTTTTTTCGGGTTTTTCGGTCGTGAAAGCCAAGTGGTGGTAAATGCTGACCTCTACGCCGTACACTTCGCCGACGTTTCCCCGACGGATATAAAATTCGTTGAAACGGGCGCGCCCCTCTTTGTTTTCAAGACGGTTTATCGTGAAAATCTTTTTCTGTTCGGCTTCGTTGATGGAGAGCAGTTCGGCGACCTTTCTAAAATCGGCTTCGTTCTGTTGCAGCAGGATAATGGTGTCCGAGTTGTTTATTATACTGTCCTTGATAATGGGATTGCCAATGATGTCGTTGATCTCCTGTGTCACCTCGATGATTTCCCCCCAAAACTTCCGTACGGTCTTGTTTAGGTATAAAAGGAAATTCGCCATCATTGGCGAGGAAATGGCCCGCCATGCTTCCTCCAAGATCAGTGTTTTCCTACGGTTTTTCCGATGGCGCATCTTCTGCACGAACAGATCCATTATTATCAACGTTACGATTGGCAGGAGCGTCTTGTTATTCTGTATATTGTCAATTTCATAGACTATGAAACGCTCGTTGAACAGTGATTGGTCGGCTTCTTCGTTCAATATGGCTTCGTATTCACCACCTCTGTAAAACTTCTTTAGCACAAACCGAAATTCCTCCACGTCAAAAGCAATACTTTCTTCATTCCTTATATCGGGGATTTTCCGAATGGCAAATTCATAAAAGGAATTAAAGTCCAGTTTGTCTACCCGTTCTTCGATGGCCTTATCGAAATGATGGGCGTAATAGGCGGAAATGACATTGGAAATTACGTCTCGCTCAACGGTGGTCACCGTTCCCTCGGAACCTTTCCAGAGCAGGCAGATCAATGTTATCAAAAAATCCTTTTTCTCGATGTTGTATTCTTCCTCGCTGATCGCAAAGGGGTTCATCGTGATGGGCTTTTCTTCCGAATAGGTGATGTACTTTCCTCCGTATGTACTGCAAAGACCGGAATAAGAATGTCCTACGTCCACGATCACCACGTCCATGTTGTATTGCAGGTACTGTTGGACGATCGCATTTATGGCATAACTTTTACCCGTACCACTGCTACCTAAAACAAAGCGATTGCGATTTTTTATGCGGCCTGTCCTCATAACCAAATCCGATGGATCGAGCGCCACGGGCACCCCTTGACGGTCGGTAAACCTTAGCAGAAACTCCGATGGTTCGTCGGTTGGTAGCCGTTCCTTGAAAAAGAAACAGAGGGCGGCATCGGCCGTCGTCAGGAACCAATCGTACTTTTTCAGTTCCACGCCAACGCCCGGCAAGGCACACCGGAACAGTTCCAATTGGTTGTAGGCATTGCGTGACGGAATAATCCCCTGTTGGAACAGGGCGGCTTCGATAAAATTGGCCGTTTTGTCGATCTTGTCCGTATCGGCGCATACGATCATGGAATAGTGCGCATTGACTAATAACTGGTTGTCACGTGCCACGTCCACCAGTAAACGGTCGATGTCCTCCACGCACATGAGGTTGGCCGGATCGGGTACGCTCGAATGCCTTTTGCGCTTTACTTCAAGTTTACTCAAAGTAATCTGTTGGCTGGGTATCTCCAATAGCTGGTTATAGATAATGGTGCGATAACCGGGAACATGGTGCAGGAAAAAGAGGTTGTCCACCGGAAAATCACGCATGCCGTTCGTTTCATTTTTGGCCGTGAACGTTCCGACCTTTTCGGGCAGGTCAACCGAATCGGTGTTGACCATGCTGATACAGCGGACGGCCCGGTCACCGATCTGCAATTGGCGGTCTCCGCAACGGAGATTGTCCAATGTGATGTGTGGCTGTTCAAACTCCACGGCGAGCACCCTATTTACGAAACGGTTTATTTCCGCTTCCGCAAGGTATGAGGGGTTAAGTGCGGCACCGGAAAGCAGGTCAAATACTTTGGC
>Ga0206119_100546_pt1 | contig 11515 bp, 8 predicted proteins | sample 3A50Ametagenome_FD_148608 | JGI IMG/M metagenome (GOLD analysis project Ga0206119, IMG submission 148608) | Enriched microbial communities from leaf-cutter ant dump, University of Wisconsin, Madison, United States - 3A50A | ecosystem: Environmental > Terrestrial > Nest > Insects nest > Nest dump...
CGGCGCGCCAGCACGCGCTCCAGCGCGGAAAAGGCATCGTAGATCAGCACCGCCAGCACGGCGACGACGAGGCCGCCCTGCAGCACGAAGGCAAGGTTGTTGGATTGCAGGCCGGCGATGATGACCTCGCCGAGGGTCTTGGCGGCGACCGTCGAGCCGATGGTGGCCGTCGCAAGGCTGATGGTCACGGAAAGCCGGATACCGGCGAGCACCACCGGCAGGGCGAGCGGCATCTCCACCTTGGTGAGCCGCTGCCAGCCCGTCATGCCCGTGCCGCGCGCCGCCTCGACGATGGCGGGCGGCAGGGTGGAAAGCCCGGTCATGGCATTTTCGAAGATCGGCAGGAGGCCGTAGAGGAAGAGCGCGATCAGCGTCGGCTTCTCGCCGAAGCCGACGGCCGGAACGGCAAGCGCCAGCACGGCGACGGGCGGGAACGTCTGGCCGATATTCACGAGGCTGCGCGACAGCGGCAGGAACTCCGCGCCGATGGGCCGCGTGACGAGGATGGCGAGCCCCACCGCCACGATGGTCGCAGCGAGCGTCGCGGCGAAGACCGTTGCAAGGTGCGACAGCGTCAGCGAGAGCAGGCTGCCCTGGTTGTAGATCGCCGGGGCATTGGCCTGCACCAGCGGCTTCAAAAGCGGCTCGAACAGATCCGGCCTGAAGAGGAAGACGACGAGGACGGCGAGCGTCGCCAGCCGCAGGAGATTGGGCAGGAAACGCCTCATTGCGGCCTCGCGGCGCGGCGGGCAAGGCCGGCAAGCGTGACGCGGCCGATGGGCACTCCATCCGCGCCGACGACCGGCAGGGCATCCCGCCCCGACCAGAGGAGGGCCGAGAGCGCGTCGCGCTGGCTGGCATCGGCGGCAAGCGGCTCACCATCGGCGGTGCCGGCTTCGGCAGCCTCGCCGGCCGTGCCGACGGACAGCAGCCGGAACGGCCGCTCGCCGGCGCCGATCAGCGTCTCGACGAAATCGGTGGCAGGGTTCACCAGCATCTCTTCCGGCGCGGCGTATTGCACGATCTTCCCCTTGTCCATCACCGCGATCCGGTCGGCCAGGTGGAAAGCCTCCTCCATGTCGTGCGTGACGAGGACGATGGTGGTGCCGAAATGCCTCTGGATCGCCAAGAGGTCGTCCTGCGCCTTGGCGCGGATGACCGGGTCGAGCGCGCCGAAGGGCTCGTCCATCAGGAGGATGTTCGGCTCGGCGGCAAGCGCCCGGGCAACGCCGACGCGCTGCTGCTGGCCGCCGGAGAGCTCATGCGGATAGCGCGGGCCGAAGGCGGCGGCATCGAGCTGGAAGAGCGACAGGAGCTCCTCGACCTTGGCGTCGATGCGGGCCCTCTCCCAGCCGAGCAGGGTGGGGACCGTCGCGATGTTCTGCGCGACCGTGCGGTGGGGAAAGAGGCCGTGGCCCTGGATGGCGTAGCCGATCCGCCGGCGCAGCTCGTGGCCGGGAATGGCGTGGTTGTCCGCGCCGTCGATGCGGATCGTGCCCGCGCTCGGCTCGACGAGACGGTTGATCATGCGCATCAGCGTCGTCTTGCCGGAACCGGAGGTGCCGACGATGACGGTGATCGTGTGCGGCGCGATCGTCATCGAGACGTCGTCGACGACCGTGGTGTCGCCGTAGCGCTTGGTGATGGCTTCGATCTCGATCATGCGGCCCTGCCGGGTTTGGAATTGGAAAGTTCGGTGGCGGCGTCGAGCACGACGGCCGCCGCGAAGGCGAGCGCCACGGTCGGCACCGCGCCGAGCAGCACGAGGTCCATCGCCGTCTGGCCGATGCCCTGGAAGACGAAGACGCCGAAGCCGCCCCCGCCGATGAGCGCGGCGATGGTCGCAAGCCCGATATTCTGCACCAGCACGATGCGGATGCCGGTGAGGATGACCGGGAAGGCGAGCGGCAGCTCCACGCCGAAGAGCCTTTGCCGGTCCGTCATGCCGATGCCGCGCGCCGCCTCGTTCGCATCGCGCGGCACGCCGGCAAGGCCGACCACCGTGTTGGCGACGACCGGCAGCAGCGAATAGAGGAAGAGCGCGACGAAGGCCGGCGCCGCGCCGATGCCGCGGATGCCGATGGCCGACGCCCCCGGCACATGGACGGCGATCCAGCCGAGCGGGGCGATGAGGAGGCCGAAGAGCGCGATGGACGGGATGGTCTGGATGATGTTGAGGACGTTGAGCACGCCGGCCCGCAGCGCCTCCACCCGATGGCAGAGGATGCCGATCGGCAGGCCGAAAAGCGTCGCGGCCGCCAGCGAGCCGAGCGCCAGCACGACATGCCGGCTCGCCTCCAGCCAGAACGTATCGGCGCGGCTCGCATATTCCTTGAGGATCGACAGCCCGTCCCAGGCGCCCGAGAGCAGGAGCCCCGCCGCAGCCGCCGCGACGGCGGCCAGTAGCGCGATGCGGGCATAGGGCGAGAGCTTCAGCCGCGTCAGCGCATCGGCCGTCAGCAGCACGAAGGCGAAGCTCGTCAACCAGAAGCCGGAGGCCGGCGCGACGCGGGCATAGGTGTTTTCCGGCGGCGTCAGGTACCGGGCGGCAAGGCCGACGAGGAGGGCAAGCGCCAGCGTGGCGGCAAGACCGAGCACGAGCCGCAGGAGCGTCGGCGTCTTGAGGACGATGACGACAAGCGCGACGGCGATGAACGCCAGCAGCGCCGCGCCGAGGCCGGAGGGAAGCGCTTCAAGGATCGTCCGCGCCTCGCCCGGCACGATGCGGTTGGCCCTGAAATTGGCGAACGGCGCCACGAAGGCGCCGTAGGCCAGCAATGCGGCGATCACCACGCCGAGCTTGTCGATCCGCAACGTCATGAACGCCTTTCGGGAATGGCCCTCCGCCCGGCAGGCGAAGGGCGCAAGCGGCTTATTTCAGGAAGCCGTTCTTCTTCAGGAAGTCCTCGGCGACGGCCTTCGCCGGTTCGCCGCCAACCTGCACGCGGCCGTTGAGGTCCTGAAGGGTGACGAGATCGAGCTTCTCGAAGACGGGCTTCAGGAGGTCCTCGATCTGCGGATTGGCCTTCAGCACTTCCTCGCGGATGATCGGGGTCGGCTGGTAGACCGGCTGCACGCCCTTGTCGTCGTCCAGCACGACGAGGCCCGACGGCGCGATGCCGCCGTCCGTACCGTAGACCATGGCCGCATTGGCGCCGTTCGTCTGGTTGGCGGCCGCCGCGATGGTCGCGGCCGTGTCGCCGCCCGAAAGCGTGATGAGCTGTTCCGGCTTGAGCGTGAAGCCGTAGGTCGTCTGGAAGGCCGGAAGGGCGGCTGCGGAATTGACGAATTCCGACGAGGCCGCCAGCACGACGTTCCCGCCGCCCGAGACGTATTTGCCGAAGTCCGTCAGCGTCACCAGCTTGTTCGGTTCGGCGACGTCCTTGCGCAGCGCGATCGCCCAGGTGTTGTTGGCGGGCGAGGGCGTCAGCCAGACGATCTTGTTGGCGTCGTAGTCGAGCGTCTTGGCAAGCTCGTAGGCCTTGGTGGCATCCTTCCAGGCCGGATCGTCGGCCTTCTCGAAGAAGAAGGCGGCGTTGCCGGTATATTCCGGGTAGATGTCGATCTCGCCGGCGGTGATCGCCTTGCGCACGACGGGCGTCGCGCCGAGCTGCACGCGGTCCGTCGTCTCGATGCCGTTGGCGTTGAGCACGGCTAGGATGATTTTGCCGAGGACGCCGCCCTCGGTATCGATCTTGGAGGAAACGACGACCTGGGCATTGGCCGCACCGGCGGCAAGGCCGAGCGCCAGGGCTGCTCCGAGGAATTTGACGGCTGGGCGCATGAAAAAACCTTTCGTTGTGCGGGAACCCGTGGCGGCATTCACATCACATTCGGCAAACCCCGTCCGGGCAAAGCATTCCATATATTGCAGCAAACCGCAAAAAATAGACCGCGGCGCCGTGCGGCGAGCCGGCTTTCGCTTTCAACCGGCTCGTCAGCAAATATTAAGCCGTGTCTGCCATCGTCCTGCAAGAGCCGATCCTGGGCAGGCCTGCCCGGCAGAGGGACAAGTGCGGGACGAACGAAGCACGATGACCGACCGGAATGCCTCATTATCCCTGCGCGGGCTGGGATACTACATCCCCGCCATCGTCACGGCCGTCGCCGTCCTGGTCGCCACCCTCCTCGCCGACGTCCAGAAGCGGCGGCTCGAAGAGGAATACCTGCGCTCCTTCACCACCGAGCAGATCGGCCTGCTGCGCTCGCGCCTGCAGGGCAACATCCTCGGCAACGTGAAGCTCGTGCAGGGGCTCGTCGCGACGCTTTCGACCGAGCCGGACATGTCGCCGGCCCGCTTCGCCGATCTTGCCGGCCGCATCTTCGGCGAGGAGAACCAGCTTCGCAACCTCGCCATCGCGCCGGATTTCGTCGTCTCCCTCGCCTATCCCCTCAAGGGCAACGAGCGCAGCATCGGCCTCGACTACCGCAAGAATGCGCAGCAGCGCGCCGCCGCTCTCCAGGTGCGCGACCTCGACAAGCTGATCGTCACCGGCCCGGTCGATCTCGTGCAGGGCGGGCGCGGCGTCATTGCGCGCTATCCCATCCATGCGGGCCGAGACAATGCCTTCTACGGCATCGCATCGGCGGTGATCGACCTCGACAGGCTGCTCGACGCCAGCGGCTTCAAGGACGACATGCGCATCGCCGTCTCGCTTTCCAGCCGCGCGCGCGACGGCGGCAGCGCGCGCCTGTTCTTCAGCACGCGGGCGCCGGTCGACGCCGACCCGGTGGTGATGACGATCGACATCGGCCATGAGGTCTGGACCATGGCCGCGGCGCCGGTGAATGGCTGGGCCCACACGACCGCCGGCCTCGGCCTCTTCCGCGGCGGGCTGGCGCTCCTTGCCCTCATCATCGTCGCGCCGATGTTCTGGGTCGGCTATCTGATGAAGGATCGCCATAGGCATATCCTGGCGCTGCAGGACCGTGAAGACAGGCTGGAAGCCGTCTCGCAGCGCCTGCAGCTCGCGCTCGACGCCTCCCGCGTCGGGGTGTGGGAATACGATACGGAGACGGGCACGCTCTCCTGGGACGCGCGCATGCGCGCCCTCTACGGCGTGCCGGCCGGCCGGCCCGTCTGCAAATACGAGGACTGGCGCGCGGCGCTCCACCCCGAGGATATCGAGGAGGCCGAGCGGGTCTTCACCGAGGCCATCGAGACGGAAAGGCCCTATATCACCGAATTCCGCGTGCTGAACCGCGACGGGAAGGTCCATCATATCCGCGCGCACGGCATGACCTACCGCTCCTCCTCCGGCACCAAGCGCATCGTCGGCGCCAATTGGGACGTGACGGAAGACACCCTCCTTCGAGCCGAGCTGCTCCAGGCCAAGCTGACCGCCGAGGCGCAGAACCGGGCGCTGGAGGACGCGCGGCTCGTGCTGGAGCACAATTCGCTGCACGACGCGCTCACCCGCCTGCCGAACCGGCGCTTCCTCGACCAGCAGCTCGCGCTTGCCGGCGACGGCCGCCCGCTGACCCTGCTGCACATCGACCTCGACCGCTTCAAGGACATCAACGATACGCTCGGCCATGCCGCCGGCGACGAAGTGCTCAAGCAGGCCGCCCGAGTGCTGCGCGCCAAGGCGCCGCAGGAGGATTTCATCGCCCGCATCGGCGGCGACGAATTCGTGCTGCTCTCGCGCCGCGACCCGGCCGATGCCGATTTCTCCGCCCTTTCCGCCAGCCTGATCCAGGCGATCAGCGAGCCGATGGCGATCGACGGCCACGACTGTCGCATCGGCGCCAGCATCGGCATCGCCACCCGCGGCGAGCCGGACGAATCCGCCGACCAGCTTCTCGTCAATGCCGACATCGCGCTCTACGAGGCCAAGCGCCGCGGGCGCAACCGCGTGGAGGCTTTCAACGACGACCTGCGCCTGCGCACCGTGGAGGCCAAGAGGCTTGGCGACGCTATCCTGCGCGGCCTCGAGCGCGGCGAGTTCCGGCCCTTCTTCCAGCCGCAGTTCGATGCGCAGACGCTCGAGATCGTCGGCGTGGAAGCGCTTGCCCGCTGGGAGCATCCCACGCGCGGTTTCATCCCGCCGGACGTCTTCCTGCCCGTCGCCGAAAGCCTCAACGTCGTTTCGCAGATCGACGAGACCATTCTCGACCAGGCGCTGTTCCAGGCCGCGCGCTGGGAGGCGCACGATCTCGGCATCCCGTGCGTCTCGGTCAACGTCTCCTGCCAGCGCCTGCACGAGGAAGGCCTCGTCGACAAGCTGAGATCGATGAACCTGCGGCCCGGCACGCTGACCTTCGAACTGCTGGAATCGATCTCCTTCGACACGGCCGACGACGCGCTGAAACAGGCGATCGAGGAGATCAAGGCGCTCGGCATCGATATCGAAATCGACGATTTCGGCACCGGCCATGCCTCCATCGTCAGCCTCCTGGAACTGTCGCCCAAGCGGCTGAAGATCGACCGCCGGCTCGTTCTGCCGCTGCTCGAATCCACCGCGCAGCAGAGCCTCGTGCGCTCCATCGTCGAGATCGGCAAGGTACGCGGCATCGAGACGGTGGCCGAGGGTGTGGAAACGCTCGCCCATGCCGATCTCCTGCGCCGCCTCGGCTGCCATGCCCTGCAAGGCTACGCCTTCGCGCGGCCGATGGGCGCGGAAGACTTCCTTTCCTTCGCAAAGGCGCGGGACTGGAAGCCGGCCGCTAGCGCTGCAGCAGCAGGCTGAGAGCGTCGGCGACGGCGCGGCCGTCGTGGTTGCCGCGCTGCCAGGGGTCCTCGAACTCGCCGATCAGCGCCTCCGCGCCGAGATGCGCAGAGGCCTCCTCCAGCGCGCCGTTGCCGAGATAGGCGAAGGCCCCGACCGTCTTCTCGAAGGGCAGGAGCTGTCGGTTGGCGAGCACATGGGTGAAGGGCCGCACGTCCGCCCCACCCTTCACCTGCCAGAGTCCGGCGGCGATCTCCAGCATGCGTGCAAGGTCCAGCCCGCGCGTCTCGCGGCATTGCAGGATGTTGCCGATGAAGATGCGGCGGGCATGGATGTTGCGTGCGATTGCCGGCACGACGCCCTCGACGAGGAAATGCGGCAACACGCTGGTGAAGAAGCTGCCCGGCCCGAAGACGATGGCATCGGCGCTTTCAAGGCTCTCGATCACCGCCTCGTTGGCCGGCACGCCTCCGCCAGCGGCCGTAAGCGATATCTCGCGGATACCCGTCCGGCTCTGCCCGTCGTCAAGCCCCGTCACGCGATGCTGGCCTTCCACGCGGCTGCCGTCGTTCAGCACGGCGGAGAGCGCCACACCGTCCGCCGCCGTCGACGGCCAGACATGGCCCGTCACGTCGCAGAGCTTGCGGAAGACGAAGATGGCGGTGTTGATGTCGCTGTTATGGGCGAGATGCGCGCCGGTGAGGATGAAATTGCCGATGCTGCCGTTGCGGAAATCGAAATCCGCCCCGATGGCCGCCCGGAAGGTGCGAAGGTAATTGAGGATCGCGCCGCGAAGGCCCGGCTCCATGCGCTCGAGGAGCGGATGCCGGCCCTCCGCATAGAGCGAGAATTCGGTGCGGGCATCCGCCTCCGCCCCGCTGGTAAGCCGCGCGTTGCAGACCTTGACGACGTCGCCTGCCCGCCCCTCGCCGTGCGCCATGGTCATCAGCGCCTGCCGGATATCGCCGACGGCCAGCACGCCGAGGCTTTCGCGGATGACCTTGGAACTGCCGCCGCTGTCCCAGGCCGGCACGATGCGAGTCAGCCGCACCGGCTTGGAGCAGAGCGCAAGATTGGTCGAGCGGCAGGCGGTGCCGCCCGAAAAAAGCACGATATGCGGCAAGCGGCCTTCGGCCATTCCGGTCTCCCCGATATTACGGCGCGATATTGTAGGCCGCCCCGATCAGGGTTCTGGTATAGGCCGCCTGCGGCGCGCTGAAAATGGCGTCCGTCGGTCCCTCCTCGACGATCCTGCCATCCTTCATCACCACGACATAGTCGGACATGGCGCGCACCACCGAAAGGTCATGGCTGATGAAGACGTAGGAAAGGCCGTAGCGGGCCTGGAGATCGCGCAGGAGCTCGATCACCTGGCCCTGCACCGAGCGGTCGAGCGCCGAGGTCGGCTCGTCGAGCACCACGGCCTGCGGCTTCAGGATCATCGCCCGGGCGATGGCGATGCGCTGGCGCTGGCCGCCGGAGAATTCGTGCGGATAGCGGTTGCGCGCCGCCGGATCGAGGCCGACTTCCTTCAGCGCCTCGATGGCCCGCTTGTCGCGCTCTGCGCGCGAAAGCTGCGGCTCGTGGACGTAAAGCCCCTCGGTGATGATCTCGCCCACCGTCTGGCGCGGCGAGAGCGAACCGTAGGGATCCTGGAAAACGAGCTGCATGCTGCGCCGAAGCGGGCGCATGCCGGCACGATCGAGCCCGGAAATGTCCGTCTTGCCGAAACGGTAGGCGCCCTCGCTGGCGATGAGGCGCAGCAGCGCGCGGCCGAGCGTCGACTTGCCGGAGCCCGATTCCCCGACGACGCCGATGGTCTGGCCCTCGTGCAGGCTGATCGTGACATCGTCGACGGCGCGGAAGGTGGAGGCGCGCTTCTTCAGGAGCCCGCCGTCGATCCTGTAGTCGACGACGACGTTGCGGCCTTCGAGGATGATCGGCGCATTGTCCGGCGGCGCTGCCTTGCGGCCGGAGGGCTCGGCCTCGATCAGCATGCGCGTGTAATCGGCCTTGGGGTTCTCGAAGAGCTCGCCCGTCGGCCCCTGCTCCACCACCTCGCCGCGCCGCATGACGACGACCCGCTCGGCGAAGTGCCGGACGATGCCGAGGTCGTGCGTGATGAGCACGATGGCCATGTCGAAACGCTTCTGCAGGTCGCGCAGGAGTTTGAGGATCTGCGCCTGGATCGTCACGTCGAGCGCCGTCGTCGGCTCGTCGGCGATCAGGATGTCCGGCTCGTTGGCGAGCGCCATGGCGATCATCACGCGCTGGCGCTGGCCGCCGGACATTTCGTGCGGATAGCTGTCGATACGGCGCTCGGGATCGGGAATGCCGACGAGCTTCAGGAGCTCCAGGACGCGCGGGCGCGCCTGTTTCTGTGTGCCGCCACGATGATGCACGATCACCTCGGCGATCTGTTTGCCGATGGGATAGAGCGGATCGAGCGAGGTCATCGGCTCCTGGAAGATCATGGTGATCTTCGCGCCGCGGATGGCGTTGAGCGCCTTCGGATCGAGCCCGACCATCTCCTGCCCGCGATACGTCGCCGAGCCCGTGACGGTGCCGTTGGCGGCAAGCAGCCCCATGATGCCCATCATGGTCTGGCTCTTGCCGGAGCCGCTCTCGCCCACCACCGCCAGCGTCTCGCCGGGGCGCACGTCGAGGTCGATGCCCTTGACCGCGTTCACGTCGCCGTCCGGCGTCGTGAAGGAGACCTTGAGATCGCGGACGGACAGGATCGGCTCCATGGCTTTCGTTTCCTCCGTCATGTCAGCGGTCCTTCGGGTCGAATGCGTCGCGCAGGCCGTCGCCGACGAAATTCAGCGAGAAGAGCGTGACGACGAAGAAGATGGCGGGGAAGACGAGCAGCCACGGCGCCGACTGCATGTTGTTGGCGCCTTCCGCGATCAGCGAGCCCCAGCTCGTCAGCGGCGCCTGGACGCCGAGGCCGAGGAAGGAGAGGAAACTTTCGAGCAGGATCACCTTCGGCACGATGACCGTGATGAAGATGACGACCGGGCCGATCGTGTTGGGGATGACGTGCCGGCGGATGATCTGCCAGTCGGTGAGCCCGAGCGCCTCCGCCGCGCCGATGAACTCCCGCCGTTTCAAGGACAGCGTCTGGCCGCGCACGATGCGGGCCATGTCCAGCCATTCCACCGCGCCGATGACGATGAAGATCAAAACGAAGCTGCGCCCGAAGAAGACGACCAGCACCACGACGAGGAAGACGAAGGGCAGCGAATAGAGGATCTCCACGAAGCGCATCATCACATTGTCGATGCGCCCGCCCATATAGCCGGAGATCGCGCCGTAGACGACGCCGATGCCGAGCGAGACGAGGCTGGCGAGGAGGCCGACCGCAATCGAGATCTGCCCGCCGAGCATGACGCGCGCCATAAGGTCGCGCCCGTTCGTATCGGTGCCGAACAGGAAATATTCCCGGTCGACCACGCCCGTGAGCGTCAGCTTGCGGCCGTCGTCCTCGCTGGCCGCGACCTCGGTCTTGTCGAACTCGTTGGCGCGGTCGAAATAGCGAGTCGTCCTCGGATCGATGGGATCCTTCGCCCTCACGACCGCCGTGAAGGTCTCGCCCTCGACGGAGAAGGACTGCAGCTCGACGCGGGCCCTGCCCGCGACGCTCTTCATCGCCGCCTCCAGCGCATCGGCGCCCGGCCGCGGCTCGAGGCTCGGCGGGGTGGTGACGTAGGAGGAGAAGACCTGGTCGTAGCTGTGGCTGATGACGAACGGCCCGAGGAAGGAGAAGCAGGCGATCAGCACCAGCATGACGGAACCCGCCATCGCGGGGCGGTTGCGGCGGAAGCGCAGGAGCGCGAGCTGGAAGAGGCTGCGGCCCTTCACCTCGGCCGCCGGGGACGGGGAGACGGCGGCGTCAGTCATGGCGAACCCTCGGATCGAGCAGGCCATAGAGAATGTCGACAGCCAGGTTGAAGACGATGACGAAGATGGCGATCAAGACGACCGTGCCCATGACGAGCGTATAGTCGCGGTTGATCGCGCCGAGCACGAAGTAGCGCCCGACGCCGGGAATGGTGAAGATGGTCTCGACCACCGCCGAGCCCGTCAGGAGCGCGGCCGCGCAGGGTGCGAGATAGGAGACGATCGGCAGCATGGCGCCGCGCATGGCATGCACCACCACCACGGACCTTGCCGGCAGGCCGTAGGCCCGCGCGGTGCGGATATGGTCGGTGCGCAGCGCCTCGATCATCGAGCCGCGGGTCAGCCGCGCGAAGACGGCAAGCTGCGGCAAGGCGAGCGCAATCATCGGCAGGATGAGGAAGCGCAGCGACCCGTCGCCCCAGCCGCCGGCCGGCAGCCAGGAGAGCATGATGGCGAAGATCAGCGTCAGCACCGGGCCGACGACGAAGTTCGGCACCGTCACGCCGATGGTCGCCACCGACATGACGGAAAAATCGAGGAGGCTGTTCTGCCGCAGCGCCGCGATGGTGCCGACGACCACGCCGCCGACGAGCGCCAGCAGCAGCGCATAGAAGCCGAGCTCCATCGAATAGGGCAGGCCCTTGCCGATGAGCTCGGCGACGGAATTGTCCTTGTAGACGTAGCTCGGGCCGAAGTCGCCGGTCACGGCGTTGCCCATATAGGTGAGATATTGCCGCCAGAGCGGCTGGTCGAGCTGGTAGGCCCGCATCAGGTTTTCCATCGTGGCGGGCGGAAGGGGGCGCTCGAGGTTGAACGGCCCGCCGGGCGCAAAGCGCATGAGGAAGAACGAGATGGTGACGACGATGAACAGCGTCGGCACGGCGCTGGCAAGGCGCCGCAGAACGAAGGAAAGCATGGCTGGCACTCCCTGAAGCGCGGTGCGC
>Ga0206119_100547_pt1 | contig 11513 bp, 7 predicted proteins | sample 3A50Ametagenome_FD_148608 | JGI IMG/M metagenome (GOLD analysis project Ga0206119, IMG submission 148608) | Enriched microbial communities from leaf-cutter ant dump, University of Wisconsin, Madison, United States - 3A50A | ecosystem: Environmental > Terrestrial > Nest > Insects nest > Nest dump...
ATCAAGGCTTTAGTTTATGTGTGAAAGGGACGCGGTTGCAAACGGCAAGGGGCTGTTTGTGTGAAAAAATGGCGTGGGTTTAAGAAGGATATATGAAAAGTAGATAAAGCTAGACATTGAGATAAATGACAAATTACATGATAAAGGCGTTTCACAGTTACATCTGTATTGCAGTGATGTTCTGCGGTTTCAGTTTTTCGCTCAGGGTTTCCGCACAGCTAAGCACCTCCACATCATTTCCCATGCTCACAACCCCATCGCCAAAGGCCACGATGATGGACAGGTTCGGGAACTATCCGGTTAGCTTTTATACCGGACTTGTTGATGTCACGATTCCTGTTTTTACGGTGGAAATCAACGGGATCGTCGTTCCGGTCGAATTCAGATATCACGCGTCCGGGTTGAAATACGACGACCTGCCGATGGAGCTTGGCTATGGGTGGACATTGCTAGCTGGAGGAACCGTCTCTTATAGCGCAAGGGGTGCGTCCGACGTGAGTCCTCCCAATGGATACCGTCAATCTCCATTCATCAGATTGACGAATGATATACATCTCAATGATGCAGATGGTAGTGCAGATTCACATCAAAAATGGCTTGGTTACCTTGCGGCAGGAGGTAAGCCGAACGGAACACTGAGCGGAGATTATTACGCGGATGGTGAATACGATGTTTTCAGTTATTCCTTTCTTAACCATAGTGGTCAGTTTTATACGCTTTCGGGCGAACCGGAGATCCAGGTTCCAAAAAATTCGCTGAAGTTTTTACCGACATCCGCGGGTGCGACGATAATCGACGACCGGGGGATTTCCTATTACTTCGAAAAAATGGAATGGGATTATTATCATCGGAATGAGACCTATTACCTGAAGCGCATCATCTCGGCAGATCAGGCAGATACCGTTGAGTTTGTATACAGAACCTTTAGTCAGGGAGGCGGATTTGAAGGTGGTGTCATGAGACCGGTCATCGACAGAACCTACCGTGTCATTGAACGAGAACCGGTTGAAACCCCTGCCTTTAAGCAAACTACCTATGAATATGGAGGGTCTTTGCAGACGGTCTCAAAAGCGTTTTATCCACCGGTACTCACTTCTATACAATACAGCGGAGGATCGGTGGAATTTACCTATCAGAACGAAACATCTTCACATTCATTAAAGGAAATCCATGTCCGTACCGGTACCGGTCAACTCGTTAAAAGCGTTAACTTAATAAAACCCAGGGTTGACTGGCTGGACGAGGTTGAATTTCGCGATCGGACAAATACAAAAGTGTACAGTTATAAATTTGGATACAACAGTACGGTGAGTGGTCTTGAGGGAGTAGATTATTGGGGATATTACAATGGAAAAGCGCTGGCGGGAAACTCGGCAGGTCATGTGCCTAATTTTACCATACCTATATTTAGTGCGGGGTCGCCTAGTGGCACGGAGCCGCATCAAATACCGGGAATAGACCGGACACCGAATCAGCTTTATATGGAAAGAGGTATATTGAACCAGGTTACCTACCCGACCGGCGGGCGTACCGAATTTACCTATGAGCCGCACAGATCAGGCGGAAAAACATACGGTGGTCTGCGTATTAAAGAGATCCGGAATTATGACAAAGGCGGAACGCTGCTTGAAAAGAAATGGTATAAATACGGAGCGGGGGAAACGGGTGAGGGGCGGGCCGCATTTCCGATATCGGACCCAACGGATACATATTTTTCGAATGACTTCTGCAGTCATAGCCTGTTAATAAACAGTATAATCGGCAGCGGATCAAACCAGGCTCATCCCGGTGATATTTTTCGTATCCGGCAGTATTATGCATTCCCGAAAGTCAGCTATTTCACCTCCGGCAGCTCGGTAGTATATCCGGTTGTTACTGAATATTCGGGTACGGGCAGTACCTCCAATGGAAAGACTGTGTATGAGTATAATGATGTTCCCGCGCAGCGTATACCCACTATGCGGGGTAACCGGTCAGATGCGAAATATAAGTTGGATTCGTTGATCAATGGCACATTACGCAAAAAGACGGTCTATAATTCGAGCAACCAGGCTGTCTATTCTCTAATTAACAATTATCGGGTAATTAATGCTGAACAGCATCTTAACCTCAGGGTAGTCGATTATGCAGATATTACAGGGGTGGAAGCCGAAATAATAAAGGATCGTTTCAGCGAATATCCCTATGCTTATGGATATAGGGATTTTCCAAGTACCTTGGAGGGCAGTCTTTATGACTATTTCAACTATTACATTAACACCGGGCTTCTTATGCTTGAAACGAGTACTGAAACCCGGGATGGGGTGACTAAAACGACCCGTTATTCGGGTTACAACCAATACGGGCAACCGGGACAGATGGCGATGTATGATAGTAAAGGAGACAGTATGATTACCAAATACAAATATCCGAATGATTTTGCTACTGTAGAGCCTTATAAAACAATGGTAACTAAGCAGATATTGGCTCCGGTACTGGAAGAGGCTCAATATAAGAATACCACTTTTCTGTATAAGCAAATTCAGGAATATAAAAAATGGGGAAGCCAGTTATATGCTCCGGAATATATCAAACAACAATTCGGGACAGCAGCACCGGTCGTACGTCTGCAATATCTGGGGTATAATCCACAGGGGAAGCCTATGTCGGTCGTTAATAACGGTGTAAGCAATACGAGCTACCTTTGGTCGTATGATGGCCGGTATTTGGTTGCGGAGGTCAGGAATTCGGTACAGGCGGACATTGCCTACGCGGGCTTCGAATCGGAGGGTAAGGGGAACTGGACGTACAGCGGTGCACCGGCAGCTGATGCGACGGCTCCGACGGGCAAGCGTGTGTACGTGTTAACCGGGAGCAATAACCTTCAGAAGACGGGTCTGACTTCGACGCGGTCCTACCTGCTGACCTACTGGGCAAAGAGCACTTCGGCCACGGGTATCAGCGGCGGCACGGCCACGGCGATGCGCAGCAAGGGGGGCTGGACCCAGTACCGGCGGCTGGTTTCGGGAGTGACATCGGTCACGCTGAGCGGCAGCGTTGCGGTTGACGACGTGCGTCTTCATCCCGTGGAGGCGTCCATGGACAGCTATACGTACGATCCGCTGGTCGGGATGACGAGCCACACGGACGTTTCGGGGGCTGTCTTTTATTACGAATACGATGATTTCGGTCGTCTCCGTTCCGTTCGGGACCTGAACGGCCATCTCACGGAGGACTACAACTACCATTACGATAACCAATGAACACCTTTTCCATGAGATATGAGCATCACACAGGCCCCCTGCGGGGCTGCGGCATCCGGGAAGGATTTCTGATGTTATGCATGCTGCTGGCGGCTTCTGTGGCCATGGCGCAGGCTGACAGCCTGAAGGGGGGATCCCGGCTTCATCCGGATAGTTTAGCGGCAGACAGTCTGGCGATGCGGCAGTCTGCGGCTGCACAGATCGTGGTTCCGCTGGCTCTTCCCAGTCCGCCGGACATCAGCTACACGGTACCTCCGGTATTGCAGGTGGGTGTCCCGGTGAGTTTCAGTCCGGTGAACACGGGGGGCGCAGTTTATGCGGACGGTGACGTGACGACCTTTGCGGGGAGCGGGGCAGCGGGGAGTACCAACGGCACGGGTACGGCTGCTACGTTCTATTACCCTTCGGGTATCGTTCCCGACGGTTCGGGGAACGTTTATGTATCGGATTACCGTAACAACCGTATCCGTAAGATCACGCCAGCCGGGGTTGTGACGACCTTTGCGGGGAGCGGAGTTGCGGGTACGGGCAACGGCACGGGGACGGCCGCCCAGTTCAACGGGCCCAACGGGATTGCGATTGACGGTTCGGGGAACCTTTATGTTGCGGACCGTGCGAGCCACCGTATCCGTAAGATCACTCCTTCGGGTGTTGTTACGACGCTTGCGGGTTCCACACAGGGGAGTTCGAACGGTACGGGTTCATCGGCTCAGTTCAACACGCCGACGGATGTCGCCGTTGACGGTTCGGGCAATGTCTACGTTACGGAGGATGCGGGTCAGCGTATCCGTAAGATCACTCCTTCGGGTGTTGTCACGACGCTTGCGGGTTCGGGTTCTCAGGGGAGCACGGACGGTACGGGCACCTCGGCGAGCTTCAATTACCCGGGTGGGCTGACCATTGATGGCTCGGGGAACCTTTATGTTGCCGACCAGCTGAACAGCCGTATCCGCAAGGTGACGCCCTCGGGTGTGGTTACGACGTTTGCGACAGGTGTTACGCGTCCGGTATCTCTTGAGCGCGACGGCACGGGAGATCTGTATGCGGGCCTGTTCGGGAACCGGCTGATGCGCATCAGTCCTTCGGGTGTTGTCACGGTTGCTGCGGGTACGGGTTCGGCCGGTTCAGACAACGGCCCTCCGCTGTCGGCGAGTTTCAGTTTTCCGGGCGGGGTTCACTTCTACCCCCAGGGTACGGTTTACATCGCCGACCAGCAGAACAACCGCATCCGCCGTATGGGTACGGGTCAGGGTTATTCGGTGAGTCCTTCACTTCCGGCGGGTCTGACGCTGAACAGGACGACGGGTGTGATCAGCGGGACTCCGACGTCGGTTACGGCATCGGGGACCTATACGGTGACGGGGTACAATGCCGGGGGTACGGATACTTACGGCGTCACGTTCTCGGTAGTTCCGGGCACCTTCAGCGCTGACCGGAACTATATTCTGAAGCGTGTTTACCTGGCGCCGTTCACGTCGGTTCCGGGCTCCCCGGCGGTTGATCAGGCGATGCAGGACATCACGTATTACGACGGTCTTGGTCGTGTTGAGCAGGAGATCGGTATCCGGGCCGTTCCGTCGAAAACGAAGGATGTTGTGACGCCGGTAGCCTACGACGGTTACGGCCGTGAGGAATACCGGTATCTTCCGTATGCGACGGCTACGGGCGCAGGGGGAGGGTTCAAGGCCAATTCGGTCACGTCGCAGGGGAGTTATTATTCTTCATCGGGGACCGTTCCGGCGGGTCAGACGGCGACGGCCTATGCGCGTAGCCGCAGGGTATTCGAGTCCTCGCCGCTGAACCGTGTTCTGGAGCAGGGATTCCCGGGCCAGGCGTGGCAGCCGTCCACCTCGCGCACGGCCGCCACGGGTCATACGGCGGTGACGGAGTATACGACGAACAATGCAACGGCATTCGGGACGGTAGCGACCACGCGCATGGTTTCGCGTTACGGTGTAACGCTGAGCACGGCGGGTGTTGCTACGCTGACGCTGAACGGCACGTACGGTGCGGGAGAGCTTTATGTTACGGTTCTCCGGGACGAGGACTGGAACGGACAGACAGGCACGTTTGCGGGCCGTCTTCACACCACGGAGGAATACAGGGACAAGCAGGGGCGTGTGGTTCTGGAGCGGCGGTTCAACGGGACGAATGAGCTTCTGAGCACGTATTATGTGTACAATGACCTTGGTCAGCTGAGTTTTGTTCTGACGCCGGAACTGGGCGGTGACCGCACGGGTACGGTTGCCCCGACGGCTGCCGAACTCAACAACTTTGCCTACCAGTACCGGTATGACGGCCGTGGGAGGCTACAGGGGAAAAAACTTCCCGGCGTGGAGTGGGAGTTTTTTGTTTACAACCGGCTGGACGGGGTAGCGATGAGCCAGAATGGCCGTCAGCGTTCCGAGCTGGATGGAAACGGGAAGCAATACATGGGCTTCACGAAATACGACGGTCAGGGTCGCGCGGTTATCCGGGGTATTGAGCGGGGACACGACGGCGGTTCCTCTCCGGATTATGCGGCGATCTATTCCCAGGGGATCATTGACGGGGCGGCGAACCAATGGGAGGAGCGTTCCACGGCCACGGGCAACCTGCATGGGTACACGAACCGGAGCATTCCGTGGGGCGACAATCCGGCCAATCCGACGGTCTTTGACATTCTTGAGGTTAACTATTACGACCGTTATGAGGGCATTCCGGGACTTCCGGACAACCAGTCGGGGAGCCACAGCAAGCTGGTACAGGGGAAGCTTGTTGCGAGCAAGGCGAAGGTACTGGGTACTTCGGATACGTACCTGTGGACGGTTTATTACTACGATGACAAGGGTAATGTGACCGAGACGTATTCGCAGCATTACAAGGGGGGTACGGTTACGGGGAATTACGACCGCACGACGAGTACGTATACGTTCACGGGTCAGGTAAAGCTGGTTTCGCGGAAGCATTTTGTGGGGGGAGTACAGCAGGTCCAGGTGAACACGGACCATGTTTACGACCACCGTGACCGTCTGTTGGATACGTGGATGCAGGTGAACACGGCGGGCATCCCGACTCACATTTCGCGGAACCATTACAACGAGGTGGGTCAGGTGTGGAAGAAGGAGCACAACGGTACGGACGGTGTTACGCTGAATTACGCGACGGCTTATACGTATAACGAGCGGGGGTGGCTGCGTACGTCGGGGGGCACGCTTTTCAGTGAGGAATTGCAGTACAACACGGGGGTTACGAAATACTACGGCGGAAACATCGCCTATCAGGTATTCAGCCGTAAGCACCCCACGGGGGCATCGGTGAGCGGGACGTATTCGTACACGTACGACGGGTTGAACCGTCTTGTTACGGGCACGATGGCGGAGAGCCGGGGGCGAGAGATCCTGACGTATGACCGCAACGGCAACATCCGGACACTGCGGCGTACCAGTGAACTGGGCGTCACGGTTGACAGCCTTCTGTACGGTTACGAGGGCAACCGTGTTACGACGGTGAACGACCGTAGTACGAATGCGGCGGCGGGGTTCATGCTCCGGGGTGTGACCACCTACACGCCTGATGCGAACGGGAATATCACGAAGCGTCTGAACGGTACGTCTCCGGGGGATGACATCACGAATACGGTTTACAATTACCTGAACCTGCCGCAGACGGTTACGGCCAGCGGCGCCACGGTTACCTACACGTACGACGGCCGTGGCCGGAAGTTGCGGAGCGTTAACGGGATCAACGGTCAGACGCGCGATTACGTGGACGGTATCGAATATTACAACGGGACGCTTGAGCTGATCGGGATGCCTGAGGGGCGTATCCTGAAGAGCGGCACGATCTACAAGTACGAGTACATGCTGAAGGATCACTTGGGCAACGTCCGGTCGTCGTTTACGGGCAGTGCGGGAACGACGGCTACGTTCGGGATGGATTATTATCCGTTCGGGCTTCAGTATCCGGGTAATATGGCTACGGGGAGTCCGAAAAATAACTACCTTTATAACGGGAAGGAGTTGCAGGACAGGCTGAAGCTGTATGATTACGGGGCAAGGTTCTATGACCCGGTGATTGGGAGGTGGAATGTAATTGATCCGCTAGCGGAGGACTATTACTCAAGCACACCGTACGCTTATGTTGAGAATAATCCGATTGGATATATCGATCCGACCGGAATGTACAAGGTCGATGCCAATGGCAACATTACGATCGACGACAGGGATGAGATCGAACACTTCGTAAGGTTCCTGAATTCCAATCAGGGCGCAACATATAAAGACGTGGCATCAGAGATATTCAGTGCTGGGAGAGGATATTCTAACGAACTAGATGAGGTTGTGGTAACTGGTAGCAGATCTACTTTTGACAATGGAAGTTGGCTTGGATCTGCTCAGTCGAGGCAAGCAGGTGGAGCAGCTTTAATCTCTGGTGCATTTGCATTAGGGGAATTGTCTGGAGGTGGCTCACTTGGTCTGGGTATCTCGGGAAGTGCACTATCTGCAACAGGTATTGGAGCCGCTTTTGTAGGGTTGACTTACGCCGCATTTAAAGTAAATGAAGCAGGTTACCCTGTTGATTCAAGACCTTTTTCTCAATCTGCACTAGGATTGCCTTCTATGTCGGATACTAATGGATGGGTTTTTAGTAAATCAAGTGGTAAAAATGAACGTCATGGAGATGGTGGTAGGGCACAAAGCAAGGTTGAAAGGCAATTGCAAGAGTTAGAAGAGAAATTATCTTCCGCAACAGGTTCAGAAAAGAAGAGGATACAAACTAAAATTCAGAATATAAGGAGGAGTGCTCAGAAAGCAAGAAAAGGTGAAGAACATTCAAAAGCAAATAAACGATAGAAAAATGGTTCCTGTATTGATTCCGTTTAAGCAAGTTGGCGATTTTGTATTGGGGGAAGATATTGTAAAGTATGTAGGTGTATTTGAGTTTTCAATTAATGACATGAGTAATGAACAGGTCGCACCTACAATAAATTATACTTTGTCAGACCCTGAAATTACTTTGTTTGTGGAGGTTGATGGTATAATTGATTTTATAGGATGCTATGAAGAATTATTATACAAAGGCGTCAATCTGATTGGTCTTAGCGTACAGCAATTTTCCAACTATGTTGAAGATGATTACTCTGAAGAAGATAGATTATATGTTGATGAGGGTGAACCACAATATGTTTATGAGTTTAATCAAGTTGGTTTGCAAGTTTGGGCGAAGGGTAAACTTGGTGTGATAGATTCGATTATGGTATATCGAACAGAACATTATATTGATTGAATCAACTTTCTAATAAATAGCGAAGCCTGATCCTCTAAAAGATCGGGCTTTGCTATTTATTGCGCATATGTTTTTCTGGCCTTGTAATCCCTGATGAGCGCATCGAGCACAAGGAACACCTGAAGCTCCACGTACCGGAGACCAATAAAAACAATGCGCGTATCCTCACGCTGGAGCCGCACCAGATACTCGACCTGCAGGAATACGCCCTTGTCATAAAACCCAAACTTGGCGGCGACCCGCAAAGGCTGTTCACGGGGCGTAACGGCAACCCAAGCCTGAACAATACCCTATTGCACCTATGCCATGCCGCCCTTCGCAGGATTGACCCGAGGGTGCGCAATGCCACGCAACTGCGGCAGAGCGTCATCACGGAATGGCTGAAAACAAGGAACCTCCGGCAGGTGCAGTACATGGCGGGCCACCGCTGGGTGAGCTCAACGGAGCGTTACCTCACGACCAGCCTTGAAGACCTGCGCGAAGCACTGGAAAAGCACCACCCGTTGAAATAAATAGGCATAAATCCCGACCCGCGGCCTACACGCACCGTGGCGGCGGCAACCCTCCGCAATCCAGCCCACCGGCACATTGCCGCCATGCGCCAAAGAGCCGGCCAAAGGCCCGGTTCCACCGCCTCGGTTACCGAAGCTAAGTTACATAATGCGCACTTATGGTGCTTGCCCATGGCCAAAGCAACAACCCACCACCCCATAAGGGCATTATGCAAAATAGCCGCACCCCATCCCGCCGTGTGCGCATCTCCCTCCGGTCGGTCAAAGCGCAGGCCTGCGGCAGCATAGCCTGCCCCGCCAAAGCGGGGGCACGTGTCCATCGGGGGAATCTTCCAATCCCCCGAACCCCTTTGGAGCCCCGCCGCGTAAGGACGTGCCGCACATGGCCATCCCGCAACCCAAGCCTGTCCATCCGCAGCGGGGGCCGTTGTTCCGTCTTTACGTCATCCAGTCACGCATAAAAGCAGGCACACTTCCGGGGTTGCCTTCCGTTAAGCCACCGGGAGCGGGAGAAGGGCGGGCTGTCAAGGGACCGTGGAATAAAGCGGAGCGCAGCGAGCATTTATGCCGCGAAAGCCCTTTACTGCCTGTCCTTCGAGGGCTACCTTTGCTGCGACGGACGGCTAACCCTGAAAGCACAGGCCCAAGAGCAACAAGGATGTGCCTCCGGCGGGCGCTCGCCGCGCGGGCAGGTCAAGGTTGATTACCAAAAAACAACCGTAAAAACAGTGGCCGGACAATCCGCAAAAACGTTATCTTTGGGGTGTTGGACGTTCTTTGAGCAAGCAAAAATCCGGCTGTAAGGAAAACGGCCGGAACGCGAAAAATCCGTGGAAGGTCATACGATTACGGGGCAAGGTTCTATGACCCGGTGATTGGGAGGTGGAATAGCGTGGATCCGCTGGCGGAGAGTATGCGGCGGTATTCGCCGTATGCATATGCCTTCGACAATCCGGTAAGATTTATCGATCCGGATGGGATGGCACCGTTCGATTGGGTACGGAGGGATGATGGCAGTATCTATTGGGATAGGGAGGCCACTTCGCAAGCTACTACTAAAAGTGGTGAAACGTACCTGGGCAGGGACTTGACATTTACTTTCAATAGTTATATTAACAACACCTTCGATGGGCCTAACCCGCCATGGGGAGCAGAGGGAAACAAACTTGCATCAACAATTACTTTGAAATCCAATACCGATGCGGAAAATAATCTGTTATCTGTCGATGTGTCATCTACCTATGACGTGAAGGAGACTGGGGGATTAGCTATATTCAAAGGGCGTGATTATTTTCCGGGGTTAGGTAAAGACCAGAATAAGGAGATAAATATTATGAATGGTAAGGCTTTCACAGCTACTTTTGAACAGCATGCCAGTGTTCCCGGTATCGAAGCAGCGGGATTGGCATTGATGGGGTACAGTACTGTAAATGTGGCTCAAAAATTGATGCTTGGCCTGTCTGGTAATAATCTGTCAGTCAGCGCAGCTACTGATGTCTTTCCTTCTGCTACTCTTTCTGTCAACGGCGTAGGGTTGTTTCAATATAACCAACCTTCTTTCAAGGCGACCCATGGTAATAGACTTATAGATTTCGGTCGCCCAGGTACCCCGCCGAGCATTACAGGCAGGCCTGTTCCCAGTTTTTATAATAGATACAACAGATAGCATGAAAGCATTTTCTAAATTTATTGGGTATATCATATTAAAATGGGTGCTATTCTATATCTACCAGTTTGTCGAAGGGGGAGATAGTTGGAGTTTTGAGAAAACCAATGGGGAGGGTTTGTTTTTAGCGGCCTTTATGCTTCTTGGGCTTCCATTGCTGGAAATCGCAATACTGTTTTTTCCGATGCAGTTAGCACTGCGGACAAAGGGATGGAAAACAATCTTGCTTCTTCTTGCGGTCTTTGGTTTGGAGTTTCTTTTGGGATGGTATGTTACCAATCAGCATTTAGAGGTTTGGATGATAGTTAAAATGGTTCTAAGCCTTGGGCTGTTTCTGCTTTTTTATCGAAAGCAGCTTTTGGCCAAAAAACTTCCTCGGGGTTCTACGGAATGAATGGATTATTATGAGAGAAGATGAGCCCCAGCAAAGTGCTGGGGCTTTTTCGTTACTGTGCGTAGGCTTTCTTTGCCTTGAAGTCTCGTATTAGCGCATCGATGACAAGGAACACCTGTTTCCTGTCCTCCTCGGGCATGACGGTGATATCCCTTATCCTGCCCAGGGCGGCATTGTCCAGTTCGGTGTCCGTCTTGCCGGAGAGGTAGTCGAGCGACACGCCGAGCGCATCGGCGAGCCTTGATGCCACCTCGACGGATGGCGTCACCTCGTCTCGCTCGTAGCGTCCGATGATGTCGCCGGAGGTTCCCACTTCCTTGCCCAGATCGCCCTGCGACAGCTTCTTTGCCTTCCTCAATGTAATCAGCCTTTGTCCGAAAGTCATACCTATCAGTCTTTAAAATGCCATATCGTATGGCGTTGATACAAAA
>Ga0206119_100550_pt1 | contig 11496 bp, 7 predicted proteins | sample 3A50Ametagenome_FD_148608 | JGI IMG/M metagenome (GOLD analysis project Ga0206119, IMG submission 148608) | Enriched microbial communities from leaf-cutter ant dump, University of Wisconsin, Madison, United States - 3A50A | ecosystem: Environmental > Terrestrial > Nest > Insects nest > Nest dump...
TCAGACGAGGCGCTTAAACCCTACTTTCCGTTACACCGTGTATTAGATGCGGCTTTTGAGGCTGCCCACCGCCTATATAGCTTGACGTTTGAGCTCCGTACAGACATCCCAACCTATCATCCGGAAGTGGATGTGTACGAAGTCCTGGAAAACGGGCAGCACAAAGCCCTGTTGTATGCCGACTGGCATCCGCGGGAAGGAAAACGTGCAGGTGCGTGGATGACGGCTTACCGCGGACAATGGAAAGAAGACAACGGCAAAGACGTACGTCCGCATATCTCCATCGTGTGCAATTTTGCCCGTCCGGTCAGTGATACACCTTCCCTGCTTACGTTCAATGAAGTAACCACCCTGTTTCACGAGTTTGGCCACGCGCTGCATGGCATCCTCGCAGACACGGTTTATGAAAGCTTATCGGGCACCAATGTGTACTGGGATTTTGTGGAACTCCCCTCTCAGTTTATGGAAAATTACTGTTACGAAAAGGAATTTTTACAAGCATTTGCTAAGCACTATCAGACCCACGAACCGCTTCCGGATGCTGAGATCGATAAGATTGTTGCGGCGGCTAATTTCATGGAGGGCTACCAGACGCTGCGCCAGTTGAGTTTCGGTTTGTTGGACATGGCCTATCATACCGGCAAATTGAAATCCGATGAACCCATCGAGCACTTTGAAAAGGAGACCGTACGCGACACACAGCTGTACCCCAATGTACCGGGTACCGCACAGAGCCCGTCGTTTTCTCACATCTTTGCCGGAGGCTATTCGGCTGGCTATTATTCCTACAAATGGGCTGAAGTACTCGATGCCGATGCTTTCGCGTATTTCAAGGAAACCGGCATCTTTAACCCCGAAACCGCAGCTAAGTTTAAACGCTTGTTAAGCAGTGGCGGCACCGTGGATCCTATGGAATTATATGTTCAGTTCCGTGGCCGTAAACCGGAGCCGGAGGCGTTGCTAAAACGCGCCGGGTTGGTCGGTTAACTGCCTATTGATTTTTCGTTTAGCCTATGGGTGGTTTAGATAGACCCGATTCTACTTTTATCGTATTTTCATCGTATCAGATACAATGAAAATACGATATTTATAGGCCTACAGCACCTTATATAACAAGTAGTTTGCCAGAATTGCCTCAATTTTATCTCTCAGACGACAACGACTTCTAAACGGCAAAACTTGATATCAGCCAATTAGGACTATGACCCTCCCCTTTTTTACGTACCTTTGCCGTATTTGAATTAACATCATGAGCGATCGTACCAAAAGAATTTTCCTGATAGTTTGTATTGCAGTCCCATTCTTGGCGTATTGTTTTTTCTATTACAGCCAAATGTTCAAAAATGCTCCCTTCCGATTCACAGACTTCGAATCTATCGTATTGAAATACGGAGAAGGAGACGACCTGATCAATCAATTTGATTCGAAGACCGGGCGATACCAATATCTTAATTTGCAGGACTCATTGGTTGTTGACACCGTAAAGCTTCGTAAAGATGACTTCCAATATCTCCACAGTAAAGCCGCACAACTGGGGCTTTGGAATTTGCCGGATGAGATGACGTCTGACGATACGACCGGTCAAAATCCAGTACCTCGATTCTACCTACAGTACAATTACAAAGAAAAGAGTAAGGAAATCACGTTGGATGCCGATTTCAACGGTAACGAAAAAATGCGTGATGCAGCTAAATCGATCGTCGACGAAGTGATGCGGGTTATCAACGATGCCCGGGATCGGGATCGTTAATCTGCCTGATGGAATCCGTTTTACATTTCACCTTGCCGGATCTGCACCCCTACTCTTTTTTCGTTAGCAGGCGTAGATCGGCCAAAGCCAAGTTGGCGTATATCGTCTGATGCAGGCACTTCAAACACCTCCAAACCAAAATATTTAACAGATGCCAAAAGATGGTCAAATATATCGGCCATTGCATTTTCATAGATTGCCCATTTGGTATTGGACGTATACATATAAAGCTCAATGGGTAATCCAAATTCCGTAGGTTGAAGCTGACGGACCACCATCGTATACCCTTTGTGAATGAGTGGATGTTGCTCCGTATACCGGTTGATATATTGCCTGTACAGTCCTGCATTTGTCATTTTCCGACCATTTACAGGCATGGAAGAATCTGCGCCACTCTCGGCATTATACCGATCAATCTCCGTCTGTCGTTCACGGATATAGTCCGTGAGTAACTGTACTCTCTTCAACTCGTCTATCTCCGATTGTTCCAAGTAACGGATCGACGATATCTTCAGGCTGATCGATCTTTTGATCCGCCTTCCACCAGCACTATGCATACCGCGCCAGTTTTTAAATGAATCGGTAACCAGGTAATGGGTAGGTACCGTGGTAATCGTCTTATCCCAATTTCTGATTTTCACCGTATTGAGATTGATTTCAAGCACGTCGCCATCCGCATTGTATTTGGGCATCTCAATCCAGTCGCCCACACGCACCATGTCATTTGTAGAAACCTGTATGCTGGCCACAAACCCCATAATCATATCTTTGAACACCAACAGCAGGATGGCCGAGGCAGCCCCCAACGCACCGATAAATGCCCACGGTGATTGTCCGGTAATCATGGAAAAGATAATAATACCGGCAACGAAGAACATAAAAATATTGGCTACCTGTAAATAACTATCCAAAGGCTTGTCTTCAAACCCTTTTTTTGTACGAAGAAAGTCGCGTACCGACCTAAAAACGGCCCGGAATAACCATACCCACCCCAGCACTACCAGCACGTCCAGAAACTTTCCAACGGGGGGAATCCAAGCCGGAAAGTCTGAAAACACCGTTGGCATCAGTTGGGCAGCCATAATTAAAGGTACCAACCGGGCTGCGTAAGTCATCGCTTTATTCGCCACCAAATAATCGTCAAACTTCGTAACCGATTTTTTGGCAAAGGAGATCATCAGGTTCAATAACAGTTTTCGTACGATAAAACCAACGACACACAACGCTATCAGCGACAAAACGATTAATACACACAGGTTCACCCAATTTACCTGCGCAGCAGGAACTCCCCAGTTAACAAGTAATTCGTAAGTCCGTCGATAAATTGTTTTTGATGAATCGGCAATTGTATGTAATTCCATGCTCGGCTAAAAAAATAAATGATCGGATTAAAAAAAGAAGTATTCAGTAAGGCACAAAGGTAAGGATTCGCGATGGAATTCAAAACCTTGTGGAATCTGTCAAATTTTCGTAATTTCGCATGCGCAATAAGCGATGCGGCTTTATTTGTTGTGCTTTTTGATTAAGAACTGAAAACGTATAATGGCTGAAGAAACAGAAAACAACAACAACCTAGTTCCGGCGAACGACCGGATCATCCCCATCAATATAGAAGACCAAATGAAATCGGCATACATTGACTATTCAATGTCTGTCATCGTGTCCCGGGCACTTCCTGATGTACGGGATGGATTGAAGCCCGTGCACCGCCGCGTGCTTTTTGGCATGCAGGAATTGGGGGTAACCAGTGGTAAACCTTACAAAAAATCAGCCCGTATTGTCGGTGATGTACTGGGTAAGTATCACCCGCATGGCGACTCTTCAGTTTACGACACCATGGTACGTATGGCGCAGGAATGGAGCCTTCGGTATCCGTTGGTGGACGGTCAAGGAAATTACGGTTCGGTGGACGGTGATCCGCCCGCGGCCATGCGCTATACCGAGGCCAGATTAAAGAAAATTGCCGAAGAACTGCTATCGGACATTAATAAGGATACGATCGACTATCAGCTTAACTTTGACGACTCCATCGAAGAACCGACCGTTTTACCCACTCGTATTCCCAATTTATTGGTGAACGGCGCTTCGGGTATTGCCGTGGGGATGGCCACGAACATGGCTCCGCACAACCTTTCTGAGGTAGTGGACGGCATCATTGCCTACATCGACAATCGGGAGATTGAGATCGCAGAGTTGATGCTGCATATCAAAGGTCCGGACTTCCCTACAGGTGGTATTATCTATGGATATGCGGGTGTGCAGGATGCATTCCAAACCGGCCGAGGCCGGATTGTCATGCGGGCCAAAGCTGAAATTGAAACGACAAAAACCGGACGTGAACAGATCATTGTCACTGAGATCCCTTATCAGGTGAATAAATCGGACATGATCAAACGCACGGCCGACTTGGTCAACGAGAAGAAGATTGAAGGTATCTCCGAAATCCGGGATGAGTCCGACCGACATGGGATGCGAATCGTGTACGAAATCAAACGGGATGGAAATGCCTCCATTGTACTCAATAATCTTTATAAGCACACAGCCTTACAAACCTCATTTAGTGTAAATAACATTGCACTGGTACACGGGCGTCCGATGATGCTCAACCTCAAGGATATGATCTACCATTTTGTGGAACACCGCCACGAAGTAGTCATACGCCGAACGAAGTTTGAACTTGCCGAAGCGGAAAAACGAGCACACATCCTAGAAGGATTGCTGATTGCATTGGATCACCTCGATGAAGTCATTCAGTTGATACGCGCATCGGCTACCCCGGAAGATGCACGCGTGGGCCTGATGGAAAAATTCGGTCTGAGCGATATTCAGGCACGGGCCATCCTCGATATGACGCTGCGTCGGCTGACTGGACTGGAACGCGACAAGATCAAGGAGGAATATGCAGAATTGATGAAAACCATCGAATATTTGAAGTCTGTATTGGCTGACGAAGGGCTACGGATGCAGATCATAAAAGATGAACTGGTGGAGGTAAAGGAAAAATACGGTGACGAACGCCGATCCATCATCGTCCACTCAGCCGAAGATATGCGGATGGAGGATTTCATCGAAGATGAGGAAATCGTCATCACTATCTCACACGAAAGTTACGTAAAACGCACGCCGTTAACCGAATACCGACGGCAAGGTCGGGGCGGTAAGGGATCGTTGGGTAGCAATACGCGGGATGAAGACTTTACGGAACACATCATCATCGCTTCGGCCCACAATTACATGCTGTTCTTTACAGAGGCTGGCCGTTGTTTCTGGCTTCGTGCGTTTGAGATTCCTGAAGGAACGCGGACATCCCGTGGACGGGCGATCCAAAACATCATTAACATTCCGAAGGAAGAAAAAATCAAAGCGTATATTAAGGTGAAAAACCTAAAGGATCAGGAATATCTTGAGAACAATTTCATCATCATGTGTACAAAACGCGGTACCATTAAGAAAACGTCGTTAGAAGCCTACTCTCGTCCGCGCGCAAATGGTATCAACGCCATCAATATCAATGAAGGCGACCAACTGCTGGAAGCTTGCTTAACGGATGGGAATAGCGAAATTGTCATGGCACTCCGCTCCGGTAGAGCCATCCGTTTCAATGAATCGACAGTACGGCCGATGGGACGTACCGCAACGGGTGTGCGTGGTGTGACATTAGCAGGCCCGGATGACGAGGTGGTTGGCATGATTAGTGTTAATAATTCGGATATAACCGTATTAGTTGTATCGGAAAAGGGATACGGAAAACGTACGGATATCGAAGATTATCGGGTAACGAATCGGGGTGGTAAAGGTGTAAAAACCATCAATGTAACGGATAAGACCGGTAATTTGGTAGCCATAAAAGATGTCACGGATAACGACGACTTGATGATCATCAATAAGTCCGGCATCGTGATCCGAATAGCTGTTAGCGAATTGCGTGTGATGGGTAGGGCCACCCAAGGTGTTCGCTTAATTAGTCTGAAAGGCGAAGATGAGATCGCATCCGTAACGAAGGTGGAACACGAAGAAGAGGAAAACGAAGAAAATCAGAACAACATCAATACAAACGATGAAAACAACGGTGAAACTGACGAATCGGCTCAGCCAGAAGAGTAACCTCGGAAAAATAATGACGATCTCGGGTTGTTTAGTCTTGGGCACGCTCCCGGTAATTGCTCAGTCCAACCTGAAGGAGGGCAACAATAATTTTGCCCTCTACACGAAATCCCAAAATTTTGCAAACTTGGACGCTGCACGCAAGTTTGCAGATGCGGCCTACCAAACAAAGCGTGACTCGGTCAGCTTCCGGAATATTCTATTGCGTGGGTTGGTTTATAGTACCCTCGCTGTTGTTGACTCAAACCGTGCACAAGCCTACACCAAGGACCCTGCAGATATCGGACTGTCTTCGTTACGGCGTTTATCGAATAAATCAGCGCGGAGCGAACATGAACCGGAAATCAATTACATCAAACGCTCATTAGCCAACGCGTACCTAATTAAGGCAAACCGGGCGGTAGCGGCAGCAAATTTTGAAGAAGCTTATCTCAACTTTCATAAAGTTGATTCCATTAGTGGGTCTACCATCGACGTGAAGCATAATCTTGCCGTATTAAGTGCCAAAATAGGCGGAAATGAAGATGCCATCAAGCGGTATCAATCCTTTACAAGTCAGCGGGAGACCTCCTCACCGACTTATATCCTTCAATTAGCCAAACTGTATCGTAAGCAGGGAGATAATAGATCCAGCCTAAATACGTTACTAATGGGAAGGGAGCAGTTTCCGAAAGATAAAGAGATTCTTTTTACACTGATCAATACGTATTTAACCAATGAAGCATATGCGGCAATTGTACCGCTGGCAGATGAGGCCATTACGCATGAGCCTGAAAACGTGAATCTCAACTACATCGCCGGTTACGCAAATGAAATGGAAGGTAACAATGCTGCAGCAAAAGCATTTTATGAGAAGGTTATAAACTTAGATGCGAATAACTTCGAAGGCAATCTGGAGTTAGGGCTGATGTACTTAAGGGAATATATCGCGCATCCGGAAGATGAAGAAAAACAAAATAATGCACAGGATTATTTATTGAGAGCAAATCAAATAAAGCCGTCGGAAGTAAGAGCGTTGAAATCGCTTGCCGTATTATACGATCAATCGGGAGATATCATCCAAAAAGAACGAGTAAATAGCATATTAAATCAACTCACACAATAGACTACGATCATGAAAGTGAAATCCATTTTATTGGGTACGCTGGTTCTAGCCTCATCGGCAGCGTTCCCGCAGACCAGTAACCTGAAAAAAGCAAAAGCAAGTTACAACAAATTTAACGAGGTAAAGTCAGTTGGTAATTCGGCGTTGGGTATCGGTGATTTAACGATAGCCAAAGAAGCGCTGGATAAAGCCATCGAAAACGAAAAGACCATGGTTTTACCGGAAACCTGGACTTATTACGCCTTAGTCAATGCCGATTTGGCATTATTAGATTCGACGGAGGCCGCTGATCAATATGCCCAAAAAGCTATCGAAGCACGGAGGAAGGCGATCAGCTTGGACACCGAAAAGGAAAATGAGCAGAATATTAATATCCAGGGGTCGATTTTGGCTCAATATGAATTGAATAAAGGGGCCAAACTGTGGGATGATCAGGACTTTTTGGGCGCGTACGACGCATTCAGCAATGGACTGGAATATCTCCCGGGAGATACCACATTATTGTATTATTCCGGAATGGCTGCTGTGAATGCCCAAGATTACGAAAAGGCATTAACAAAATATGTAGAATTGGTACCTATCGATAGTTTTTCTAACAATCGGCAGATTATATTAGACGTTTCCCGGTTGTACTTGATGCAAGGTGACACAACCAATGCGATTAAATATGCAGAAATCGGAACCCAGAAATACCCAGAAGATGGTGAGCTTGCTACGCAGCATATCGAGCTGAACCTCATGGCAGGTAACGACGAGCAAACCATCAAAACGATTACCGACCAGGTAGCCAAAGATCCGCAAAATAAAAACCTGCATTACTACCTCGGTATCGCCTACAACGAAACCGGTGATGTCGAAAAAGCAGAAGCTTCTTACAAAAAAGCACTTGAAATCGATCCAGATTACCTAGATGCCAATATCAATTTAGGTGGTTTGATCCTAAACAAAGGGATTGACCATTTCAATAAAACAAACAATGCGAATCTCCAACAGGCTGAATACGATAAAGAAATCCAAAAGGCGTATGATATCTTCGATTCTGCCTTACCCTACTTGGAGAAAGCCGTAGAGATTGATGGTAAGTCTCAGATAGCACTCACCAACCTGAAAAGATACTATGAGATCAAGGAAGATAAGGCAAAAATAGACGAATTACAAGCGCGTCTGGACGCGTTGTAGGCTATTAGCTTAAAACGTTTAGTGTAGCCCACAGACTTACGAGCTGTGGGCTATTTTTTTGCATATCCGTTTAATCAAACCCGGCCCCTCATAAATAAACCCACTGTACAACTGGACAAGCGATGCTCCGGCTTCCAGTTTCTCCAACGCATCTTCGGGCGAGTGGATCCCTCCTACACCGATGATGGGAAAAGCTTGCCTGGAATGGGTCGACAGATATCGGATTACCTCCGTTGCCCGCTTGGTCAGCGGAGCACCACTCAGTCCGCCCGTTTCAGAAACGTGCTTAGTGCTCGTTAACCCATCGCGACCAATGGTGGTGTTGGTCGCGACGATCCCTGCAATACCGGTTTCCCGAACAATCTCGATGATGTCATCCAATTGACCATCCGTCAGGTCAGGAGCTATTTTCAACAAAATCGGACGGGATATCCCCTCTTTGTGATTGCGTTGTTGCAACGCATTTAAAATCTGCATCAGCGGTTCTTTATCCTGAAGCGCCCGGAGCCCGGGTGTATTGGGGGAGCTTACGTTTACAACAAAGTAATCCACCACATCAAAAAGTGCATCAAAACAGGCAATGTAGTCTTTTACCGCATCTTCATTAGCGGTGACTTTGTTTTTACCAATGTTTCCTCCGACAAGAATGGAATGTTGCTGCTTTAAATGACGTAAGCGCGTCGCCGCCACGTCCGCCCCTTGATTATTGAACCCCATCCGGTTAATCAACGCGCGATCATCTACCAAGCGAAACAGTCGCGGACGGTCATTCCCCGGTTGCGGCCTCGGCGTAACCGTTCCGATTTCAATAAAGCCAAAGCCCAACGCATCCATCTCTTCCACAAAGGCTGCATTTTTATCAAATCCGGCAGCCAGTCCAACCGGGTTTTTGAATTTCAGTCCAAAAACTTCCCGCTCAAGTACGGGATGCTCATATGCATAGATGGATCGCAACAAACGCTTCCCACCCCATAGCTTACAAAAAGATCGCAGTCCACCCGAAACAACGTGGTGGGCATCTTCGGGATCCAGGGAAAAGAAAATAGGTTTTACCAGTTTATACATGGCCACAAAGGTAGGCTTTAGATCGTAGATTTTCATACCTTTGCACCCGTAATGATTGCAATAAACAACCTCACATTTGAAATCGGTGCACGGGCACTGTACGACGAAGCAAACTGGCATATCAAACCCGGCGACAAAACCGGATTAATTGGTGCAAACGGGACGGGAAAAACGACGTTACTGAAGCTCATTGTCGGCGAATACGCCCCCACAGCAGGAACCATTTCAATGGCAAAAGATATCAAAATCGGGTATCTTAATCAGGATTTGCTCTCTTATGAATCCAACAAGAGCATCCTTCACGTAGCCATGGAAGCCTTCGAACGGCAGAATCAGCTGCACGGGGAAATTGAACGGCTGCTCAAAAAAATGGAAACGGATTACTCCGATGATATCATTCAAAAGCTGAGCGATAAGCAATCCGAGTTTGAAGCGTTGGATGGCTATAACATCGAATACCGGGCACATGAGATCCTCGCCGGATTGGGATTCAGTGATGACGACCAGAAACGGACGTTGTCAGAATTTTCCGGAGGCTGGCGCATGCGGGTGATGCTGGCACGAATCCTGCTGCAAGCCCCCGATATCCTGCTGCTTGACGAACCGACAAACCACCTTGATTTACCCTCCATCAAATGGCTGGAAACCTATCTACAAGCATTTGATGGATCGATTGTAATTGTCTCGCACGACCGTTATTTTCTGGATCGGGTGGTAAACACGATCGTCGAGTCGAAGCGCGGAAAATTGATTCAATATGCCGGAAACTACAGTTTCTATCTGGAGGAAAAAGCCCTGCGTGAAGAAATTCAGGGCAACCAATATAAAAACCAGCAGGCTAAAATCAAACAGGAAGAGCGCCTGATTGAACGTTTCCGCGCCAAAGCAAGCAAAGCCAAAATGGTACAGTCACGCATCAAGGCGCTGGAACGTATGGAACGGGTGGACGATGTGGACGATTACAACCCGACGGTCAACTTCCGCTTTAAATTCAGCAAGCAATCCGGTCGGCACGTAGTACGGCTCGAAGACATCAGTAAGTCGTATCCAGGCATATCAATTCTTGAACACACGGATGCTATCATCGAAAAAGGCGATAAAATCGCCCTCATCGGAGCCAATGGTAAAGGAAAATCAACGCTGCTCCGGATCGTTGCCAACGCGGATAAAGACTTTACCGGGACGAGTGAGACGGGCCACAACGTGACGCAGACGTTCTTTGCACAACACCAGCTGGAAGCACTTCACCTGGACAACGAAATTCTCCAGGAACTGCAAGCGTTTGCGCCTAAACACACAGAAACGGAACTGCGTTCCATCCTGGGGTGTTTCCTCTTTACGGGCGACGATGCTTTCAAAAAAATCCGTGTACTCTCCGGAGGCGAGAAATCGCGCGTGGCCTTAGCAAAGGCACTTACCGCCGACGCAAATTTTCTGGTGCTTGACGAACCAACCAACCACTTGGATATCCAATCGGTCAACATCCTGATCCAGGCACTCACCCAATTCGACGGAACGTTCATTGTGGTATCCCACGACCGTTACCTGCTGGACAACGTCGCCAATAAAATCTGGTATATCGAAGGACGGAAAATCAAAGAATATCCGGGAACTTACCGTGAATTTGAGGAGTGGCAGTCGAAACGTACGCCGAATGCGGAACCGAAAAAGGAATCCAAACCGGCAAAGGCTGCACCCGCAAAAGCGGAACCGTCTAAAAAAAATGAACACAACCAACAAAGTAAAAAGCTGAACAAGGAATTGGAAACCATTGAGCAGCACATTACCGACACTGAGCAGGCCCTCAAAGAAACCGAAGCAACGATGGCGGAGGAAACCACGTATGCCGATGCAGAACAGATGAAAGTGGTATCCCAACGTTACAAAGCACTGAAAGATGAACTTCAGACACTCCAACAACAGTGGGAGAAACTAGCGGAGGAAATTATTGTGAATGGTTAATGGAAAGCAGTTTATGGTTAATTTGTCGAGACTATTATTCGTATGGGTACTGTTGCACCTCTGTTTAGGTGCTGCCGCTCAAAAGCAGAATAAGAAGCGGGCATCCCGTGAACGGAGTCCGCAACAGGAACTGGTTTATGACAATGTTAACTACCTACCTTCCATTAAATCAGTACAGCTATACCCCGTAGAGCAGGAAAATGCTCTTCCGGTCATCAAGCTATTCAGTGAGGACCAATTGATGTTGGCGTTTGACGATTTACGAGGCGATGTCCGCAATTTCTACTTCAGTCTGGAGCATTGTGATGCCGATTGGAATCCCAGCAAGCTT
>Ga0206119_100551_pt1 | contig 11479 bp, 8 predicted proteins | sample 3A50Ametagenome_FD_148608 | JGI IMG/M metagenome (GOLD analysis project Ga0206119, IMG submission 148608) | Enriched microbial communities from leaf-cutter ant dump, University of Wisconsin, Madison, United States - 3A50A | ecosystem: Environmental > Terrestrial > Nest > Insects nest > Nest dump...
ATACGAGGGCAAATCCATGCAGGGGATGATCGACCTGGTGCAGCGCGGTTTCTTCCCCGAGGGCTCGAAGGTGCTTTACGCCCATCTGGGCGGAGCGCCGGCGCTCAATGGCTATGGCTACGCCTTCCGCAACGGCTGAACGCGGCCGGCGCAGGGCTGGTATCGACCGTTACGACGAATGACAACGTTGACGGGTGATGAGGCGCGGGTGAAGCATCGGCCGGTTGTTTACAGGGAGACACCCCAATGAGACTCGCCACGGCCGGAATGGCCCTGCTGCTCGCGGCCACCAGCATCTTTGTCGCCGGTTCGGCGCAGGCCGAGACTTCCACCGACGTGACGGTGATGAACGGCGCCCGCGCCGTGCCGGCCACCGTCGTGGTGCCGGATGGGGACGGCCCCTTCCCGGCAGTGGTGATGAACCACGGCCATGGCGGCGGACGGCAGGAAGGCGGCGGCTTCGAGAAGCTCGCCAAGGCGCTGGCCGATGCCGGCATCCTCACCATCCGCATGGATTTCCCCGGCACGGGCGACAGCAAGGAGCCCTTCACCGAGGGCTATCTGAGCAACATGATCTCGGATTCGAATGCCAGCCTCGCGTATATGCTGGCGAACTTCCCCGCCGATCCGAACAAGCTGGGCATTCTCGGCTATTCGATGGGCGGGCGCATCGCGCTCACCATCGCGCAGTCGCCGGACAATCCGTACAAGGCGGTGGGGCTGCTGGCGCCGTCGGCCAACCCGGGCAAGGGGCTGCTGCTGTTCTTCGCCGGCTCGGAGGCCGAGTATGAACGGCTTTACGCCGAGGCGTCGAGCGACAAGGGCTATGCCGACTACACCACGCAGTACGGCCAGCAGCAGCAGTTGAGCAAGAAGTGGTTCGACGAGCTGCTGGCCTCGAGCCCGCTCGAAGGGATCGGCGCCTACAAGGGGCCGATGCTGGTGGTGCATGGCGACAAGGACACGGTGATCCTGCAGTCGGAGATCGACGCGGTGACGGCGGCGTATCCGGCGGCAAACGTGGTGACGGTGCCGGAGGCCGACCACGGCTACGGGTTCTATTCGGACCAGCCGGAGGTGACAAAACTGGTGCAGGACTCGTTCGCGACGTTCTTCAGCGAGAACCTGAAGTAGGAGCTCTGAGGGCTGGCATCGTGCGTGTTGCCGCCCCCTTCACCATCCTTCGGATGGTCCCCTTCCCCCGTGTCACGGGGGAAGATCACCAGCGCCCCACTTCTGGCGTTACTGGCCGATGCCTTCGTCGAGCAGCCACTTCGCGATGGGCCAGCTGTTGGCGTAGTGCGTCAGGCAGAGGTCGGTGAAGCCGGGCTTGCGGGCTTCGGCGAGGGGGAGCTCCAGGCTGGTGTAGAGGCCTTCGTAGAGCAGGTAGTCGAGGCGATCCGGGTCGGTGGTGAAGCCCTTGGGCAGGAGTTTTCGAGTCTTGCCGCCGATTTCGTAGGGGCCTTTCGACTTCACCGCTTCCACCGCGGCCAGCAGGGCTTTGCCGGAGCGCGGGTGGACGACCGACTGGCGGAACTCGTCGAGCATGTCCTTGTGAAAGCCATACATGCCGGCGCCGAGGAATACCGACCCGCCCTCGAGGCTGAACCAGAAGCCGGGCTTCTCCCAGCCCTTGCGGTCGCCGTGCCAGAACCAAAGGCCGAGATGGGTCTTGTAGGGGCGCTTGTCCTTGGAAAAGCGGATGTCGCGATTCACGCGTCCGATGGAGCCGTTGACCCTGGGGTCGAACTGCACCTCGGGCGAGATGGCGCGCAGGCGCGGCCCCATTTCGGCAACGAACGCCTTGCCGGCTTCTACATAGCCCTTGTCGTAGAGGGCGCGGTTGGCCTCGAACCAGGCCTTGCTGTTGTTGGCGGCGATGCCTTCGAGGAAGGCGAAGGTTTCGGCGGGGAAGGTGAATCCGGACATGGGGTTAGTTCCAGGAGCTGACGCGATGAGTCAACGCGTTTCGATCCATACCGGCACCGACTTGAAGGCCGGGGTATGCGAGCGCGGATCGACTGCGGTGCCACAGAGCACGTTGGCCTCGGGGTAATAGGCCAGCGCCGAGCCGGGCGGCAGGTCGAAGGGGGTGGCGGTGCCCTCCATCCTGCCGTGATCGGAGGCAAGCGTGATGCGGGCGCCTTCGGCGAGGCCGAACTTCGCCATGTCGTCGCGGTTGAGGAAGATGGCGTCGCGGCCGGCCTTCATCCGGTAGCTGTCCCGCTCCTCGTAGATGATGGTGTTGAACTGGCCCTCGGAACGCACGGTGGCGAGGGTGAGCTCGGTGCCGGGCAGCGGGGTGGGCGTGACGACAAAGTGGGCCCTGCGGTCGGGCGTGCCAAATTCGGGGGCGTGGAGCACACGGTGCCTGATGTGGAACTCGCGCTTTGCCACGTCGATATCGGCCAGCTGCTCCAGGCCGGGGACGATTTTCGCGATCGCCTCGCGGACCTTGCCGTGCTGCTTGAAGGCGGAGAAATCGATGGGGCAGTCGGGGACAAGCTGGGCCGCGAGGTCGCAGAGGATGACGGTTTCGGGCCGGACATTGTCGAGGCGGTTGATGCCGCCATCGGAGAGGCGGACATAGTTGAACATCGATTCCTGCGTGGTCGGCGACCATTCCTCGTCGCGGGCGGTGACGGGGAGAACGAGGACTTCGCCGTCACCGAGGCCGTGGACATGGCCGCGGTTGAGCGTGGTGGTGAGGAAGACTTTCAGCCCGATGGCGCCCATGGCGCGCGAGGCAAAGGCGGTATCCGGTGTGGCGCCCCAGAGGTTGCCGCCCATGATGATTGCGGCGTCGATTTCGCCGCGCTCGGCGGCTTCGAGCCCGGCCATGGTGTCGAGGCCCTTGTCGCGACCGAGCGTGACGCCGAAGGCCTGCTCCATGGCGGCGAAGATCTGCTCCGACACAACGGGTTTGACGCCGATGGTGCCGATGCCCTGGACGTTGGAGTGGCCGCGCAGCGGCAGCAGCCCGGCATAGCGCTTGCCGATCATGCCGCGCAGGAGCGCGAGGTTGGCGATGGCCTCGACATTGGCCGTGCCGTGGAGGTGATGGGTCATGCCCATGCCCCAGGCGAAGACGACGTTCTGGCGGTTGGCGTAGCGGGTGGCGACGCGCTCCATGTCGGCGCGCGGGATGCCGCAGGTGGCGGTGATGGTGTCCCAGCTCAGCGCGTCGAGATCGGCGCGGAGCCCAGCGAAGCCGGCGGCGTGGGTTTCGATGAAGGCGCGGTCCTCGGCGCCCATGGCGAGGATCGCCTTCATCAGGCCCTTGAACAGGGCGATGTCGGAGCCGATGCGGGGTTGCAGGTAGTCCGACGCGATCTCGGTGCCGCCCGCGAGCATGGAGCCAGGGCTCTTCGGCACGGCGAACTTCACGAGGCCCGGCTCCTTCGCCGGGTTGATGACGATGACGTCGCCGCCGCGGTCGCGGCAATGCTTCAGCATGTGGATGAAGCGCGGGTGGTTCGACGAGGGATTGGCGCCGATGACGAAGATGAGGTCGGCCCCGGTCAGATCTTCGAGCTCGACCGTCGCGGTGCCCTTGCCGATGGTCGTGGCGAGGCCCTCCGAGGTGGCCTGGTGGCAGTAATAGGAGCAGTTGTTGACGTTGTTGGTGCCCCAGACGCGGGCGAGGAGCTGGAAGACGAAGCCGGCCTCGTTCGACGAGCGGCCGGAGGAATAGAAGAAGCTGCGGTTGGGGTTGGTGGTCTTGAGGTGCGCCGCGGCGTGGGCGATGGCGAAATCCCAGCTCACCGGCTCGTAGCGGTCGCCGCCCTGCTTGCGGAAGAGCGGGGTGTTGAGGCGGCCGAGCTTTTCCATCTCGCGGCCCGAGAGCTGCTGCAGGTCGCTGAGCGGGTGGAGGAAGGCCTCGTTGGGGATGGCGGGCTGTATGTCGGTCGATTGCGCCTGCACCGACTTGTTGCAGACCGAGGGGAACTCGCCGAGCTCGTTGGTCATGCCGCCGCGCTGGCCGCCCATGCCATAGGCGCAGGCCTTGCAGGCATTGTGCGAGGTGAGGGCCTTGGCCGCCTTGCCGACGCCGATCCTGCGGATGGTGTCGACGGTGTAGAGCAGCTTTTTCGGGCCGCCGCCGACGATGGTGGTTGTGGTGGTGGGCATGAAGTCTCCTCGGGCGTGACTTAGCATAGGTGGACGCCCCCTCCACAATGCTTCGGATGGCTCCTCCCCCGCCTGGCGGTGGAGCAAGGGAAAACCGATGTCCTTTTCTGTCCGCTCCTTGTCCGGCGGCGGTCTTTCGGGCATGGTCGGGGCGCCCTACCCTCCTCGCATCCACACCATATGAGGGTCATGAAATGTCCGACACCGCACTTCTCGTCATCGATGCGCAGGAATCGTTCCGGCAGCGAGCGAACTGGCGGGAGACCGATAGCGGTACCTATCTCGCGAAACAGCAGACGCTGATCGATGGGGCCAAGGCAGCCGGATGGAAGATCGTGCGCGTGCTGCATGCCGAGCCGGAGGGGATTTTCTCGTTGCCGTCCGGATTCGTGCGGCCGATTGCTGACCTTAGCTGTGAGCCCGACCTCGAGTTCATCAAGTGGCGGCATTCGGCCTTTGTCGGCACGCCGCTGGAAGTGTTCCTCGTCGAGAACGGCATCCGCCGTCTGGTGATTTCGGGGATCCGCAGCGAGCAGTGCTGCGAGACGACGACCCGGCACGGATCGGATCTCGGCTGGCAGGTCGACTATGTGACTGAGGCGACGCATACGATGCCGCTCACCGATGCGACCGGGCGGACCTGGAGCGTCGAGGACATCAAGGCGCGGACGGCGGCGGTGCTGGACGGGCGGTTCGCCCGGGTCTGCACCATCGCCGAAGCGCTGGCCGGCCGCAGCGACGCCGTCGCGGCATGACTTCTCCGCGCCGCATCGCCGTCTATGTGGTGCTGCCGGCGCGGACATTGCTGCTCGACGTGGCGGGGCCGATCGAGGTGTTGCGCAAGGCCAATCACCTGCAGTCCGACGTGGCGTTCGATGTCCGGTATGTGGGTGCGCTGCCCGAACTGACCAGCTCGATCGGACTCAGGCTCACCGGCATCGGGCCGCTGCCCGAGACGGTGGAGCCCGATGCGATGATCGTGCTTTCGGGCAATACCGACGAGCCGCTGGATGCGGGGCTGCCGGTCGAAGACGCCGACGCCGGCACCGAAGAGGTGGTGGCGTGGCTGGCCCGCGTGGTGAAGCCGGGTGTGCGCCTCGTCTGCATCTGCTCCGGCGCCCTGCTGGCGGCACGAGCCGGGCTGATGGACGGGGTGGCCTGTACGACGCATTTCACCGATTGCGCGTTGCTGCAGGAGGCGGCGCCGACGGCGCGGGTGCTGGAGAACCGGCTCTATGTCGAGGATGGCGAGCGCTATTCGAGCGCCGGGATCACGGCCGGAATCGATCTGATGCTGCATATCGTGGGGCAGATGACCTCGCCTGCGACGGCGGCCGCAGTGGCGCGGTTCCTCGTGGTGTATCTGAGGCGCGCGGGCACCGATCCGCAGCTCTCGCCGTGGCTGGAGGGGCGCAACCATATCCATCCCGCCATCCACCGGGTACAGGACGCCATCACTGCCGACCCGGCGCGGGACTGGCCGCTCGCGGCGCTGGCCAGTCTGGCGTTCACGAGCCCACGGCATTTGTCGCGGCTGTTCAACGAGCATGCGGGAATGAGCATTCCCGACTACGTCAACCGGTTGCGGGTGGCGCTGGCGCAGCAGTTGCTCGCCGAGACGCGGCTCGACATGGAGCGGGTGGCGGAGCGGGCGGGGTTCGCCTCGTCGCGGCAATTGCGGCGCGCCTGGGGGCGAATCAACCCGACGCCGCCGAGCGCGGCACGTCCGCATTAGAGTTGTCGCGCCCTGGACGGAACAGTGGCGCATGCGCCGCGTTGCCCCTCCAACTCCAAGGAGGAATTTCGATGAAACGCATTGCAATCTGTCTTGCCGCCCTTGCGGCGTTCAGTGCCCCGGCCCTTGCGCAGGATGTCACGGCCACCGCCAACGTCATGGACCTCGAGGGCAAGAGCCTCGGTACGCTCGAACTGATGAGCATGGATGGCGGCGTGCACATTTCCGGCGAGTTGATGGGCCTGCCGGCCGGCGACCATGGCATCCACATCCATGAGAAGGGCGCCTGCGACGCGGCGGGCAAGTTCGAGTCGGCGGGTGGGCATTTCAACCCGGGCTCGCACCAGCACGGCAAGGACAACCCCGAAGGTCCCCATGCCGGCGACCTGCCCAACATCACCGTGCCGCCGGAAGGCGCCGGGGCGCTGGTCGACATTGCGGATGACAGCGTGACGCTGGGCGAAGGCGAGAACAGCCTGCTCGATGCGGACGGCTCGGCCATCGTCGTCCATGCCGATCCCGACGACTACAAGACCGACCCGTCGGGCAATTCGGGCGACCGCATCGCCTGTGGCGTGATCGAAGCCGCAAAGTAGCGGCTTCAAGCGTCGCCGCCCTCGGGTTATGCTCGTGGCATGAGCGATGCATTCGAGCTTGTCGCCCGCGGCGATGTCGCGGGCCTGAAGTCGGCCCTGGCGCGCGAGCCGGGGCTGACCCGGGTTCGGCATGCCGGTGGAGCTTCGCTTCTCGCCTGGGCCGCCTATCTGGGACAGCCCGAAGCAGTCGAAGCGGTGCGGGCGGCGTTGCCCGGGCTCGATCCCTTCGAAGCGATTATCGTCGGCGACGAGGCGGCGTTGAATGCTGCGTTGGGGGACGGCTGGGACGGGAACGCGCTGTCGCCGGACGGTTTCGCGCCACTGGCCCTGGCGGCCTTTTTCGAGAATGAGGCGGCGTTCGAACTGCTGCTGCCAATCACAGAGGATGTGAGCCGGCAGGCGGAAAACCCGCAGCGGGTGGCGGCGCTGCATGCGGCGACGGCCAGGCGGAATATCGCGATGGTCGAAAAGCTGCTGCGGGCCGGGGCGGAGCCTGACCAGGCGCAAGCCGATGGATTCACACCGTTGCATGTCGCAGCACAGCATGGCGATGCGGCCATCGCGGCGCTGCTGGTTCTGTTCGGCGCCGATATGCGCAAGACCAACGCCAGGGGCATGGACGCCGCGGCGCACGCACGGGCTGGCGGGCACGAGTGGCTGGCGGTGCGGCTGGAGGCCAAGCCCGCCGCCTAGCGGGGCGACACGCGCGAGATTGTTACAGTGATTTAATGTGCGCCGTCTGGCGGCGATGTTATCTGTTTCGATCAGAGCTTTGCCCCGCGCGCCCTCCTCCGGCCGGGGCCCGATCGCATTTTGGGAATGGTCGCTTGATCCGGCAGATACTGGTTTCGCTCGTCATCGTGGGAGCGGCAGCCGCCGCCTACATCTTCCTTGTCCCCGGCGCGCCGCAGCAACTGGCGAAGTGGGGAATCGACATTCCCGTGGCGGCGCCCGCCGAGGCGGCGACCGGGCCGGCGGCACCGGGTCAGGGCAGCGGTAACGGACAGGCGGCGGCAGGCGGCCAGGGCGGCGGAGGCCAGCGCTTCGGCGGGGCCGGCGGTCGCGGCGGCGCACGGGCCATGGTGGTGGTGACGGCGCCGGTGGTACTGGCGACCATCAACGACAAGCTGACCGCGATCGGCGAAGGGGCGGCGGCCCATTCGGTGACGGTGACCTCGCCGGCCAGCGGCACGCTGGCGGATCTCGCGGTGCGGCCGGGTCAGGAGGTCAAGGCCGGGGCAGAGATCGGCCACCTCGATGCCGACGCCGAGCAGATCGCCTATGAGCGGGCCAAGCTGAATTTCGACGATGCGCAGAAGACGCTCGACCGCACGACCTCGCTGTCGAAAGCCAACAATGCCACCGCCGTGCAGGTGAATACGGCGCAGCTCGCCTTCAACACGGCCGACCTCGCGCTGAGGAATGCCGAGCTGGACCTGAAGAAGCGCACGATTTCCACGCCGATCGCCGGCACGGTCGGCCTGTTCCAGGTCAATCCCGGCAATGCGGTGACCTCGCAGAGCGTCGTCACCACGATCGAGGACACGTCGCATATCCGCGTCAGCTTCTGGGTGCCCGAGCGTTATGCCGGGGCGATCACGGTCGGCATGCCGGTAACGGCGAGCGCCGTGGCGCTGCCGGGGGTGACGATGGAAGGCCAGGTGAGCGCGGTCGACAACCGGATCGACCCGACCAGCCGCACCCTGCAGGTCGAGGCGCAGATCGCCAACGATGACGGCAGGCTGAAGCCCGGCATGAGCTTTTCGGTGTCGATGAGCTTTCCGGGCGAGACGTTCCCGTCCGTCGATCCGCTGGCTATCCAGTGGTCGAGCCAAGGGGCGTATCTGTGGAAATACGTCGACAAGAAGGTGGAGCGCGTGCCGGTGCAGATCATCCAGCGCAACTCCGACGGGGTGCTGGTCAAGGCCGAGCTGGCCGAAGGCGAGCAGGTAGTGACGCAGGGCGTGCAGCAGTTGAGCGCCGGAGCCACGGTGCGCCTGCTCGACGAAGTCGCCGAGTCCGGCAACGGCCAACGCGGCGAAGGCGGCGCGGAGGGCAAAGGCCGGGGCGGTGACAAGGCGGAGAGCGCGCTGTGAGCATCGGGGCCCAGAACGAACGCGGAGGCGCCATAGCAGGCCTGTTCGTCCGCCGGCCGGTGCTGGCCATCGTGGTGAGCGCGCTGATCATCGTGGCGGGGCTGGCGGCCTTCTTCGGCGTCGAGGTGCGCGAGCTGCCGAGCGTCGAGCGCCCTACCCTCTCGATCAATACGAGCTTCAACGGCGCGTCGGCCGAAACGGTCGATCGCGAGATCACCTCGGCGGTCGAGGGCGCAGTGGCCCGCGTGCAGGGCGTGGCCGGAATTTCGTCGAGCTCGTCCTACGGGCGCAGCCGCGTCTCGCTGACCTTCAACGACGGCGTGAACCTCGACAACGCGACGTCCGACGTGCGCGACGCGCTGAGCCGCATCACCAACCGGCTGCCCGACGGGGTGGATACGCCCACCATCGTCAAGGCGGATTCCAACGCCCAGGCGGTGCTGCAGCTCGCGGTGACCTCGGACACGATGGGCAAGGACGAGCTGACGGCGCTGGTCAACGACGTGATTGCCGAGCGGCTCGCCGCGGTGCAGGGCGTCGCCGACGTGCAGGTCAACGGCTCGCAGGACCGGGTGTTCATCATCGATGTCGATCAGGTGAAGCTGGCGAGCCTGGGGCTCACGGTCGCCGATATCCGCAATGCGCTCTCGACCATCGGGTTCGACAGCCCGGCCGGCTCGCTCAACGGCGCCAATCAGAACATCGCCATCCGCGCCACCGCCGAGGTGAACACGCCGGACCAGTTCGAAGACATCGTCATCAAGGGCCAGACGCGCATCGGCGACGTGGCGAGCGTGGTGTTTTCGCCGGCGGCGTCGAATTCGGGGCTGCGCAGCGACGGCAGGTCGGGCATCGGGCTCGGCATCGTGCCGCAGGCGCAGTCGAACACGGTGCTGATCTCGGAGGGCATCCACAAGGCTGTCGAGGACCTGAAGCCGGCGCTGCCGCCGGGCGTCAACATCCGGATCTCGTCGGACGATTCCGTGTTCATCTCGGGCGCCATCCACGAGGTCGAGCGCTCGCTGGTCATCGCCGTGGTGGGCGTGATCGTCATCATTTTCCTTTTCCTGCTCGACTGGCGGGCAACGATCATTCCGGCAATCACCATGCCGGTGGCGCTGATCGGCACGGTGGCCGGCATCTATGCCTTCGGCTTTTCGCTGAACATCCTCACCCTGCTGGCGCTGGTGATCGCCACGGGCCTCGTGGTCGACGACGCCATCGTGGTGCTCGAGAACATCACACGGCGGCGCGGCATGGGGCTGGGGCCGCGAGCCGCGGCGGTGCTGGGGACGCAGGAGGTGTTCTTCGCCGTGATCGCAACGACGGCAACGCTCGCCGCGGTGTTCATCCCCATCTCGTTCCTGCCGGGACAGACCGGCCAGCTGTTCCGCGAGTTCGGCTTCACCCTCGCCATTTCGGTCGGGTTGTCGGCCATCGTGGCGCTGTCGCTGGCACCCATGCTGGCCTCGCGGCTGCTGAAACCGCATGTCGCGCGCAAGCCCAACCTGCTGGAGCGCTTCGGCGGCCTGCTGTCGCGGCTGTACCGGCGGACGCTGCACGTCGTGCTGGCCAACCCGCTGATCGTCATCGTGGTGGCTGTGCTGTTCGCCGGGGCGGCGGCGGTGACCTTCTCGAGCATCAGGCAGGAGCTGACGCCGCCCGAGGACCGCGCCTCGATCGCCATCAGCGTCAACGCGCCAGCAACGGTGAGCCTCGATTTCACCCAGACCCAGATGCAGAAGATCGAGCAGCTGCTGCAGCCCTACAAGGCGAGCGGCGAGGCGACGAGCATCTTCTCGATCTCGGGGTTCGGCTCGAACACCAATTCGGGCTTCATCGTGATGACGCTGGCCGACTGGGAACACCGCGAACGCAGCCAGCAGGCGATCACCGCCGAGATCAACCAGTTGCTGACCCAGGTGCCGGGAGTACGGGCGCAGATCCGCCAGGGCAACAGCCTCGGCGTGCGCGGCGGTGGCTCGGGCCTGCAGTTCGCGCTGGTCGGCGACAATTACCAGACGCTTTCCGACACGGCCAACAAGGTCGTCGACGAGCTCTCCAAGGACGACAAGTGGGGCCGCGTCACCACCAATTACGAGACGACGCAGCCGCAGATGACCCTGTCGATCGACCGGCAGAAGGCGGCGGCGCTGGGCATCGACATCAAGGGCCTCGACGCCACGATGCAGGCGATGATCGACGGCTCGGATGTCGGCACCGTGTTCATCAACGACGACAGCTATTCGGTGCGGATGCTCTCGACCTCGAGCCCGGTCAACGATCCGGGCGACCTCGAGTCGATCTTCCTCAAGACCTCCGATGGCCGCTATGTGCCGATGTCGACCATCGCGACGATCAAGGAGGCGCCGATCGCCCCGTCGCTCGGCCGCGAGGACCAGCGCCGGGCGGTGACCGTGACGGCGGCACTGAGCGACGGTTTTGCGCTGGGCGACGCCTATAACGAGGCGGTGCAGATCGTCCGCCCGATGCTGCCCGACGGCGTGGCGGTGATCCCCATGGCCGAGGCGAAGACGCTGGGCGAGAGCAATAACGGCCTCGCCATCACCTTCGGCTTTGCGCTGGTGGTGATCCTGCTGGTGCTGGCGGCGCAGTTCGAGAGCGTGTGGAGCGCCATCATCGTGATGGCGACGGTGCCGTTCGGGCTCGCCTGCGCGGTGTTCGCCATGCTGGTCACCGGCGTGACGATGAACGTCTACAGCCAGATCGGGCTGGTGCTGGTGGTGGGCATCATGGCCAAGAACGGCATCCTCATCGTCGAGTTCGCCAACCAGTTGCGCGACCGCGGCCAATCGGTGCGCGAGGCGATCGAGAACTCGGCCAATATCCGGCTGAGGCCCGTGGTGATGACCATGATCGCCACCGTGCTGGGCGGCGTGCCGCTGATCATCGCGGGCGGC
>Ga0206119_100564_pt1 | contig 11247 bp, 12 predicted proteins | sample 3A50Ametagenome_FD_148608 | JGI IMG/M metagenome (GOLD analysis project Ga0206119, IMG submission 148608) | Enriched microbial communities from leaf-cutter ant dump, University of Wisconsin, Madison, United States - 3A50A | ecosystem: Environmental > Terrestrial > Nest > Insects nest > Nest dump...
ACCGATAAAAAAACATCCTTCCTTTATCCTCGTCCATGATGAAGCCTGTTTCGATATGTCTGCTGCTTTCAAAGACCCCATGCCTTAAATCTAAGGCTACAAACAACTTTTTCAAGTCTCTCCATACGACAGCTTCCCTTTTTGCCGGGCTAAGCGACAAGCGATATATTGTTTTTAAATAACGTTTTACTTTGGCGAACATCGGTTTTAGCTTTTTAACAAGATAGTCCCATACCGTAAAGAATATATAAGCAGGAATCAGTGATGCAATAAACCCCATTATGTTTCCCATACCTTTTCATGAAACCCATCCCCTGCTTTATACCGATACCTCTTCCTTTTCTGGAAATGCTAATGAAGCTAAAATAGAGATGACTAAAACGCCTCCTACTATTCCTAAAGAGATTGGAGATGAGATGTGAATCCAAGGTGAAATAATCATTTTGATACCAATGAACGATAAAATGATAGACAAACCATAAGGTAATTTGCTAAACATATGGATAAAGTTCGACAGCAAAAAATACAACGAACGCAAACCAAGAATAGCAAAAATGTTAGATGTATAAAGAATAAAAGAGTCGTTTGAAACGGCAAAAATTGCAGGAATACTATCTACTGCAAATAATAAATCTGTAAACTCAATTACGGCAATTACGGTTAGTAATGGTGTTGCCATCTTTATGCCGTTTTGAATGGTAAAGAATTTATCATCTTCAAACTTATCGCTCACTTTATATAGTTTGCGTATCAATTTTGCACCTGCCGATTCACTGAAATCTTGTTCGTCATCATCGTCATCTGCTCCCCAAGATTTAATTCCTGCATAAACTAAAAACAATCCGAAAAGCGTAAGAACGATATTGATTTCAGGTAAAGATATACTATATACATCAGTTATGTATTTCGCATTTACTCCTAAAAGCAAAAGTACCCCAAACAATGAGGTTATAATTAAAAATGGTTTTTCATCTTTAAGATATTTGATCCCAAGAAAAATAGATAACACACCTAAAATACTCCATATCCAATAATGCCACGTGCTATTATTTTGAATGAATTGAAGTAAATATGTTTCATTTATTAGCTTTACACCTGCAAAAATAAATATGGCTCTCATTACTAACGCTCCGATAATCCCCCAAAACAATACCTTGTGATGTAACTCTCTTGGCACTTTGAAAAACGAAAACACTAAAATGAAAACAAATAGATTATCAACAGATAATGCTTTTTCAATCCAATAAGCGGTTTGGAATTGTGTGAATTTCTCAATGGCTAAAGAGTGTCCGCCTGTATCTTGATTGAAAACATAATACACCACGCCTGAAAATACCATTGAAAGTGAAATCCAAACGATTGACCAAATGGTAGCTTCTTTTGACGTTACGATGTGGCTTTTCTTATTGAAAATTCCAAGATCTAATAACAGCATAATGATTACTGTTATCGCAAATCCCACCACTAATGCGGGATGTAATTGTAAGATACTCTGTTCCATTTTTGTTTTTTTATTATTTGATTTTTAATTATTTGCTATTGTAATTACGGCTACTCGTCCGCCATCTTCTTTTGAAAATAAAAGTTTCTTCCCGTTGGTAATTTCAACCATTGAACCAGTTGGAATTTCTTTATCTTCAGTTACATCTTTTAAGGATGTGAGTTTTTGATTTACAAAAACCCATTTACCGTTATGAAAAGCAAAATACCCCTCGCTTACTTTTGCTTTATCGGTCAATTTTTCATTTCTGATGATATTTCTGTTGGTATGCCATTGGTGTAAAGTAGAATTGTGATACACTACAATTCGCTGATTTTCCGGTTTCCAAACATTCGGTTTGAATTGGTAGAATAAATCCAAAACAGGAATTGAGTTATTGTATTTAGTATTGCAGAAAGGGCATTTTGTGTTGTTGGTATTGTTGAAAATAAACCACTTTTGCTCACATTGCTTATTGCTACATTCTAATTTTAAATCATTGGTTTTTATCAATGCTTGTTCCCAAGCATCGGCTGTTGGCCGTTCAATCGGATTGTGCAAACCTTTGATAAATGCTTGGTCAAAAAGTTCTTTCAAATAAGGTCCTGTAATGGTATAAGGCGTTTTGCTTAAATCTGTCCAAGGTTTAAACTTTTCCAAATTATCGCCATATTCTCTTTTGAAATTTCTGTTTTTACTATCGGTTGGGTGCTCTACAAAAAGTGCTTTTGAACCCATTAAAAAATTCTCTTCATCGACTTCATCAATCTGCCCGAAATAATTTCCGCCTCGCAATGGGTGGCGATACAACAGATACATATAAATCAATACAGCCAAAGCGTGTAAATCGGTATGTCTATTGGGTAATTTTCTGTTTGGGTCTGTTTTGTCTAAATGTTTTGTTGCCAAAACTTCGGGTGCGATAAAATCGGCTGTACCAATCACATCGGGTGCAAATTTTCCCGGAACAACCAAGCCGTCAATATCAATAATGTTAGCACCTGCACCATTGGTTGGGTCAATCAAAACATTTTTGTACGAAAGGTCAGAATGAGCCAAACCTGCACTGTGCAAGCGTTTTACGCCTCTAGCAATATTTACGCAAACTTGAAAATAGCTTAACCAATTGCCTAATTCTGCACTGTCTAATTTGGTTTTAGAAGTCTGTACTCTAAATTTTGCACTTGCAAACCATTTACCTTGCTTTTCTGTTCCCTTTAAAATATCGTTATTGGCATATCCTTGTTTGAAGAAAAAACGTTTGTCGTAAGCTGGTACAACAATGCCCGTAAGCCCGTCTTTTTCTACCACATCATAAGGCCAACAATACAAAGTCTTCCAAAAATCGCCTCCGTCTTTGTTAAAAAAATCGTCCTTGTATTTGGTAGCAATAAGTTGTACTCGATCCTTTGCGTTATAATCTAATTTTGTTCTGTAAAAAGCTACAACATAAGATTTGTCGGGACTGAAATACACATCTTTCATTCCCCCACGCATAGGCTCGCCATTATCCACATACTGATAGGATTTGGTGTTGTCTAAAATTGATTTTATTGTAATCGTTGGCATAAAAATTTCGTTTTAAAAAACTATTGCTAAAGTCCTATCATCGTGGTTGCCCGCACTCCAAAAGTCTAACCATTTTGATAATTGATTGGCAATTTCGTGGTTGTCTTTGCTAAATTCTACTTTGCTGTTTTCTTCATTTTTGCCGTCTAAATCTTCTAAAAACTCCATCCATTTTTCGTGTTTTTCAAGATTACCTTCTACTACAAATTTTGCATCATAAACACCGTCTGTCATTAAAAATAAGTATGAGAAATCCTCAATTATTTTCAAGTTGAACCGTGTTATCATTACATCTTGTTTTTGGAAAATATCGGGTTGTGTGATAAATCTCGTTCCGCCTCCATATTCGCCGACATCTAACCAATTCAGTAAAGTGGTTGCTGCTTTTTCTGTGTTCATTATTGCAATCGGACAATCGCCAACACCAAAACTTTGTATCAGATAACCAAAATCATATTTTTTGAATAGCGTAAAAATGAGTGTAGAATGAAAATATTCTAAATTGGTTTTTGCTTTTGGATTATTAAACAATTCGGGGTGTTCCGTAAAAGTTTGCTCTGCAAATTCCTTTAATTTATTGTGTACATAAACAGTTGCTTTGTACAAAATTTGCTTGGATAAAACCCGTATTTCCTTTAGTTTTTCTTCGGATTTATCATTGCTGTATTCGGCAATTTTATCTTCAAATTCTTTTGTTTTTTCAATGTCATAATATTGCTCAAAATATTCTACAACAGCATCACAAGCCAATTTTGAACCTTGTCTTGCTAGGCTTGCACTTCCTGCGCCATCGCTTACAACCACTAATGACCATCGTGATTTTTCAAAATATTTGAAAGCAAAATCATCATCTCTTGAGGTTCCCTCTTTTCCGTGACTTCTTCCTCGTTTTGATGAAACAACAATGTTTTTCTTACCTAATTTTTCAAAAACAGAAACATCATCGGGTTTTGCAAAAATGGCTTCTTGATCGCTTGGTTTCAGTTGCCATAAACTTTTTGGGTCGGGATTGATGACCAATGAAATCAACTTCTCGTTTGGTGCTGTGTTTTCATCTTCACCATCAACTTTAAAAAGGAATTTCAATTTTACATCGCCACTTTTAGTTGGAGTTCCTTCAATTGTATCGGTTTCGCTATTGAATTTCAAACCAAGTTCTTCCAAGCCTTCAAATTCTGCAACAATCAAATCGGTTAATTTCAGTGCTTCAAAATCAATTTTTGCCGAATAAGGAATTAGCTCTTTGGCATTGGGAATTACAATATGTTGGGCTGTAATATCCGCAATTCTGTTTTTTATATTCCAATTCGTCATAATTTTAGATTGATTTTCAAATATGTTTTTCACTAACTCTTGATTGGTTGTATTTTGTGCAAACTCTTCCAATAAATGAGTTCTGTTCGAACTGATTTCGATGTTCTTTCCTCTCAGCAAGTTTTGTATGTATGTTTTTACTTCCATCATTTTATCCTTGTGTTCGGTTTACATCAAAATTTCCTCCACCTGCACCATAAGCACCTTGATTGCCACACCAAGGGCAAGTGCTAATTTCTTCATTGCCTATACAGTGCAGTTTTTCGCATTGGCAAACGGCAAATGCAAATTGATTTCCACAACAAGGACAAGTAGGAGCTCCCAATAATTCGTCAGTATTTATTGTTTGATTGTTGGCATTTTCATCAGACAATTCAAAGTAGATGTTATCCACTTGAAATGCTCCGACCAATCGGTATGCTTTAGCAATGTCGCCTGTTTCGTCCAACCAAATATGCCTTTTGTACTTCATCAAATAAGGTCGCTTTGTGTTTTGGCATTTTGCTGATAGCACTACATAATTGTCATCAACCAAATTGGTTTCTTTGTGCTTTGATAAATCAATTTTTGAAAGTGTATTTTCATCTAAATTGGCTAATTCAAAACCCGAACCTTTGTTTTCTACGCTTTCGCTACTTGTTTTTATGGAATCTGTAACCCATTTAAAAAACTGTTTGTAGGCATTTGCATCAGTGTTGTTGAAATGCAAAACATTATCAGTTAGTTTGCTTAACTGTTGCGTGTCAGTTTCGCTGCCAAATGAAATAGCTACTAAATTGGCTGTTCTTGCCCAATTCTGTTTCCATTCAGAAATTGCATTTTTTGTATTGTCGGTTGGCACACCATCGGTAAATAAAAACACAATAGGTTTCCAATCGCCTTTTACTTCTTGCGTGGTTTTTACGGTGTTTTTTCGTAATTCGTACATCAAGTATCCCAAACCTTTGCTCAAAGAAGTACCACTACCAATTGGGAATTTTGGCGGATAAAAATTCATAATTTCTTGCAATGGCACAATGGTTTTGGCTTGACCTGCAAACACAATAATTGAAACCCAAACCGTTTCTATGGCTGTTGGATCGGTTTTTAATGTTTTGATGATTGTTGCCAAACCGTCCTCAACTTGTTGGATTGGCTCGCCCACCATAGATTCGGAAACATCAATTAGGAAATATATTGGTAGTCTTCTCATAACTTGCTTTTTTTTAAGCGAATAGAATATCCTTCGCCCATAGTAATATTTGTTTTATTGCCTATATTCATTCTTAAATCAATAGTAGTCGACCTGCCTAACGTATGACTATCAATAGCGCTAACACGAATTATGAAATGTCTTGTGTTGTGAATTTTTACTCCATCACGAACAATAACTTCTCTCAAATATTCGTAATCTCCAAAGTCATAATAGTCGAATATCCAAAACATACATAATGACATACGGTCTTTAACGAATAGTCCATCACTTTTTCGCCACCCACTATTTGGAACATCTTTATGCAATCTTGTATATTGTGTAATATCAATAGAAGTAATTAATTCCCACCCCTTCGGTGCATTTAAAGGGTCGTTATCATAATAACTCCAACACGGTATTTGATTTAATGCACAATATTCTCATTCTTCATTTGTTCGTGCTTCAAATATTTTATCACCATTTCTAAAATGTGAAACGTTTAAATTTTCAGAAGTGTAAATATTATCTTCAAGCATAACCGTTGCATAGTTTTCTATAAAACTATTAGGTTTACTTTTTATTAAATTTAATGTTCCGTTTACTTTCATTTTACAATGCTTCTTCCGGGTTACTTGGTCTTGTACTGAAATTTCCGTTTTGCTGCAAAATCAACTCATACTCCAACACGTTATTACTCAAATATTGTGGGTCGTCTTTTCCAAAATCTTCATTTGAAATAAAACCACCTTTTATTTCTCCTCCTTTCATTTCTTTTTCAGGATTCCAACCTTTTCCGTAATAGAAAAATGCTTGATAAGTTCCGTTAGGAAATGAGAATGTATATCTGTCGCCTGCTTGAATAAATGCGTGTCTTACTACTTTGTCATTCATCTTGATTGTTACCAAAACATCTGAATTGCTTGTTCTTACCTTTATTTGAGAACAACCGTAATCATTACAAGAAGAATTTCCACCATAATATTTTGAATAAGGTGTTGCTCCTGTACTTAAAGAGTTCTTGATATATCTGTCGTATATTTCTTGTTCTTTACGTTCTTTTTCAAGACGTGCTTCTTTTTCAATTCGCTCGGCTTCTGCTTGTTTTTCTTGTTCTATGCGAACTTGTTCCAAGCGAATAGTTTCCGCCTTTTCTTCTTCTGCTCTTTTGTGTTCAAATTCAACACGCTCTTGTTCTTCACGAGCCAAGCGTTCTTTTCTTGCTTGTTCGGATTCGCAAGAAAAAAGCAATAAAGCTGATATACATACTGTGGTTATTGGTATTCTCATTGGTTATGGTTTATATTACAATATTTACTTCTTGTGGTGGAGGTGGCAAATCCACCGAACCGGTTGTTCCCATACTTTTGTTGCCTTGCTCAATCGTATCAGAAACCCATTTGAAAAATTGTTTTAAAGTCGAAGTGTCGGCAGTAGCCAAATGAACAACATTGTCGGTCAATTCTTTTAACTTGGAATCGTCAGCCAATTGCGCAACGGCACAACCTACAATCACACCAAAATTCAACGCTTTGATTTTCGGTATCATTTCGCTGTACAACATCGTGTCAGATGGCTTTCCGTCAGTAATTAAAAACAATAATGGTTTCCAATCGCCTTTTTGATTGGCATTCCCTTTTCGTATATCGGTACTTACTTTTGTATGCAATAATTCCAACGCTTTTCCTGTGAAAGTTGCACCAACAGGGTCGGTAATTTCGGGTAGTTGAAAAGCTGGCAATTCCGTTAATGGTACTAATTCCGTAACGGTTGAATTAAATGTAATAATGCTAATCCAAAGCGTTTCAGACGCTTGAGCGTCCGAACGCAAAGAATGTATCATGCCACGTAAAGCGTTGTTTAATGCCTGAATAGGTTCGCCATTCATTGACCCCGAAGTGTCCAATAAAAAGTAAACGGGTAGTCTTCGCATTACACAACAATATTTAATTCTGACGGTGGTGGTGGCAATTCATTTAATCCGATGATTTCTTTTCCACTGTCTTCCACTTTGGTAGAAGAAACACCAATGGAAGCCGTAACCCAAGCAAAGAATTTGGCAATACTTTGGCTGTCGGCTGTGGCAAGTTCTACCACATTTTCAGTAATTTGTTTCAAAACATTGGTATCCGCACCGCTTCCAGCCGCACACGCAACTACAATCCCTGTTTTTCGCTTTTTAAATTCAGCCAATCCGTTTTGCCAATTATCGGTTGGCACTCCATCTGTCATAATGAAAACCAAAGGTTTCCAATCGCCTTTTGTTTCGGGAGTTGTTTTAGTAACTTCATTGTCAATACAATTGCTCAAAAGCATCAAGCCGTCACCAAGCGATGTTACGCCTGTTGCCTGAATATCTCTCATTTGAAACGAACCTAAATCTGTCAAAGGGATAATTTGCTGTGCTGTACTATCAAAAGTAATTACAGAAATATAAGCGGTTTCTTGTGCTTGTGGATTTCCACGCAATGAACTAATCATTATTTGCACACCATTTTTCACGGCTTCAATCGGTTCTCCGCTCATTGACCCCGATGTATCTAAAAGTAGATATACTGGTAATCTTCTCATTTTATTGGTTTGTTTTTAGTAAGTGTATTTTTTAAGAATGTCAACAAAATTATCCGTTTGGTAAGGTTCTCCGATTGCTCTGAATTTCCAATCTCCGTTGTGTCTGTATAATTCAGAAAAAACCATCGAACACATTCCGTTCACAGAAGCATCTCCCGACAAACTGAATTTTGTCATTTCTTTTCCTCTTGCATCTACGGCACGGATAAAAGCATTTTCCACCATTCCGAAATGTTGGTTGTTTTGTCTGCCTTGGTAAATGGAAACCACAAAAAGAATTTTCTGATATTTTTGGTCTAATGAATCCAATTTTACAATGATTTGTTCATCATCGCCATCGCCTGCTCCTGTACGGTTGTCGCCTGTAAGCCAAATATGTCCGCTTGGGTGTTTTAGCGAGTTGAAGAAAATTATATCGCCACCATAAAGGCCGACTTGCCTTCCATTTTGTGCTTGTACGGTTCTGCCCAAATCAGCAACTTTTCCGTTGCTGTCCAATAAGAAAGCAATAGCATCAAGGTCGTATTCTTCTTCTTTGCTACCACCAAATAGTTTTCCGAGAAACCCACTTTCTTTTTGACGAACGTCCCAACCTAAACCAATAGTTACTTGCGAAAGGTCGTAAACGCTTTCGCCTCTGTTATTTTTACGCAAGTCTATAGTTTGACCTTTTGATAAATTGATTACTTCTTGCATAGTGTTGAATTTTTATTTTTGAATTGTTCCTGTGAAATATTTAGCTAAGAAGTAAGCTAAATCTTCTTTATAGCCAATACCCGAAGCATCAAACTTCCATTGATTGTTTCTTTTATACAGTCTTCCAAATTCAATACCTGTTTCAATGGAAAAGTCTTCTCCTAATTCATATTTCATTACTTCTTTCCCATTGCTGTTATCAACTAATCTGATGTAAGAATCTCTAACTTGGCCAAAATTTTGTTTTCGCTGAACAGCACCCTCTATGGTAACAACAAATAATATTTCTTGAATATTTTGTGGGACTTTAGTCAAATCAATAATTATAGACTCATCATCGTCTCCATCACTTGAAGAGCCGTCTGGGTCATCCCCTGTATGCCTAACTCCAAATTTACCATCAGTACAATTTGAGTTTTCACAGTCATCACCAGAATGTTGTCTACCACATAAATTACCGTAAAATATAAAGTAGTCCTTATTTGGTATTTTTCTGCTTTCATCAATCATAATTGCCGAAACATCCAAATCAAACTCAGCTCCTGTTCCTTCGTTAGGCTCCCAACCTAAACCTACAGTGATATTGGTAAAACCAACTGCGACTTTATCGCCTTTTCTTAAATTAATTACTTCTGCCATATTGATATTTTTTATAGATTACGTTCCACTTCTCATTAAGGAAATTGTTGACGTCTAATTAGAGTTCCATCGGTCTCCTTTAGGGTCATTCCCATATTTATTACTCCCAATTTGTCCCTTCATGAAGACCAACCAGAAATGCCTGAAGGGTATTAGTTGCCACCAGCCACTAAATCCTAAATCATGCTCTTGCTTTGCGCTTTGTGCAAACAAAAACCATAATAATGGAAGATAAATTATAAAAAGTATCTCTGCACCATCAAGATGAGAGCCGTTGCCTGTAGTAATAATGGTGTTTAAGAATGTCGAGCAGGCGTATACAATGATTACACTGACACCGTATTCCAATCTTCGGATACGTCCGTCAAATGAAAAAGGATTTTTAAACATAGGTTATAAAAGAAATTGTTGCCGCAAAGTCCCCTTACGGCAAGGTTAATTGAGTTAGAAGCGTGGGACTTACTGACGCTTCTTTGTTTGGCACCGGAATTGTGATACTGTATCCTCCCCAAAAATATATTTCGAGAACGAGTTAATCTTACGGGAACCCGTAATCAGTAGTTTAGATTATTCTTTTCATATCATACAGTCTTGGTTGCCTATGGTCCCAGTTCGGCAAGGTTAATAAAATATAAAAGCGTGGGACTGTAACCGTATCCGCTCGAGAGGTACCTAGGAGAACCCAACACGACGAATAGGTTAAGCCCACGCTTTCGCATGGGCGTTAACTCGATTCGTCCTCTTCGTGTTTAGAAATTTCCTAGGTTTCCTCGTAGAGAGAACTTTTAGCTAACGCTTATATCTTTATATGTTCTAAATCAATTTCTTAAGTCTGTCCGTTGTTTTTGTATTACTTAGTTTGTAACAAAGATAGCTAAAGAAATGATTACTTCCATCAATGAATTTCTTTTTTGATTGATACGGTGCAGGTTATATGGTTTGGAACGGACGTGGCCATCTTCACCAATAAAAAGAGCGGGGAGGTTTGGTTATATTCCGGAGCGACCAGGTTGATGTATTTTGTAAATATAACGGCTGCTGGCCTTTGGGTAAACCCACTGTTGTCAGGTTGAGTTTTAATGATGTTAAAAATATTAGTATTTATTATTCTAAGTTTGTACCTTTGACGTACACCGACTATAAACGGATATGAAAGTACCAAAACCTGGCGGGGATAGTTTAATCCCAAGAAAGAAAAACGATATTATCACCAAAGCGGCATTTGTAGAATGGTTTGCCGACCTGCTGCGGTTCCTGTACACCGATGCTGACGAGGTATTTGATCTTGGCCGCGGTGTCACGGCTATGGAGAAGGAGCTGCTGGAGATCATGCCTGAGCGGGAGCGCATCGGCGGTACGCTGCTGGCCGACCTGCTGATGAAAGTGTACCTGCGTAATGGTACCGAGCAATGGCTGTTGATACACCTCGAAGTGGAGGCGGGCAGCAGTAAGCGTTTTGCCGAGAGGCTCTGGCGGTATTACATCCGGCTTACGGACCGATACAACGTTCCGATCATCCCGATCGCTGTGTTTACCGGTGGGCCGAAGCAGCGGCGACCCACGGAGTACCGGTTTGAAATGCTCGGCACCAAGGTGTATTTTGCTTTCAAAAGCTACCACGTGTTTGACCACACCGAAGCCGAGCTGCTGGCCAACCCGAACCCGATGGCTCTGGTGATACTGGCCTGCCAAGCCGAAGCACAGGAGGCCAAACTCGGTGAATTCCGGCTCAATGAAATCAAGAAACGCATCGTGGAAGGGTTGGTAGAGCGGGGTATTACCGATACCGGGCAGATTGTACGGTTCA
>Ga0206119_100573_pt1 | contig 11009 bp, 7 predicted proteins | sample 3A50Ametagenome_FD_148608 | JGI IMG/M metagenome (GOLD analysis project Ga0206119, IMG submission 148608) | Enriched microbial communities from leaf-cutter ant dump, University of Wisconsin, Madison, United States - 3A50A | ecosystem: Environmental > Terrestrial > Nest > Insects nest > Nest dump...
ACGTATGTACGCAGCTCACAGGATCCGCTGTTCCTGAGTCGGGCGAGCAGTATAGACAGTCGGTTGGTACAACAATATTCGTTGAATTACGACCGTTCGTTTCTAGATGCACATCAAGTGTCGGGGATGTTTATGTATGAATACGTCCACGAAACCGGGCGGGGCTTCGATGCCTCGCGGGGTGCATTCCAGTCGATGGCTATTGAAGAGCTCTTCGCTGGAGACCGGACGACATCGGCTAATAACTCCTCAAGTTTTGCGAATGGGCGTATTTCCTGGATTGGTCGGTTGAATTACAGTTACCGCGATCGCTACATGGTGGAATCCATTTTGAGAGCTGATGCATCATCGCGGTTTGCGCAAGCAAAGCGTTGGGGGTATTTTCCCAGCATATCGCTCGGATGGAATATTGCAAAGGAGGACTTTTTAAGTAAGTACAATTTGTTTGATATTTTGAAATTACGGGCCAGTTACGGGTCGTCTGGATACGATGCCGTGGCAAATTTTGCATATCTGGCCGGATACAAGTTTGATAGTAGCTACACCTTAGGCAATACGTTATATTCCGGGTTGGTTCCTACGGGATTAGCGAACGTAGGACTAACGTGGGAACAAATGGCAATCTACAACGCGGGGCTTGACTTTTCGTTATGGCATCAAAAGCTATATGGAGAATTTGACATATTCCGTCGTGAGCGGAAAGGGATCCCCGGAAGTCGCTTAAAGTCACTGCCAACAACCTTTGGTGCGGAATTGCCGATCGAAAATCTGAACAGTCAGCAGGCGCAAGGGGTTGAATTACGGCTCGGAACAACGGGTACGACGGGTGAATGGCGTTATGATATCAGTGGAAATATCGCATACTCCCGGTCGAAATGGTTGTCTATTGATGAACCGAGTTATACCGATCCCGATGAAATCCGGTTATATAAACAAAGTGGCGAGTATACGGATCGACGTTTCGGATACGTCTATGACGGGTTGTTCAACAGTGAGCAGGAAATTAGTGCCTGGCCATTATCTTTTGATGTGTTGAATAAAGATAACGGATCGTTGAGACCCGGCGATGTGAAATATAAGGACTTGAATGGAGATAAAGTCATTGACTGGCGCGATCAGGCCGAGATCGGCAAAGGAGCGGTTCCACACTGGACGTTCGGGGTAAACCTCGTATTTAGATATCGACAATTTGATTTCTCTGCGCTGGTTCAGGGGGCATTTGACTATACCACAAATGTAATGTTGGAGGGGGCTCAGACCATGCTCTATTACGGCAACTATTGGAATGACCGTGATAATAACCGAGCGGATGCCTTGCTTCCACGGCCTGCTGGTTCGGCTACCAACGATTTCTATTCGGACTATCGAAATCATAATACAGCGTATGCGCGTCTAAAAAATATGTCGTTAGGTTATGAATTGCCGACAGAGCTCCTTTCAAAAGTAGGCGTCTCCAAGTTGCGTTTGTATGTCGCTGGTTCAAATTTATATACAGTCAGCTCGCTGAATAAATATGGTGTAGATCCTGAGATGCCCGAAGGGTATGGTGCAGGTGTATATTATCCCCAACAATTTACCATGAGTGTGGGATGTAATCTTTCATTTTAATTGATTTTGGATATGAAGACAAACTATAAATGGGTCGTATTGGCGTTGGCTACTTCAGTGATGACCTCTTGTTATAAAGTGTTGGATCAAGTTCCTACAGACCGGTATACGGATGCTGTGGTGTGGAACGATCCATATTTACTGGATGCACACCTAGCTCAATTATACGCATGTACGCCGGTAATGGTAGGTGATGCGATTAACCTGATGAATACGTGGGACGGGGCAGCGATGAATCGTGATGACAATAGCTTTGCTGCTGTTATGGGGTTCAGTGCGCAAATTGAAGGACCCGTACGGACAATCGAAATTACGGACGAAGCAAAATATAATTTCGGAGCACAGGCGCATTTATTGGGTATGAAAGAAAATGGAATCCAAGCAAATGGCACGGAGTTACAGTGGTGGGGCAATGCCTATTATACCATCCGCAACCTAAACAACTTCATTGAGCGGGCTGCCGGATCGTCGATTTCGAATGTCCAAGAGCGTATCGCAGAAGCGCGTTTTTTGCGGGCATTTTGCTATTTCGCAATGGCGAAGCGTTACGGCGGTGTACCGTTGATTACGACGGTGCCGTCGTTGGATGGAAGCGAGGCCGAATTATATCCCAAGCGAAATTCGGAAAAAGAAGTCTATGATTTTATCATCAATGAAACAGGCGAGATAGCGAATATCTTGCCCGGAACAACAGAGGCCGGACGCGCCAGTAAGTGGGCGGCCTTGGCATTGCAGGGGCGAGCGGCCTTGTATGCTGGTAGTATCGCTAAGTTTGGTTCGCAGCAGCTGGACGGCTTGCTGGGCATATCAAATGGCGAGGCGGAATCATATTTTCGGATTTGCTACAATGCTTGCCAGTCTATTATGAATGATAGTCCCCATGGATTGTATGACGAGGACGCAGATAAAGTCCAGAATTTCAAAAATATTTTTTTGAAAAAGGATAACCGTGAAGCGATTATGGTGAAACGGCATTCTGGTCCAGGTTTCAGTGCCGGAGGCTCTAATCGGTGGTCATGGGATATCGTAGAATGCCCACGTCCGAGTGTCTGGGGGGTAGGAAATTACCATGGCCCTTACTTGGATATGATCGAAGAGTTTGAACATAAGGACGGAAGTTCGGGCGTTATTGACCGGACGTATGCCAAAAGTCGGCTGTGGACCATGGAAGAACTTTGGGGTGATCGAGATCCGCGTTTCTTTGCATCGATCTGGACCAATGGAACGCCATGGCAGGGCGCCGTGGGTGGGCCATTGGGACAAAATGTAATTGATATGCACAATGGGATTATGTCTACAGAAGGTACGTTGGTCGACGGCCGCTATGATTCCTATGAGGGACTCGCGGCAGTAGGCGATCAGTTGGTACAGTTCAAAGAAGGAAATACGCCTAACACAGGGTTTGGTGTAATGAAGTACTTGGATCCCAACGCAGATAACTTTATCTGGTTTAGTGAATCAACCACCGACTACCTCATTTTCCGCTATGGAGAGATCTTACTGAATTATGCAGAAGCAGCATTTGAACTCGGACAGTCGGGCGATGCATTGGATGCGGTGAACCAAATTCGTCGACGTGCGGGAATTGCCGAATTGGCTGGGATTGATCGCACAAAAATCCGTCATGAGCGAAAAGTTGAGTTGGTGTTTGAAAACCATCGTTATTGGGATTTGCGTCGTTGGCGTACTGCCGTTACAGACTTGACCCGGACGTACTCCGGTTTGCGGTATATATACGATGCAGCATCAGGAAAATATCGGTTGGATTTCGTTGACAATATTGACGGACGCGTAAAGACCCCTACATTTCCCGAAAAAAATTACTATTTTCCGATTGGACAAGCACGTATCGCCGCAAATCCTAATTTAGCACCTGAAAACCCAGGATATTGATTCTATTTGAGAGGAAGCGTTATGAAAGTAATTGAAAAATGCGGTCTTACGATCGTTATGCTACTGGTCTTGGGTGGATACTATTCATGTAGTAAGTCATCCGGTGCTGCACCGGATGACTCAACTGAAGTTCCACCCGAAGAAAATGTCGAGATACCTCCAAAAAAAGATCATTACCCCGGTCTTTCGGTATCCACCGACGGAACGCTGTTGCTTAATGGCGACCCATATCAGGGGGTAGGTGTGAATTATTTCAGTGCATTTACCCGGACCTTGGAAGAGGGACAGCAAAATGATATCTCCTACCGCACGGGCTTTGCGTACCTGAAAGAACGTAAAATTCCGTTTGTCCGCTTTTCGGTTAATGGTTTTTGGCCAAAGAACTGGGGGCTGTACAGAGATCATCCAGACGCCTTTTTCAAAAGTTTGGATGCGTTTGTGGCTGCGGCTGAAGAGTTTGGTATTGGGTTGATTCCGTCCTTTTTTTGGCATACTCCAACCGTTCCCGATTTGGTAGGGGAGCCCGTGAATCAATGGGGAAACCAGAATAGCAAAACACATGAACTCATGCGCAAGTTTATCCGCGATGTGGTGGTGAGATACCGCGATTCGCCGGCCATATGGGGTTGGGAGCAAGGTAATGAGGTTAACCTCTTGGTAGACTTGCCGGGAGAGAACGATAATCTGCCGCCCATCGTACCGAGCCTCGGTACACCGTCCACACGGTCAAAGCAGGATAAACTTTACACCGCCGATCTTATGGTAATGATGGAGGCTTTTGCCAAGGAAGTGCGTAAGTACGATGGCACCCGTATTGTCATCACCGGAAATGCTGTATCACGGCCCGCGGCACGGAATCTTTGGAAAAACCAGAGTTGGACAAAAGATACTCGAGCAGAATTTATGGAAATGCTGGCTGTACAAAATCCAGACCCAATGGATATGCTCTGCACACACATATACCCGGCTACTGCCAACGAAGGCTATTTTGGAAATGAACAAGTAGGAGTGGAAAAGGTGATACAGGCGAGCATGGAGGCGGCGGCTGCACAGCACAAACCGTTGTTTATTGGCGAATGGGGGGCTCAGGAAGCTGTATATGGTACGCAGACCCCCGATAAGTTTCGGGAATTGCTGCGAGCTATTGAAGATCAGCATGTGCCGCTCTCAGCGATGTGGGTGTTTGACTATCCGCCACAAGATACGGAAGAAGGGATTAATGTCGCTCCGAACAACGGCCCGCGGGAATACATGTTGCAGGAAATTATGAAAGTGAATGAGCGGATAATGTCGGTAAAAAACTGAAGAATCCAATGAAAGAGATATTTCTAGGACTGTTTGTTTGTGCGCTTTGGATGCCGTTGCGTGCTCAGGTGTCATTGGCAGGAATATTCACGGACAACATGGTGCTGCAAGCCCATCACCCCATTAGGGTGTGGGGAAAGGCGACGCCTGGTGAGCACATATCGGCAGAATTGCAGACGCAGCATCGTACAACCGTTGCTGACAAAGTGGGTAGATGGAAGGTGGAATTCACTCCGATGGAGTATAGTGAAGATGTTTATCTGCGGGTGGTGGGTAAGCATAATGAAGTAGTGTTTTCTAACCTCATGATTGGCGAGGTATGGCTTTGCTCGGGGCAATCCAACATGGCCATGACGGTAAATGGTAGCGGCGGACAGGTCCTGAATTTTAAGAATGAGGTGAACAATGCCGATTATCCAAAAATCCGTTCGTTTAAGGTAAAACCCCAGTTTGCAACAACCGAGGAGGAGGATGTAATAGGTAAATGGGAGGTTTGTTCTCCACAAACGGTCGGCGAATTTTCGGCAGTAGCCTATTTCTTTGCGCGTAAAATCTATCAGGAAACCGGTATACCGATAGGTATCATTAATTCATCTTGGGGAGGGACAGATATCGAAACTTGGATCAGTAGTGGTGCTTTCAGTACATTACCCGAACGATTTAGGAGCCGCTACCTGGAGGCTGAACGAAAGGGAATAGCGGATTTTTTGGTGCAGAACGAAGAAAACAGAAAAGCTTTTGCTGAAAGTGTAGCGACTGATGTCGGGATAGATCAGCGGTGGTATGAATCGTCGTTTAATGCAGACACATGGCCGGTGATGGATCAACCGAAGGAGTGGACGCAAACGGCGTTGGCGTCCTTTGACGGTGTCGTCTGGATGCGGCATACCTTAAACCTATCTAAGAATGATATCGGACAGCCCGCAATGCTTTCGTTGGGTAAAGTAGACGATAACGATGTGACTTGGGTAAACGGTATCCAGGTAGGCGAAACACGCGGAGCTGGGTACGATCGGGAGTATGAGATTCCTGCTGAAGTGTTGAAAGTTGGTGAGAATGTCATCACAGTGCGGGTTGTCGACGAAGTGCGTGGCGGTGGGTTTACCGGGAAACCCGACGAACTTTACCTGCAGACGGTCGCGGGACGGTATTCACTGGCAGGGGAATGGCATTTTCAGTCGACGGTTTCCGTGGGCAACATTTATTACGAAGATGTGGTACCCAATCTTTACTATGGTTTGCTGTATAACTCCATGATCGCTCCCCTTAGGGATTTTGGGATTAAAGGAGTGATTTGGTACCAAGGGGAAAACAACGCAGGGCGGGCTTACGACTATAGAACCCTGTTTCCTACGCTCATCAACGATTGGCGGGCGAAGTGGGGATACGATTTTCCCTTCTATTGGGTGCAACTGGCAAATTTTATGGCAAAGGCCGAAGACCCCAATGTAGCCGATAGCTGGGCGGAGTTGCGGGAGGCACAGACATTGACATTAGCATTGCCGCATACCGGACAGGCCATTATCACCGATGTGGGCGATGCCAATGATATTCACCCAAAAAATAAGCAAGAGGTGGGAGCCAGACTGGCTTTTATCGCATTGAATAATGATTATAATCGCTCGGACATCGCCTGTACAAGCCCGTGTTACAAAGCTTCACGGATAGATGGAACCCGAATAATTATCGAGTTTGATCAGATAGGAACCGGATTGCATGTGAACAGCAAATATGGATATATCGAAGGTTTTACCATTGCCGGAGAAGATCAACGGTTTGTTTGGGCAAAGGCGCAGTTGATAGACGAAAACCAAGTAGTTGTGTGGGCAGATGGTGTGGATAAACCGGTCGCAGTACGATTTGGGTGGTCTATAAATCCAGATGTAAACCTATATAACAGCGCTGGGCTACCGGCCGCACCTTTCCGTACGGATACTTGGAAATTGAGTACCGAATAACAAAGACCAACTGAATGATCATTGACGCAAAATGTATGCGATGAAAAAAATTATAGTACAAGGAATAATGGCTCTGCTGATCGGCTTGATTCCAGTGGGATTAAAGGCGGACGATATTTCGCTCAACGGCGCGTGGGAGTTATCCTTTTTCCCGCAGCCTCGAAAGGCCGTGACCAGTCCGGACGGGCTGGACCAAGTGCAATCGCAGCAAATTGCAGCCACCGTGCCGGGCAACGTGGAGCTGGATATGCTCAAAGCGGGCCTGATTGCCGACCCGATGATCGGTAGCAATGTTTATGCCCTGCGGAAGTACGAGGGATACCAATGGTGTTACACAAAGACTTTTGCCTCACCCCGGGTGAAACCCGAAGAACGGATACGGCTTGTATTTGGAGGCGTTGACTGCCTAGCCGAGATCTGGCTCAACGGAAAACACATCGGTTCGGCGAGCAACATGTTCATCGAGCATGCGTACGACGTGACGGAGGCACTCAAGGCAGACAGTAAAAATACCCTGCAGGTGATCATCCGATCGGCGGTAATCGAAGCGCAGCAGTATATGTTGGGCACCTTCAGCGTGGGCAACTTTGCCGCCACTGAGTCCACCTACATCCGCAAAGCGCCGCATTCGTACGGATGGGACATCATGCCCCGCTTGGTCAGCGCTGGTTTGTGGCGCGATGTTTCCCTCCAAGTGGTTAATGAAACGCATATCGTCAATACGCAATGGATGACTTCCAGTATTGACCTGAAAGCTAAAACAGCCCGGGTGTTCGTCGATGTGCAATTGGCCATACCGTTTGAAAAGCTCGATCGCACACAGGCGCGCATTTCGCTGAGACGTGAGGGGAAGGTCGTACACGAGGAGCGGGTACGGGTTATTTCACATGCATTCCGACGCATTATCGAGCTGCAGAACGTATCGTTCTGGTGGCCGCGCGGCTACGGCGATCCGGCTTTATATGATGCCCAGGTGGTGCTGGAAGACGAAAATGGCGGCGTGATCTCTGAGTCGCAATGCCGGATCGGCATACGTACGGTGCAGCTGGATCGGACTGAATATAACGACGTCGCAAGCGACTACGGACGATTCTGTTTTGTCGTGAACGGTGAACCGCTATTTGTACGAGGCACGAACTGGGTACCGTTGGATGCCCTGCACAGCCGGGATGCTGCCCTAGTAGACGACGCCGTACAGCGGATGGTGGAAGCCAATTGCAACATGGTGAGGTGTTGGGGCGGCAATGTATACGAAGATCACCGGTTCTTTGACCTGTGCGACGAGAACGGCATCATGGTATGGCAGGATTTTGCGATGGGGTGCACATTCTATCCCCAGCGCGATGATTTTGCCCGGATGATCGAAGAGGAAGCTACAGCGGTGGTAACGAAACTCCGTAACCATCCGTCGCTGGTGTTGTGGGCGGGCAATAATGAAGACGACCTGGCTCTGCGCTGGACGTTGATAAACTTCAACATCGATCCGAATAAAGACCGCGTGAGCCGGGAAGTGCTGCCAAGGGTGATTTATGAGATGGATCCTACCCGTCCGTTCCTGCCCAGTTCTCCCTATTACAGTCAAAAAGTATACGAGGAAGGCAGTCATGACGACCTGCTGCCCGAAAATCACCTTTGGGGGCCGCGGGGCTACTACAAAGATGCATATTATACTCAGGCTAAAGCCCGTTTTGTGAGCGAAATTGGTTACCATGGACTCCCCAATCGGAGTACGCTGGAAAAGATGTTTACCAAGGATGCCGTCAATCCCTGGATAGACGGAAAAGTAGGGCTCTGGAACGATCAATGGATGACCAAAGCGGTACGGCCATTTCCTGATGAGCCGAAGCAGGGTGGTCGCAACGACTTGATAACTAATCAGGTGAAGATCTTATTTGGGGCGGTTCCAACGGATCTGGACAGCTTTATCCGCGCCTCGCAGGCAGTACAGGCTGAGGCGATGAAATTTTTCGTCGAAAAGTGGCGGGGTGACAAGCCCGGACGGTCCGGCATTATCTGGTGGAACATCCGCGATGGATGGCCCATCCTGTCGGACGCTGTGACGGATTACTACAATTCTAAAAAGTTGGCCTTCTATTTCCTCAAGAATGTGCAGGAAAACGTTTGCGTGTTTATCAACGATGCCAAAGCGGGTAAGTACCCCTTGGTGGCTGTCAATGATACGCGGCAGGACTCCAGGGGGCATGTAACCGTGACGGATATTGCTTCTGCAACAACGCTTTATCAGGGCGACTTTACAGTCCCGGCAAACGGCAAATCAGTGATTTCTGAGTTACCCGTGCTGCAGGGACAGGGAATGTTGCTGATCCGCTGTGAAATTGACGGAAAGCCGTATACCAATCACTACTTATACGGCGAACCTCCGTTTAACTTGGATAGATACTATGAATTATTAGGGGAAACAACTATATATGCTATTAACTGATTAGAAATGAAGGAATACTTGATAGGGATTGATATCGGAGGAACAAAATGTGCGGTGACGTATGGTCATTACAGCGAAACGGGGATTACATTCGTGGATGAAGATCGGTTTCCCACCACAGGAGTGGATGAAACCCTGTCGGCGATTTGTTCGGCTGTGGAAGACATGATGGCAAAACATGGGTTGTCCCAACGGCAGGTGGGCGCAATCGGCATCAGCTGTGGTGGTCCGCTGGATACGAATAGGGGGCGGATCATGTCGCCGCCCAACCTTCCGGGTTGGGACGGCATTCCGGTTGTATCGATTGTCGAACAGCGCATAGGTGTAAGGGCAGGCTTGCAGAACGATGCAAACGCCTGTGCTCTGGCGGAGTGGAAATGCGGAGCAGGCCGCGGTACGAAAAACATGGTGTTCATGACGTTTGGTACCGGGCTGGGAGCCGGACTGATTTTGGATGGCCGCCTGTATGCCGGATCTAATGACAACGCAGGAGAAGTAGGTCATATACGTTTGTCAAACTTCGGTCCCGTGGGGTATGGAAAAGGCGGATCATTTGAAGGTTTTTGCAGTGGAGCGGGTATTACCCAAGTGGCCCGGATGTTCGTGACTGAAAAATTGCAGATGGGAACCGCGGTACCTTGGTGCAGTGCGGACGAACTGGAGGTTCTCACCACGCAGAAAGTGGCTGAAGAAGCCGCAAAAGGAGATGCATTGGCCTTAAAAGTATTCGATGTTTCGGCACGGAAACTCGGAGAGGGACTGTCTATCATCATCGATATCCTCAATCCCGAACTGATCGTTATCGGGGGAGTATACACACGATGTAAAGAGCTGATGGAGCCACGGATGTTGGAAACCATCAGCCAAGAGGCACTGTCCAATTCCAGTAAAGTATGTCGCGTGGTCGGATCTCAGCTGGGTGAGCAGATTGGTTCTTATTCCGCACTATCGGTTGCGGCGGATCTGTTAAATAAAAGATGAAAAAATTATGAAAGAGTTGATTTATAGCAGCCTCATCGAGTCTAAAGCGGTATTGGACCAGTTTGTCAGTTGGGAAACAGCCGCTTCGATTGATGAGGTGGCTACCGCCATGGCCAGATCGTCAGCTGTGGTAACGGCGGGTCGCTGTGTGATGCGTCGCATTTTGCGGAAGAACTGACAGGAAGGTATCGCAGCAACCGCCGACCGTATCCAGCCATTGCCATTAACGATGCCGCTTACATTACCTGTGTAGGCAACGATTATTCTTTCGAAGAAATATTCTCCCGGCAGGTGGAAGCATTGGGAAATCCGGGAGATATTCTATTAGCTATTAGCACGAGCGGCAACTCAGACAATGTGGTGCGGGCCGCTGCTTCAGCAAAGCAACGTGGAATGAAGGTGGTGGCATTGACGCAGGTAGGTGAAAACCGGTTGGCCGCGCTGGCAGATAACGTGTTAGCCAGTCCGGCGGCGACATACTCGGATCGGATTCAGGAAATCCACATCAAGGTCATCCATACCTTGATACAGGCAATTGAAATAAAATTGGGACACGTATAAAACTATACAATTAAAAGCCAGATTGTGATGAAAAGAAGAAACAAACAACAAGGCCCGTTTGCGGTGACAGGCGTACTGCTGTGTGCGCTGGCACTCGCTTCGTGTCAGCCCGGTAACTCTTATACGGATGTGACAGTGGGCGAAGCTACCCCGGTCACACTGGAAGCGGTAGGTGCTGAATTCGACCCTCACTTTTTTGCCCAAAACCTGACACGGAGCGATGGGGCAAAGCCGGAAGATTGGCAGTACGTAGTACGCAG
>Ga0206119_100576_pt1 | contig 10977 bp, 11 predicted proteins | sample 3A50Ametagenome_FD_148608 | JGI IMG/M metagenome (GOLD analysis project Ga0206119, IMG submission 148608) | Enriched microbial communities from leaf-cutter ant dump, University of Wisconsin, Madison, United States - 3A50A | ecosystem: Environmental > Terrestrial > Nest > Insects nest > Nest dump...
CCGTTTCACCGGCACGTGCATCCCGGTTCAGATCAATATCCATGGCATTGCGGCGTGTATACACATTGGCTCCATCGGGGTTGAGCATGGGAATAAAATACAGGCTGGTCTGCGTTCTGAGCAGGTTTCGTAGGCTGTCCATGCCATCGTCCTGCCCTTCAAGGAAATTGAATAGATCCATCAATGCCATGGTGGCCGTCGGCTCATTTCCGTGCATCTGCGACCATAACATCACTTTCTTCGGCCCGTGTCCGTATTTCAGTTGATAAATAGGGCGCTTAAGCACAGACACCCCCAATTGAGTGATCTCAAATACGTCTCCTCCTTTACGCTGAAGGACAAGCTGTTCAATGTCCTCGTGTTTAAAGCGACGGTGAAAGAGGGCTGGCTCCCGATAGGTTTCGAATGCGTGACTCAACACGGCGGTATCCGGCACATACGTGAGGGGATGTTGACCACTGCCCTGACAGGTCAGAAAAGCGAGCATCACGATGCATAGATAACCAAACAGGTTCATTCATTACTCCTTAAAAATCTGCCCAACGGCGGTTAAGCTGCCCCGGGTCGCATCCATCCGTACCCTCGCTCCTACCGGTAAAATCCATTGTTCGTCGATGTGCCCAATCAGCGCACCCTGGAAAGCCGGTATCCCGAGGGGACGTATGTAGTCCCGCAATATTTGTTCCACAGTGAGCGAAGTAGCCGGATTCGCGGGCTTACAGTCGGAACATTTACCGAAAACAAATCCTTTTATTTTTTTTAGTGCTCCGGTGAGGGCTAGCTGACTGAACATCCGGTCTATCCGATAAGGCTCTTCACCAATTTCTTCCAAAAACAGAATGCTGTCTTCAAAATCCGGAAAAAAACGGGATCCGGCAATTCCCGTGAGTACGGTAAGGTTCCCTCCCAAGAGTTTACCCTCGGCAATGCCTGCCGTGAGGTTGGTCACGGCATTCCGGTCTGTGATGCAGGCCGGGGACTTCCCGTCAAAAAACAGCTGCTTGAACTGATTGATTACCATCGGGGTCCAATGGCTATTGGCTACTGCACCGTGAAAGGTCACCAATCCTGTTTGTGTATGGATGGCTTGATGAAAAGCGGTGATGTCACTGTACCCCATAAAAATCTTGGGGTTACGGGCGATCAACGGATAATCGATGCGGTCGAGCAACCGTGCTGCCCCCGATCCGCCACGGAGGCAGATAATCGCCTTGACTTCCGGATCATTAAACATCTGATGGATATCTGCCAAACGCTCCTCGTCCGTACCGGCCAGGTATCCATTTTTCTTTCCGACATTCCCCCCCCATTTAATGCGCAATCCCAATGCATTGAAATTGGCCGCGGCAATGTCATAGCCCGCGTCGTCTACCAAGGGCGACGAAGGGGTGATGACCCCCACCGTATCGCCTTTCCGTATCCGTTTAGGATAAATGAGCGATTGCCCAAGCCGTGGGACCGCCGAAAATCCCGATACAGGGACTGTATTCCAAAGTGCAGCAGCGGCGACCGCCTTACTTCCGATTCTTAAAAACGTACGTTTGTCCATGAGCTACCTCGATGATCGGTCAAACAATAGCCGTTCTCCTGCGCCGACCTCCAACAATTCACCATCGTGGTAAACAAGCTTGCCGGATACAAACGTATGCGTGATGGTCGACTTAAACGTGTGCCCCTCGAACGGAGACCAACCGCATTTGGACCATATATTGGCCGGTGTGACGGTATAGGGTTTATTCAGATCCACCAACACCAGGTCTGCCCAATAGCCTTCGCGTATAAATCCGCGATTCTGTAGTTGAAAACAGATCGCTGTATTGTGTGCGGTCTTCTGTACCAACTGTTCGAGTGTCAGCTTATGGTCGTGATACATATCCAACAACGCCTGCAAAGCATGCTGCACCAACGGCCCACCCGAAGGTGCCTGTAAATAGGGCTGCAGCTTTTCATCCCGTGTATGAGGAGCATGATCGGTGGCGATCACATCAATTCGGCCGTCTAATACCGCTTGCATAATACCAGCCCGATCCGCTGCGGTCTTCACCGCGGGGTTCCATTTAATGAAATTCCCTTTCTCAGCATAGTCGGCATCACTGAACCACAAGTGGTGTATACACGCTTCGGCCGTGATCCGCTTGCTAGCCAGCGGTACGTCTTTTTCAAATAAGTCGGCTTCTTCAGCGGTGGAAATGTGAAGTACGTGCAAGCGGGAACCGTGCTTCTTTGCCAACGCAACAGCTCGCGAAGAAGATAGATAACACGCCTCCGCCGAACGGATAAGTGGATGCATAGCCGCAGTGAGATGCTCGCCATACCGATCCTTGTATATAGCCAGGTTCTTGCGGATGGTGGCTTCATCTTCACAGTGCGTAGCCACCAGAATGGGCGAGTTGGCAAAAATACCCTCCAGCGTACGCTCATCGTCTACCAGCATGTTGCCGGTAGACGACCCCATAAAGACTTTGATTCCACATACATCGTGTGGAGACGTGCGCAGAACTTCATCAAGGTTGTCGTTGGCAGCGCCCATGTAGAAGGAATAATTGGCGAGCGATTGTTTCGCGGCGATGTCGTATTTATCCTGTAGCAGTGATTGCGTGAGGGTGTTAGGCACCGTATTGGGCATCTCCATAAAGGAGGTAGTTCCTCCGGCAACGGCTGCCCGACTCTCGTGCCATATATCGGCCTTGTGGGTGAGCCCGGGTTCGCGAAAGTGCACCTGGTCGTCAATCAGTCCGGGGAATAAATGTAAACCTTCCGCATTGATTTCGATCGCGTTTCCGGTGCTGATCTCAGGAGCGATTTTTTCGATTCGACCATCGACCATCAGGATATCACCCGTATTCATCGTCCCTTCGTTGACGACGGTTGCAGCTTTGATAACGGTTTTAGACATGTGCTGGCTTTTTTTCACAAACTTACACTTTTAATTGGATAAGCGCACCTGTCGAAACGGGTTTGATCTATCGCGGCAAATTCGCCATAAACTGTACATTCAGGCCTCCGATGTTGACACCCGCCATGACACTCGGCATAGTAGGAGCAAACACCCACGCATTATGCTGCTGGTATACGTATCCCCGGCGGTAAGGATCGTAATAGGTATGATATGCGGGGAAATATACATACTCCGTATGGTGATGAAAGCGCGGGCCGTAATACCAACTGTCGTGGTCACGGTAATGCTTATGCTGATCTTTTACGTACTTCAAGTATTCTTTTTCCCGCTTTTCGTAATATTTACGGTACGCTTTATCGCGCTTTTCTGCATACTTGTAGGCATGCTTCTGCTGCTTTTGGTAATGTTTAACATACTCCTTCCGGGCATTTTTTTGGTGTCCCCTGCCTTGTGCATCTGCTTCAAACGCCGTACCCGCCATTACTGCGAGTGCAACGATTCCGATCATTAACTTTTTCATGGCATTCATCTTTCATGTAAAACCTACCAATAACTATTTTTAGGTAAGACAGCAGAAGTAATGCCAAGGTTTAAAAAAGGCTTGAATCAGTTTTTCAGCAACCGTTGAATTTCATCCAGTTTCATCAATGCTTCCACGGGCGTGAGGGTATTTACGTCGAGGTTATTTAACATATCGCGGATTTTTGCCAGAATGGGATCATCAATGGAAAACATTTGCAGCTGGTAGGCTTGCTTTTGGATTTTTTTGATGCTGTCTTTAATCTGTTCGCCACCTGTACGCTCCTGTTCTAATCGTTTGAGGATTTCATTCGCCCGTTGCAGCAGCTTCGGGGGCATCCCGGCCAGTTTGGCCACGTGAATACCGAAACTGTGCTCACTTCCACCGGGCACGAGCTTACGCAAGAAGATCACCTTGTTATTGACCTCTTTAACCGATACGTTAAAATTTTTGATCCTTGGAAAGGAGGAAGCCAACTCGTTCAGTTCGTGATAGTGAGTAGCAAACAACGTTTTAGCCCGAGCAGTTGGGTGACTATGCAGAAATTCGGCGATGGCCCAAGCAATCGAAATACCGTCGTACGTACTGGTCCCACGGCCGATTTCGTCCAACAGGATCAGGCTCCGCTCCGAAAGGTTATTCATGATGCTTGCGGTTTCATTCATTTCAACCATGAACGTCGATTCGCCGGATGACAAATTATCCGACGCCCCCACACGGGTGAAGATTTTGTCGATCAACCCAATACTGGCTTCTTTGGCCGGCACAAAACTGCCAATCTGAGCCATCAATACAATCAACCCCGTTTGACGTAGCAAAGCCGATTTACCGGCCATATTCGGACCTGTAATAATCATAATTTGCTGATTATCGTTATCCAGGAAGACGTCATTGGTGATGTAATCGGTTCCGACAGGAAGATGCTGTTCAATCACGGGGTGACGGCCTCCTTTTATGTCGATCGCTTTCCCGGTATGTACCTCCGGACGTACGTAGTGGTTTTTTTCTGCAATCAACGCAAAATTAAGCAATACATCCAATTGTGCTATCCACTGCGCATTCCGTTGTACCGGTTTGATATACGCTGCAATTGCCATCAGCAACTCCGCGTACCGTTTTGTTTCCAGTGCCTGAATCTTTTCTTCTGCACCCAGTATCTGTTCTTCGTACTCCTTGAGCTCTTCCGTGATGTATCGTTCCGCATTCACGAGCGTTTGTTTCCGAACCCATTCTGCAGGCACTTTATCCTTATGGGCATTGGTTACTTCCAGGTAATAACCAAAGACATTGTTGAAGGCAATTTTCAACGAAGGGATACCGGTTGCTTCCGACTCCCGCTTTTGGATTTCGAGCAAGTAGTCTTTACCACCATACGCTACTTTCCGGAGTTTATCCAGTTCGTCATCTACTCCCGCGGCAATCACATTTCCTTTCGTTACCGAAACGGGCGGTTCGGGATTCAGGTTCTTTTCGATTTGATCACGGATCGGGATACATGGATCTAACCCCTCCGCAATGGCGTGCAGTGAAGGTGCATCCGTTTGACGGGTCAGTTCTTTCAGTTTTTCGACGGCCAATAACGCTCGTTTTAACTGAACAATTTCCCGGGGGTTTGCTTTCTGTAAGCCCACCTTACTGATCAGGCGCTCTAAATCGCCAATTTGCTTAATTTCATGGGACAGCCCATCACGCAAATCAGGGTGCGTGTACAGATAGTCGACGACTCCCAATCGTTCATTGATAGCCGATTGATCTTTCAACGGCATTACCAACCAGCGTTTCAGCAGTCGCCCCCCCATGGGTGATGCCGTCTGATCCAGAATGTCTACTAATGTGACCGCGTTTTCGTTGGCCGATCCAATCAGCTCCAGGTTACGGATGGTGAACCGATCGAGCCACATATATCGGTCTTCCTCAATACGCGAGATATTGGATATGTGCTGCAGGTTACGATGTTCTGTTTCGTTGAGGTAATGTAACGCCACGCCAGCAGCCACTGCGCCTAAGGGCAGACGTTCAATACCGAAACCTTTCAACGAATTAACCTCAAAATGTTTCAGCAGCAGTTCTACGGCGTAATCACCTGTATAAGGCCACTCGTCGAGCGTATATGTATAGAAATGCGTCCCGTACTGTTCCACAAACGCCTTATATTGACGTTTCGCCATGATCACTTCGGTCGGCTTAAAGCCTTGCAAAAGCTTATCGATATAAGAGAGGCTACCTTGGGAAACCAGAAATTCGCCGGTAGAAATATCTAAAAAAGCAATCCCTACCTGTTGCTTATCTGTAAAAACAGACGCTAAATAGTTATTCGATTTTTGCTGAACGATGTTGTCACTATACGAAACCCCTGGGGTAACCAATTCGGTAACACCGCGCTTTACAATGGTTTTCGTGGTTTTGGGGTCTTCCAGCTGATCACAGATGGCAACCCGTTGGCCTGCCCGCACCAGCTTGGGAAGATAGGTTTCCAGCGAATGATGAGGAAACCCCGCCAACGCAGTCTCCGATTCACTTCCGTTTCCTCGCTTCGTTAATACAATCCCCAGTATTCCCGCAGCCTTAATGGCATCCTCTCCAAATGTCTCATAAAAATCCCCAACCCGAAACAACAACAACGTTCCGGGATATTTTACCTTGATGCTGTTGTATTGCTGCATCAATGGGGTTTCTTTCTTTGCTGCTTTTGCCAACGTTGGGTGTTTTTTTGCGTGGCTGTAAAAATAGAACTATTGAGGGGATTTGACAAGTTTCTATTTGTATATTCGCCTCAGGGAAACCATGGCAGCAAAGCGAAAACATAAAAAAAAGAGCAACGTTTACCTTCGTTGGGTGCTCCGTGTCGTTGTTGGGTTCTTTGTCCTCACCATTGTTTGGGTTTTGCTGCTTAGTTTCATAAACCCTCCGCTCACCTGGCTGATGCTACAACGGGGTTTTGAGCGAAAAAGCGATGGTAAAGAATGGAAAATAACCAAAAAATGGGTGCGCTATAGCGATCTTTCAGACAACTTGAAACGAGCAGCTATCGCTGGCGAAGATGCCCATTTCCTTACGCATTGGGGATTCGATAGCGAAGCCATTGCAGACGCCATTCAACGCAATAAAGACGGTGGCAGGTTACGTGGCGGAAGTACCATCAGTCAGCAGACCGCTAAAAACGTATTCCTTTGGCCAAACCGATCCTGGGTACGCAAGGGGTTTGAGGCCTACTTCACACTCCTCATCGAAGCAATCTGGAGCAAAAAGCGGATTTTAGAAGTTTATCTGAATGTCATTGAAACCGGCGATGGACTATATGGTGCTGAAGCGGCTGCGCAGCACTATTTCGGCAAATCAGCAAAAAGCCTTACCAAACGACAAGCCGCATTGATGGTAGCGGTACTGCCCAACCCACGGCACTGGTCGCCCGCCACCCCTACTTCCTTCATCAATCGAAAGGCAAACACCATCGTGCGGTATATGGGGTATAGTAAAATCCCTTGATCGACGCCCCTCGGATTACAAGAAAACACGTGCATGCCAACTATCTTTCATCGGCACTTCCCAATGCGTTTCCAATTCCGGATAGGACGTAATCAGGTTATTGAACACGATGGTTTCATCTGTAACATCGCCGTGAGCTAACAACTTTTCAAATTCCTCACGCGCCACCACGCGGATTCCCTCGTAATCACGATAAGCGATCTGCATCCGATCGAAAAGTGTGATCCCCAATTCTTGCTCAATCTCTTTTAATAAATGTACAGATTTATCAATGGAACATCCCGTAGGCGGGGCCACTCGATCATCGACCATGATGATCATAAAACGATGATAGCGAATTTCGGCCTTCGCAGCGAGCGACTTACCATGTGCTCTCCACTGGGAAGTAAAGCCTTCCAGTTTAGCTAATATGTGCTTGCTTTCAGTATCGGTTAATGACCGATCGGACTGATAGATCCAGATACGTTCCATAACACAAAGGTACTGAATTTTGATGACCTTACAGCACCTGGTTAGCTTCCGTAATACGGAGAAATCATCAAATAGACAACCACACCCGTGACAGCTACATATAACCACAAAGGGAACGTGACCTTCGCTAACTTCCGATGTCTCTCAAAATCACCCGAAAGCCCACGTACAAACGTGATCAACACAAAAGGAATGATGACAATGGAAAGTAAGATATGGGTAATCAGAATAAAAAAGTACACATACCGAATCACTCCCTCGCCGCCGTATGAAGTTGATTCGGCCGTCATGTGATACGCCACATACATCAACAAAAAGGCCACGGAACAACCTATACAGACCTTTACCAGTCGCTCATGTAACTTTCGATGCCCCTTTCGGATTGCCGTGACGGCACAAATCAGCAACACCGCCGTAATACCGTTAATGGTTGCATAAATAGGGGGCAAAAAGGTAAGGGGCCTTACATCGTATCCCAGTTTCCTTAGGTTAACACCAAACAACGCAGCAACGACCAATGGAATAGCAATAGACAATACGACAATCCACCTATTATACTTATGTGTTGCTGATTTTGTATTTCCGATCATTTATAAGGACTCTTTTCCCGAATTTCTTCGACCAGCAACAACCTCACTTCGTCTATCAACCGATTTACCGCATCTTTTTCCGTGACGTCATAGTACCCCCGGATATGCCGCTTTGAATCGACCAATATTAAAGATGAACTATGGATAAAACCGACTGCTTTGGTCGTATCCTGTACTGCGTCGACCAAGAAGCCGCCGCGCGCCACTTTATACACATCGTCTTTACCAGCAGTCAGGAAATGCCATTTCTTGGATTGAGGCTGGTAATCTTTTGCATATTCGCTTAGCATCGCCGGCGAATCGTACGCAGTATCCACCGTGATGGTATAGAAATTAACCATCCCGTTGTTTTTAAACCTTTCTGCTACCCGGTTCATCTCGTCATTCATATGCGTACAGAACGTCGCACAACGCGTATAGAAAAAATTAACCACAGCTATCGAAGTATCGTTAGCGAACACATCGACTTGTTGCCCCTCCTGATCTGTTAGCGAGAATGATTTGATTTGATGAAACAACGTATCCGGCACCCGCTTCCCCTCGCGGTTGCTATAGGTACCGGCAAGAATCTTCTCCCCGTAAATCGGCAGGCTTTGGTAACGATTCTGCCCCTTTTTCTCCAACAAATAATACAAAAATCCTGGCAGTAGCAAAATAACCGCCAGGATTAGAACTTTCTTCACCCCCTTAGTTGGCCGGATGGTTTCCATTAGGAATTAGGCCAAAAAGGAGCCGGATTAAAATGATCGTGTAAATAGGTTCCCTCTGTCAGCATCAATGTGACAAGATAAATAATAAACAAGAACACAATGGCGACCGACATAATAAACCCAAAGGTTTCAAACTTAAGGTGCATAAAATAGGCGACGATATAATAAGCCTTAAGCAACGTCAACGCGATATAAACCATGTTCACCCCTAATCCTTTAGGGACAACCCCACCGTGTACTAAAACCAATGCGATAAAAAACTCAAGCGCAGTGATGGCAAGCAGGTAGAAGAAAACCCGCCAAATACGGCCCTTGGTCATCCCCTCGTGGTGTCCTTCTTCTTGCCCTACTATATGATCGTGATGTTGAGACATAACTAAATACTGTGTTTAATTTTGATTATACCAAATAAAAGAATGTAAATACAAACACCCATACTAAATCCACAAAGTGCCAGTAAAGTCCCACTTTCTCCACCATCAGATAGGATCCGCGGCGTTCGAATGTATTGGCCAATACCATACCCAATACGATAATGTTAAGCAAAATACCAACGGAAACGTGAAATCCGTGAAATCCGGTAATCGTAAAGAAAAGGTTCGCAAATTGTTGCGCCGATACTTCTGAAATCTCCTTACTAAAAAACGGTGCCAAACTAACTTCTGGAGACACCCCTTCTTGCCCGGGGATACTCCCCCACCAAAATCCTTCATGATTCAGGTGCGTCCATTCTAACGCTTGACAGCCGATAAACATCAAGCCGCCAATAATGGTTGCAATCATCCACCCCACCACTTCCTTTTTAGAATTCCGATGTCCCGCTTCTACAGCAAGCACCATTGTCACCGAACTCATAATGAGGATGAACGTCATGATACCGACGAATACCAATGGATATCCGTGGTCAGCAATAAAGGGAATAGATTGAAATACCTTATCCGGATCAGGCCAAGTAAAATGCGCAAAACGCTGCGAGCCATAAAAGATTAGAAACGCGGAAAATGTAAAGGCATCGGAAGTAAGAAAAAACCACATCATGATTTTGCCATACTCCACATTGAAAGGCGATCGACCCCCGTTCCACCGTCCGGTTTTTACCTTATCCAATTGCGTTACAGTTGTACTCATTGTTCAGTGTTATTGATTCAAAAGTAAAAAAACATAAATATAAATCCATAGAAAGCCGAGAAAATGCCAAAACAACGTGGCCAAATCCATCCGGAAAACATTATTTACCTGCGGTATGTTACGGATACGCCCTATCAGTGCTCTTACCAACACAAAAATACCGGCAATAATATGCGCTAGGTGCATTCCCGTAAATACATAAATAAAAGACTGAGATGCATTGCTGTTTACAAACACCACGCCCCGATTTGTCAAGATTCCCCAAGCATAAACCTGCATAACGAAAAAGCCGATTCCTAATAAAATCGTTAGGAAAAGCAATATCCGCTGCTTACCGAATGCGGTCCTTTTTGCCGCGGCATAGGCAAGCTGCATGGTTACACTACTCAACACAATCAGCACTGTACTATACATAAACGCCTCGGGCAATATCGTTTTGATCCCCCTGTCAACCCCGCCTTCCGTATACACAATAAATCCACTTGACAGTGCCGCAAACATCATAAACATACCGATCATGCCCAACCAAAGATTGAATTTCTTCGCCTTTTGGTGAGTCAGATCTTCCTTATTTTGCGTGTATTGTACCATAGCGATCATAACGCCTTAAAATCAAATAGCAAAATCAATTGAATAAGCGGCAGATAGAAAAACGAGGTAAACATCACCTTTCGAGCTGCAGCCAAATCACACTGTCTGAACAACTTCCACCCATACCAACTGAACAATACTGCACCTGCCACCGACACGATCGAAACAATCATCCCTCCAAATCCAAAATAATAAGGAAGTAATCCGGCAGGTATCATCAGCAACGTTGATATAAACACGATAAAAGCGGTTACTCGATCACGCTGCATCGTGGGCAACAGGCGAAACCCAGCCCGTTTATAATCCTCATCCAACACCCAAGCAATCCCCCAAAAATGTGGAAACTGCCAAACAAATTGAATGACAAATAGTACGAGGGGAATGATGACGATAGCGGCTGCATTCTGCTGGCTATATAACGCCAGATCGTTTTGGCTAAATGCCGCGTAGTAGCCAATCAATGGCGGTAAAGCACCGGGAAATGCGCCTACAAATACCGCAATGGGCGACTTCCTCTTAATAGGGGTATAGACAAATGCGTACAATATGATGGAAAAAACCGATAACACTCCGGCTACGAAA
>Ga0206119_100578_pt1 | contig 10952 bp, 9 predicted proteins | sample 3A50Ametagenome_FD_148608 | JGI IMG/M metagenome (GOLD analysis project Ga0206119, IMG submission 148608) | Enriched microbial communities from leaf-cutter ant dump, University of Wisconsin, Madison, United States - 3A50A | ecosystem: Environmental > Terrestrial > Nest > Insects nest > Nest dump...
GCTGACGGGCGATGCCCAGAACCTCGGCCTCACCATCGAGGACGTGCGCATCCGCCGCACCGACCTCACGCAGGAAGTCTCCCAGCAGACCTACGACCGCATGAAGGCCGAGCGTCTGGCGGAAGCCGAGCTCATCCGCGCCCGCGGTAACGAGCAGGGCCAGCGCCGCCGGGCCGTCGCCGACCGCCAGGTCGTCGAGCTCGTGGCCGCCGCCCAGCGCGACTCGGAAATCCTGCGCGGTGAGGGCGAAGGCGAGCGCAACCGCGTCTTCGGCGAGGCCTTCTCGAAGGATCCGGCCTTCTTCGACTTCTACCGGTCGATGAGCGCCTACCGTGCGGCGATGACGTCGTCGACGGACACGACGCTGGTCCTTTCGCCGGAATCGGAGTTCTTCCGCTACTTCGAGGATGCCGCCGGCGCCAAGCCGGGCGCCTCGGGTGCGGCGGCCACGACGCCGTCGAACGCGAACTGAGAATGCCTCCATGTCCGATTTCCTGACGGGGATCGCGTTCTTCCTGATCATCGAGGGGCTGGTGTACGCGCTGGCCCCTTCGGCTTTGAAGCGCATGGCCGCCTATCTGCCGGCCGTGCCGGAAGGCCAGCTCCGCGCTGCCGGGCTCGGCGCGATGGTTCTCGGCGTCGTGATGGTCTGGTTCATCCGCGGCGCCTGAAACGAACCCTTGCGGCGGGCCGGCAAGACGGGCAAGAGTTCGTGCCGGAGAGCGTGGCTGACTGATTTTTGCCGTATCCGGCGCGAACACTCGCTGCGACGTGCCAGACCGAAGAGGATGCCGAACATGGCTTTGAACAAGACGTCCAGCGCCGCCCGTGCGGCGCTCACGCTGGCGATGGGCTTCTCGCTGATCGCCGGCGGGCCGCTCGCCCTTCCGGCGCGCGCCGAGGTGAAGCCGGCCGGTCCCGAATCGGTCGCCGACCTTGCCGAAAGCCTGCTCGACGCGGTGGTGAACATCTCCACCTCGCAGAACGTGAAGAGCGACGACAAGGCCCCCGTTCCGCAGGTGCCGGAAGGCTCGCCCTTCCAGGATTTCTTCGACGAGTTCTTCAAGGGCGAGGGGGGCGACGGCTCCAACCAGCCGCAGACCGTCAATTCGCTCGGCTCGGGCTTCGTCATCGATCCCAAGGGCTTCATCGCCACGAACAACCACGTCATCGAGGGCGCGGACGATATCGAGGTGAACTTCGCCAACGGCTCCAAGCTGAAGGCCAAGCTCGTCGGCACAGACCCGAAGACGGACCTCGCGCTCCTGAAGGTCGAGCCGAAGGCGCCGCTGAAAGCCGTTCCCTTCGGCGATTCCCGCACCATGCGCATCGGCGACTGGGTGATGGCGATCGGCAATCCGTTCGGGCTCGGCGGCTCGGTGACGGTCGGCATCATTTCCGCGCGCGGGCGCAACATCAATGCCGGCCCCTACGACAACTTCATCCAGACGGACGCCGCCATCAACCGCGGCAATTCCGGCGGCCCGCTCTTCAACATGAAGGGCGAGGTCATCGGCATCAACACGGCGATCATCTCGCCCTCGGGCGGCTCGATCGGCATCGGCTTCTCCGTGCCGACGGAGCTTGCGCAGAACATCTTCCTGCAATTGCGCGATTTCGGCGAAACGCGGCGCGGCTGGCTCGGCGTGCGCATCCAGCCCGTCACCGACGACATCGCCGAAAGCCTCGGCATGAGCGGAGGAGCCAAGGGCGCGCTCGTTGCCGGCGTCATCAAGGGCGGGCCGGTCGACAACGGCTCGATCCGCACGGGCGACGTCATCACGCGCTTCGACGGCAAGGACGTGCGCGAGATGCGCGACCTGCCGCGCGTCGTCGCCGAAAGCCCGGTCGGCAAGGCGGTGGACGTGGTGCTGCTGCGCGACGGCAAGGAGATGACCGTCAAGGTCACGCTCGGCCGTCTCGAGGACGACGAGAAGCAGGCGGAGAACGAGGACGCGGCGACCGGCGACGAGGAGACGACCGAGGAGGAGGACCTTGCGCCCGATACGGGCGAGCAGGCCGAGCCGAAGGCATCCGAGACGGTTCTCGGCATGGGTATCGGCGACCTCGACGAGGAGGCCCGCAAGACCTTCTCCATCGTGGAAAGCGTCAAGGGCGCCGTGATCACCGAGGTCGCCCCGGATTCGGCCGCCGCCGAGCGCGGCATCGTGCCGGGCGACGTGATCGTCGAGATCGGCCAGGAGGCCGTGGCGAGCGCCGACGAGGTGAAGACCCGCATCGCCAAGCTGAAGTCGGAAGACCGCCGCAACGTCCTGATGATGGTCGCCAACCACAGCGGCGCGCTGCGCTATATCACCGTGCGGATCGATTGAGGGGGCGCTGGCCCCTCGATGAAGACCCCTCCCTAAATCCCTCCCCACAAGGGGGAGGGACTTACCTTGCGGCACTCTCGGCAAGAATTTTGAAGGAAAAGCAGGCTACCAGCCTTTCTCCCCCCTTGTGGGGGAGATGCCGGCAGGCAGAGAGGGTCTTCCTGCCTCAAGCCGCCCCGACGAAATCCGATCTCCGATAGCCCTGCAGGTAGAGCAGCGCCGTAAGATCACCGTGGTCGATGCGGATTTTTGCCTCCGCTGCGACGGCGGGCTTGGCGTGGAGGGCGACGCCGGCGCCGGAGAGGTGCAGCATGCCGAGGTCGTTGGCGCCGTCGCCGACGGCCATGGCCTCTTGCGGCGAGATGCCGAGGCGTTCGGAAATGTCGGTGAGCGCGTCCACCTTGGCCTGCTTGCCGAGGATGGGTTCGGCGACCTCGCCGGTCAGCCTGCCGTCTTCTGCAAGCAGGATGTTGGCGCGGTTCTCGTCGAAGCCGAGCGTGGCGGCGATGCGGCTCGTAAAGACCGTGAAGCCGCCGGAGACGAGGGCGGTGTAGTAGCCCTTCGCCTTCATGGTGGCGATCAGCTCGCGCCCGCCGGGCGTCAGCGTGATGCGCTTTTCGATCACCTCGTCGACGACGCAGACCGGCAGGCCCTTGAGCAGCGCGACGCGCTCGCGAAGGGCGGGCTCGAAGGCGATCTCGCCGTTCATGGCGCGGGCCGTGATGGCGGCGACCTTCTCCTTGAGGCCGACTTCGGCGGCAAGCTCGTCGATGCATTCCTGGCCGATCATGGTCGAATCCATGTCGGCGATCAGCAGCTTCTTGCGCCGCGTCTCGGCCTCCTGCACGGCAAGGTCGACCGGCGCGCCGGCGACGACGGCGAGGATCGTGTCGCGGGCGGCGGCAATGTCGCTGTCGTCGCGCAGCGCGATATCGCAGGCAATGCCGTCGGCAAGCCAGTAGAGGCCCGAGGCCTTGACCCGGTCGGCCGCCTGTTCGGCAATGGCTGGTGTCAGGACGGGATTTGACGGATTGGCGACAAGCGTGGCAACGAAAGCCATGATGAGAAACCTTGATCGAAAGCGGGACGCGATCCTGATAACGGGCCCGACGGCGAGCGGCAAGTCCGCGCTTGCCGTACGCCTTGCAGGCGAGCACGGCGGCGTCGTGGTCAATGCCGACAGCATGCAGGTCTACGGCACGCTGAACGTGCTGACCGCCCGTCCGCAGCCGGCGGACATGGGCGGCATCGAGCACCGCCTTTACGGCCATGTGGCGGCCGGCAGCGCGTATTCCACCGGGGACTGGCTGCGCGAGGCGCAAGCCGTCGTCGCCGAACTGCGCGCGCGGGACAGGCTGCCCGTCTTCGTCGGCGGCACGGGGCTTTATTTCCGGGCGCTCACTGGGGGGCTTTCGGACATGCCGGCGATTCCGGGCGAGGTACGCGAAAGGCTGCGCGGCCGGCTGGAAGAAGAAGGGGCGGAGGCGCTGCACCGGCTGCTTTCCGCCCGCGACCCGGAGACGGCGGCGCGCCTCATGCCGGGCGACGGCCAGCGCATCGTGCGCGCGCTGGAGGTGCTGGAGGCGACGGGAAAATCCATCCTGACCTTCCAGTCGGCATCGGGGCCGGCGGCGGTCGATCCCGCCCGGGCGGAAAAGATCGTCGTCCTGCCGGACCGCGCGGTGCTGGCGAACCGGATCGACCGGCGTTTTGCGGCGATGCTGGAGATGGGGGTGGTGGAGGAGGTGAAGGCGCTGCTTTCGCAGAACCTCTCGCCCGCCATGCCGGCGATGAAGGCCATCGGCGTGCCGCAGATCGCGGCAATGCTGGCGGGAGAGATGAGCGAGGCGGAAGTCGTCGCGCGCGGTGCGGCGGCGACCCGGCAATATGCCAAGCGCCAGATGACCTGGTTCCGCAACCAGCTCGACGAGAGCTGGCGGCGGATCGATCCCATGGCGCCTAGCGGCGAATCAGGCTGCTGAGCGGCTTCTTGAGGAGCTGTTCGCGGATGGAGCCCTCGCGGCGCGGTTCTTCCGTGCCGCCGAAGGCGGGCGTCGGGCGTGCCGGCTGGCGATAGGGATCGGCGGCCGGGCGCTGCGGCTCGGCAAGCTCGCGGCGGATTGCGTCGAAACGCTCCTGCGTCGAGGGCTGGTAGGCACCGGCCGCGCCCGGCAGCATGTCGGGCCGGTAGGGTTCGTGCACGACGGGCTGCGGCGTTGCCGCGGCCTCCAGCGTATCGATGTAATCCTCCTCGTCCTCGTAGGGCGCATCCTCGTAGCCGGTCGGCAGCGACGCGTTGGATGCATTCGAGGAGAGATAGGAATTCTGGAAGCCGGAAATGTCGGGTCCGGAAATGGCACGCATGCGGGCGACGATGGAGCGCAGGTCGACGCTTTGCGAGGTGTCCTCGCTCGCCCGGATGCCGGTGCCGTTCGCCTTCGGCAGGCGGTCCGCCTCCACGCGCGAGAAGCGCATGCGCATCGGCACCGCGACGGCCTCGCCGAACGCGATGGCCTCGCCGTTGCCGATCGAGGAGATGAAGCTGGTCGTCGAGGACGAGGAGTTGGGGATCGCCGAGCGGATGATCTCCTGGTCGTGCTCGTTGGCAAGGCGCATGGCGAAGACCGTCGAGCACTGGGAGAGGATCGTCGGGTCGAGCTCGCCGGGCCGCTGGGTGACGATGCCGAGCGAAACACCGTATTTGCGGCCTTCCTTGGCGATGCGGGCGATGGCCTGGCGGGTCGGCGTGAAGCCCAGCTTGGGGTCGGCCGGCACGTAGCGGTGCGCTTCCTCGCAGACGACCAGCATGTGCACGCCGCCATTGCTCCACAGGCCGATCTCGAAGGCCATGCGGCAGAGCACCGAGGCGACCGAGTTGACGACCTCCGAGGGGATGCCGGCGAGCTGGAAGGTCGTCACCGGCTTGCCTTCGCCGGGAATGCGGAAGATGCGGGCGATGGTGTCGAGGATCGTGTCGGTGATCGTGTTCGAGGAGAACATGAAATGGTAGCGCGGGTCGTTGATCGCCGACATGATCTTGACCTTGAGCGAGCGCAGGTGCGGCTTCTCCGCCCGGCCTTCGAGCCGGCCGATGCGCTCGTCGACGAGCGCCAGCAGGTCGGCGATGCGGAAGGGCACCGGTGTATCGGCCGTCATCGAGCTCTTCTCGCTCGATCGGCGCATCAGCCCGCTCTCGCTGGAGCCGCGAAAGGCGCGCTTGGCCTCGGGAATGAGGTCGCGCAGGATGTCCATCTCCTCCGGCACCGGCGGACGGCCGCGGAAGACGACCTCGGCGAATTCCTCCAGCCGGAACAGCCAGAAGGGCAGGTCCAGCGTATCCGTGTCGATGACGACGGCAAGGTCGCCGAAGGCGGAGGCGAATTCGTTGTGCGGGTCGAGGATGAGGACGCGCAGTTGCGGATCGGCCTGGATCGCCTTGTGCAAGAGCAGCGTGACGGAGGTGGACTTGCCGACGCCGGTCGTGCCGACGATGGCGAAGTGCTTCTCCAGCATGGAGGGGACGTGGATCGTCGCGTCGAGGCTCTCGTCCTGCGTCAGCTTGCCGATGGTGCACACGTCGCTCTTGCCGGTATCGTAGACGCGGGCAAGGTCGGCGGCGCGGATGCGGTGGGCGATGGCGCCGAGATAGGGATAATCGGTGATGCCGGCGGAAAATTCCTCGCGCCCGTCGGGGCTCACATGCACCTCGCCGAGAAGCTCCACCTCGATGCGGAAGACCGTGTCGTTGTTTTCCACCCAGCTCTGCTGGTCGGTGGACATGGAGTAGACGAGTGCGACGACGCGGTTGCGGCCGACGGAAATGGAAATGAGCCGGCCGACGGACCACAGTTCCGTGAGCGCGGTCTGGCCGCCGTCGGCGAGGGCGCTGATGGTCGCGCGCGAGCCGTTGCAGGCCACGACCCGGCCGAGCAGGCGATTGCCTGTCTGTCCGTCCCGGCGGTCCTGTTCGCCTGCCGTCATGGAGGTCTGGAATTCATTGTTGAGCAACGCGGCACTCCTTGCCATCAACCGCCACGTTACCGTTGCGCACTTAATAAGACGTTTCGGGTTGAACGGCTTCGCAGCCGCCTTTTGCCGGCCATTTCCAAAACCGTGCCGTTTCGAAACATCCCGAAAGGCGTTGACGCGGATGGCCTTTGTGGCTAACAATCCGCGCCATGAATAATCTGACGGCTATCATTCTTGTGGTGGGATCGCGCATGGGCAGGGTGGTGTAACCACCCGGCGAAAGCTCCCATGCGCGGTAAGCAGGCTCCTTCCGGGGCCTTTTTTTATGCCCGGAAATTCGATAATCACCCTGAAATACGAAAGAGACGGACGGAAATCCGATGAGCGGAACAGAAAACCAGATGACGGGCGCCGAAATTGTCTTGCAGGCCCTGAAGGACAACGGCGTTGAACATATCTTCGGCTATCCGGGCGGCGCCGTCCTGCCGATCTATGACGAGATCTTCCAGCAGGACGACATCGAGCACATCCTCGTGCGCCACGAGCAGGGCGCCGGCCACATGGCCGAAGGCTATGCCCGCTCCACCGGCAAGGTCGGCGTCATGCTCGTCACCTCCGGCCCGGGCGCGACGAATGCCGTCACGCCCCTGCAGGACGCCCTGATGGATTCCATCCCGCTCGTCTGCCTCACCGGCCAGGTTCCGACCACGCTCATCGGGTCGGATGCCTTCCAGGAGTGCGACACGGTTGGCATCACGCGGCCCTGCACCAAGCACAACTGGCTGGTCAAGGACGTCAACGACCTCGCCCGCACCATCCACGAGGCCTTCCGCGTCGCCCAGTCCGGCCGTCCGGGCCCGGTCGTCGTCGATATCCCGAAGGACGTCCAGTTCGCGACCGGCACCTATACGCCGCCGTCCGACGCGCCCGTCCAGAAGAGCTACCAGCCGAAGACGCAGGGTGACGCCAGCCAGATCGCGGCCGCCGTCAGCCTGATGAAGTCGGCCCGCCGGCCGATCATCTATTCCGGCGGCGGCGTCGTGAATTCCGGCCCGGAAGCCTCGCGCCTCCTGCGCGAGCTGGTCGAGATCACCGGCTTTCCGATCACCTCGACGCTGATGGGCCTCGGCGCCTATCCGGCCTCCGGCAAGAACTGGCTGGGCATGCTGGGCATGCACGGCTCCTACGAGGCGAACATGGCGATGCACGATTGCGACGTCATGGTCTGCATCGGCGCGCGCTTCGATGACCGCATCACCGGCCGCCTCAACGCCTTCTCGCCGAACTCGAAGAAGATCCATATCGACATCGACCCGTCCTCGATCAACAAGAACGTCCGCGTCGACGTTCCGATCCTCGGCGATGTCGGCACCGTCCTCGAAGACATGGTCCGCCAGTGGCGGGCGGGCGCGAAGGACTACGACAAGTCTCTGCAGGCCGACTGGTGGACCTCCATCGCCAAGTGGCGGGCGCGCAATTCGTTCGCCTATACGCACAGCAACGATGTCATCATGCCGCAATACGCGATCCAGCGGCTCTACGAGCTGACCAAGGACCGCGACACCTACATCACCACGGAAGTCGGCCAGCATCAGATGTGGGCGGCGCAGTTCTACGGCTTCGAGCAGCCGAACCGCTGGATGACCTCGGGCGGCCTCGGCACGATGGGCTACGGCTTCCCGGCGGCGATCGGCGTGCAGGTCGCCCACCGCGACAGCCTCGTCATCGATATCGCGGGCGACGCCTCGATCCAGATGTGCATCCAGGAGATGAGCTGTGCCGTCCAGTATAACCTGCCGGTCAAGATCTTCATCCTGAACAACCAGTACATGGGCATGGTGCGCCAGTGGCAGCAGCTCCTGCACGGCAACCGGCTGTCGAACTCCTACACGGAGGCGATGCCGGACTTCGTGAAGCTGGCGGAAGCCTATGGCGGCGTCGGCATCGCCTGCGACAAGCCGGCCGACCTCGACGGCGCCATCCAGGAGATGATCGACGTCAAGCGCCCGGTCATCTTCGACTGCCGCGTCGCGAACCTAACCAACTGCTTCCCGATGATCCCCTCGGGCAAGGCGCATAACGAAATGCTGCTGCCCGACGAGGCCACGGACGAAGCGGTCGCCAACGCGATCGACGCCAAGGGCCGCCAGCTCGTTTGATGAAAAGGAGAGCAATTCCAGCAAAAGTGTGAAGCGGTTTTGCGTCCGGAATTGCGTGAGGAAAGAAAACGATCATGAACGCACATCTTCAGCCCACGGGCTCCGCCTATTTCATCGCCAAGGAAACGCAGGTCGCCGAGAGCCATACGCTCTCCGTCCTCGTCGACAACGAGCCGGGCGTCCTTGCCCGCGTCATCGGCCTCTTCTCCGGCCGCGGCTACAACATCGAAAGCCTCACCGTCTCGGAGACGGAGCATGAGGCGCACCTGTCGCGCATCACCATCGTGACGCGCGGCACGCCGGGCGTCCTCGAGCAGATCAAGTCGCAGCTCGAGCGCATCGTGCCCGTCCACCGCGTCGTCGACCTCACCGTGCGCGCCCGCGCGCTCGGCCAGGAACGCCCGATCGAGCGCGAGGTTGCGCTGGTGAAGGTCATCGGTTCGGGCGAGATGCGGCAGGAGACGCTGCGCCTTGCCGACGCTTTCCACGCCAAGGTGGTGGACGCGACGACCGATCACTTCATCCTGGAGATCACCGGCAAGTCGTCGAAGATCGACCAGTTCGTCGCGATCATGAAGCCCCTCGGCCTCGTCGAAGTGTGCCGCACCGGCATCGCCGCAATGAACCGCGGCCCGCAGGGGATGTGAGGGATCGGCAGGCGGACGAAGCCTTTCCGCTGAAACCTCTCCATCGTCATCCTCGGGCTTGACCCGAGGATCCATGCCACAAATTCAGGGCATGCGGTGGAGTGTGGATCCTCGGGTCAAGCCCGAGGATGACGACGGAGGAGTGGGTGGCTCGAAAGTTGAGCGGGGGAGTGGCGGCTTGAAAGTTGAAGGGCTTTCCGCCCTGCCGGAAAGCCTTTTTGTTTCAGATCATCTCCAGCGGCCGCTTGCGGGTCGGGGGCGGGAAGGCCTGGTCGAGGAGGCGCAGGTCCTCCGAGGACAGGCGAATCTCGGCGGCGCGGAAGTTCTCGCGCACGCGCTCCGGCGAGCCGGATTTCGGGATGGCGATGACGCCGGCCTTCGTGAGCAGGAAGGCGAGGGCGACCTGCGCGGAGCTGGCATCGTGGATGCGGCCGATCTCCTCCAGTGCCGGATGGCCGATAAGCCGGCCCTCGTCGAGCGGCGAATAGGCCATGAGCGGAATGCCCTGCACCTGGCTCCAGCGCAAAAGATCGTACTCGATGCCGCGGCGGGCGAGGTTGTAGAGCACCTGGTTGGCCGCAGGGCGCGCCGGCTCGGCGGCGGCGAGCAGTTCCTGCATGTCGCTTTCGTCGAAATTGGAAACGCCCCAGGCGCCGATCTTGCCGTCCGCCTTCAGCCTTTCGAAGGCCTCGATGGTCTCGGAAAGGGGATGGCGGCCGCGCCAGTGCAAGAGGTAGAGGTCGATATGGTCGGTGCCGAGGCGCTTCAGGCTCGCCTCGCAGGCGGCGACGGTGTCGGCACGGCTGGCATTATAGGGCAGGACCTTGCTGACGAGGTAGACCTCGTCGCGCCGGCCGGCGATCGCTTCGCCGACGACGTCTTCCGCCCCGCCGTCGGCATACATCTCCGCCGTGTCGATCACCGTCATGCCGAGGTCGAGGCCGGCGCGAAGGCTGGCGACTTCGTCGGCGACGGGCGCGCCGTCCTCGCCCATGTGCCAGGTGCCGAGGCCAAGCGCCGGCACCTGCCGTCCGCCGGGAAGGGTGACTGCCGGTAGTTCCGCTTTCATGCTGCGCTTCCTCCGAGGCCGAATTGTCTGCATGACAAGAATTGGCTGGTCGTTGCAAAGAGATGGGCTATCAATCCGAAAAAACAATCCGGATAACAAGAGTCCGCCATGCCGATCGAAATCTTTCTGGCGCTGATGGTCTTCGCCTTCACCACCTCCATAACTCCCGGCCCGAACAACATGATGCTCTTCGCCTCGGGGGTGAACTTCGGCTTCGTGCGCACGATCCCGCATATGTGCGGCATCGGCGTCGGCTTCCTTGTGCTGCTGCTGGCCGTCGGCTTCGGGCTCGGCGCGCTGCTGGAGACGTTTCCCGCCGTCTATACGGTGATGAAGTTCGCGGGCGGGGCCTATCTCCTCTGGATCGCCTGGAAGATCGCCACGTCGCGCAGCATCGCCGAGGGCAAGGCCGGGACGCAGCCGATGAGCTTCCTCGAGGCGGCCGCCTTCCAGTGGGTCAATCCGAAGGCGTGGGTCATGGCCGTCTCCGCCATGGCGACCTATACCGATGCGCGCAACTATACGGTCAGCGTGCTGATCGTCGGCCTTGCCTTCGCCATCGTCAACTTCCCGAGCGTTTCCACCTGGGCGGGCTTCGGCTCGGCGCTGCGCCAGTGGCTGTCCGATCCGGTGCGGCTGAAATGGTTCAACGTCTCCATGGCGCTGCTGCTCGTCGCCTCCCTCTGGCCGATGCTGCGCTAGCGGGGTATGAAAGGGCGAAGCGGGAGGAACGACCGTGTCGCACGATCACGACCACGACGACCATCACCACCAC
>Ga0206119_100583_pt1 | contig 10887 bp, 7 predicted proteins | sample 3A50Ametagenome_FD_148608 | JGI IMG/M metagenome (GOLD analysis project Ga0206119, IMG submission 148608) | Enriched microbial communities from leaf-cutter ant dump, University of Wisconsin, Madison, United States - 3A50A | ecosystem: Environmental > Terrestrial > Nest > Insects nest > Nest dump...
GGATTCCCAAAATCGAGCGGAACATCCAACGGGATCACGAAGTCAACGCCGCACTGATCAACATAGGTTATACCGTATTCCGTTTCTGGGGAGCCGATATCCGGAAGAACCTACAGAAATGCATCAATCAAATCCAGCTGTATATCGAAACGGCCGGCGAAGGCCGCGTGCCTTATCCAGCGGATTACTAAGCCTTACACTCAGTAAATCTGTCTACCATCCATCTTACCATCCCAATCGTCCCGCTCAGACATAATCTGACGGAACATGATTTCCTCCCCTTCTGCTTTCGTCATCATGTTGCCGAATTCTGCCAACGAATCTTCATCGCGGTATACACCATTTCTGTCGTTCCAGCACAGCCAAGCGATCAATTCTTCGCGGCTCATGGAGCGGACAACGTTCAATAATTCGTTTTCCGGCAAATCCATTACCAGGTACCGGGCATCTTGGTATTTTGAGGGTGCAGTAAGTAAGGTCATAACTTTATCATTGAGCCGTAAATGTACTAAAAACATCTCAACGAAACTAAAATTATTAGTCAGGAATTTGCCTTTCCAAATATCTTCCCTATATTTGGCCAAAGCGAACGATTATGGCTTATACATCCATCGAAATATGTGCCGGAGCAGGGGGCCAAGCATTGGGACTGGAAGCCGCCGGCTTTGAGCATGCAGCACTTGTTGAGCTGGATGCCATGGCTTGCCAAACGTTGCGCTACAACCGGCCCAACTGGAATGTAATTGAAAAAGATGTCAAGCGGTTTTCGGCAAAATCATTTAAAGACGTCGATTTACTTGCGGGGGGCGTTCCCTGTCCTCCTTTCTCCATCGCGGGCAGGCAATTAGGGCAGGAGGATGAGCGGGATCTGTTTCCGGAAGCCCTGCGTCTTGTAGAAGAATGTTCGCCCAATGCCGTCATGCTTGAAAATGTAAAAGGCATTCTCAGTGCTAAATTCGAGGATTACCGGCAACACATCATCAGCCGTCTCAATAAATTGGGATATCTGTGCGATTGGCGCCTCGTCAATGCCAGCGACTACGGTGTATCGCAATTGCGCCCAAGAGCCATCCTTGTCGCCCTTAAAAAAGAAATTTTCCCTTTTTTCCAATGGCCTGAAAAGGCCGCTTATGAACCCGTCCCTATCGGACAGCTGCTGCATGACGAGATGGCTTCCAACGGTTGGGATGCCACCGCTTGGGCCGCTGCGGCAAACAGCATTGCCCCTACACTGGTAGGCGGATCGAAGAAACATGGCGGTGCCGACCTTGGCCCTACCCGGGCCAAGCAAGCCTGGGCCGCTTTGGGGGTAGACGGCCGTGGCCTGGCCGATGCACCTCCCGCACCCGGTTACGAAGGCATGCCCCGGCTTACCCTGCAGATGACCGCGCTGGTCCAGGGATTCCCCGCATCGTGGACATTTGCCGGCAGAAAAACACCGGCATACCGACAAGTAGGCAACGCGTTTCCCCCGCCGGTAGCCGAAGCCATCGGACAATCCATTTCACAAGCCTTAGCACATTATGGAAAGCAACAACAAACCCCGAAGAAAAGGCTCAAAAGCAAAGCTGCGTGAGTTTTTCACCGCCCATGTGGGCGAAGTGCTCGATTCCGCTATGTTACGCGAAGTTGCCGCCACCAGCGAATGGGGCAGGCGCGTACGCGAACTCCGCGGCGAAGAAGGCATGAATATCGTTACGCATAATGACCGAAGTGACCTCAAACCCGGTCAATATCTACTGGTAGATCTCAAACCCCTTCCTGCGTTTGAACGTGGCATTTCCAAAGAAACGCGTGCCATCGTTTTGGATCGCAACGGCTTTACCTGCCAGATGTGCGGCGTGGCGGCAGGGGAACCGCACCCGTATGATGCCGGTCGCAAAACCCGGCTGCACATCGGCCATATTATTGATAAATCCATGGGTGGTACGGACTCGCCTTCAAACCTCCGGGCTATTTGCTCGGTATGCAATGAAGGGGCCAGCAACCTTACCCTTAACCGGCCCGATGCCATCAAACTATTGGCCCAGCTTCGGCGGGCTCCCGCGAAAGATCAGCTCGATGTTTTACGGTGGATTGTCCAGAAGTTTCCCGAGCAGGCAAAGAAATTATTAAACCGAGATTGATGATCGTTATAACGCTACGTAGATTGTTAATCGGATCCTTGATCTATTTATTTCACGCCTCCCAGAATATACCGATACAACATCGCAGAAGGACTGTTTCCTCGCCGGTCAAACACCTCCTTGCAGCCAAATACGATAAACAATCCTTTGCCCGGGATACAGCTACGTTTAGCATATTCACACCGCGATCAAAGAAATATCCTTTGCCAATATCATTGGTACCATACGTAGATGAAAACAGTACAATCGGCCGTTCGGCCCCTTGTAGTGCGTGGACGGTGCCAATTGTCAGTCCACTAATATCTATTCCGGCTTTGCGCAACAGACTACGCAATGTAAATTTCTGCCCAACGAAAGGAGTTACCACGGCAATAAGATCTGCCAGTCGCAAAACCTTTGCAGGTCGCTTATCCTTTTGTGCATCGTTGTTTTCCTTTAACTGATAATGTTCAATGATCCGGCTTTCATGTTCGGCAATCCAGCGCGCAATAGCTGTCGCTTCATCCGGATTACCTCTGCTTGCCCCGATTACTTTAGAACTCCCTGCCACATCCACAAATCCCATCGGGGCAAACAATGTATCTCTCGCCGGGCCTTTCTTCGGCTCCAGCATACCGTCATAAGCCAACTTATTGCAATACCCGATGATTTCGTCAAAACACCGCCGGTGTTCCGTAAGAAGCATTCCCCGTTCCACACCAGCACGCAATTGATAATTTGATGTTTTTTGGGCGAGCTTCATAATACTGCCCGAGCTGCTGAAAAAGCCCTTATCCTTTAAATCCGAGACGGTACGTTCGTCTGCCAGACTGTCGATAATTTCGAATTTCAACAGGTTGCCAAAATCTACTTTTTCCGGCACATTCCACACAGGTTCTATCTGCTTAACGTCCCCCACAACAAGTGCTTTCTTGGCCAGCGCGAACGTGGCAGCCCCTACCTCGGGAGATACCTGTCCCGCCTCATCCACAATTAGCAGGTCAATACACTCCACAAGCGGAGGAGATTCATATATGTTTCGGTTATTTCCGTCCTTTCCGATAAACTTGGAATAGGTAAAAAAGCGCGGGGCCATATAAAAAGTAGAAACGAAACAAGGCGTCAGCATGGCAAACCGACGCCACCTGTTTTTCGCAGCCTCAGCACCGTTCCGCTGCGTGTCTCCGTTGATCATTGCCGACCTCGTTTCCACTACCCATTTCGCTTCCCAGTAATGGACGGCTAAATGGAAAAGGTCATATTTCGCGCCTTTTTCCAGTTCATCATAGAAAAACGGCCGGTTCGTCCGCTCGGCATCGCGGAAACCATCATCATCCATGGGCGGATTGCCCTTCAACCCAAGCCTTTGCTTCCAGTTTTTCCACTGCTGGCTTATTTTTTTGATCCGGTCTATCACATCCAGCTTTTCATCGAAAAACGGATGAAACGTCTTGATTTTATAAAAATCGATGGCATCATAAGGTAGCGGGCATTCCCTGAAAATCTGTTTCAGCCGCATCGCACGTTTCTCCTTAACGAATGCGAAGAACGAAAAAAGCTTTATCCAAAACGGTTCCCTATCCAGGTAATCGCTCACGTCCTTTTCTAACCTTTTCAGGTCTGCACCTATATTATCCAGTTGTACCTCGTCCAGTTCAAAATTTCCGAACAGCCGGTCTTGCAACGAAGGGTCCAGTTTCTTCACCAACCTGGCAATACCGCGGTAGCGGTGCCAAAGCGCCATCCCATTTTCCAGCAACTCTTTAGTTTTTAGAATTTCCTGCCTGATGTATTGGAGGGCATCTTCCATATTTGCAACCGACCACCCCATATGCTGCCCGAAGCGTTCCATAAAATACGCTTCTGCCCTGTCAAGGTAGGCATCGCTTTCCTTATCTATATGCCCACCGATTAAGCCGCCCTGCCTTTTGATAAAAGGAATATGATCAGGCACCTCTTTCCTCTGGCTGGGGAGGTACAAACCGAAGCCTGTCAAGCCCGGCAACCACCGTTCATATAACGTTCCCTGCTTTTTCTTTACACCGGCAAAGCTATCAATGATGTTTGTCACCGCCTGGTTGTTGCTCGAGCAGGCCACGATAACGGCGGGAGTTTCGCCCCGCACAGCACTGTTTACCACCTCACTGGCCACCACACTTTGCAGCAGGGTCGTCTTCCCCGTTCCGGGTGGGCCATTTACGGCGAGCACGTCACCCCGGTGCAGCGTATGATGATGATACAGGCTTTTCCGTTGTGAGATTGACAAGGGAAACTCATATCCCATTTGCCCTAGATGGGCACCTGAAGCTCTTTCAAACTCGTCGCCCTGCAACAACTCTTTCAGGTCCGCAAGCCGACGTTCCGCAAGTGATCCCAACAATGGTACACTTTCCTTTTCCTTTATGAGGTAATCATAAAGCCCGATGATCGCGTCTGAAGGCCCCGCCAGCGAATCGTTAACAACAATGGTCGTAGAAAAAGTCGCTATAAAATTTTCCGTACCATAGTTATCCAATGATCCCCCGGAAATCTGCTCAAAAATATCGAGTATATATTTCCAATACGGAGGCCACCCACTTTCAGGCTGAAAGGGTTTCCCGAACGCCAAATCAACCTTTTCCACATCAGAAAAAACATAATTTATGTCCTGATTTACCTGAGGTTCCAGGTATGCCCGCGGAATATACGGAAAGGTGTCTTCATCCTGCTTCAGCCTTCCATCTAACGAGAGTATCGCCCGTATCCAAAAAGGGTAGAAGATACCCTTCTCTCCAGATAGTTTCGTATACTCCGGTTTCGGGCTCACCCCGAATGGAGCCAATAACACAGTTACCTCATCCAGAAACTCCCAATCCGGATCCTTTTTATTGAGCCTACCTTTGCTTTCATTATGCTTTTTCTCTGCTTTTGCTATCAATTCCCGCGTCTGCTCCGCATTTACCTTTCCTTCGGTATAGTCGATATCGGCTTCCAAAAGGTTAATGGCTTTAGACACATCTATTTCCACACGAGCGGCATCGGCCAATGTATTACGCCAGTACTTTAGTATGTTAATCAGTGCCTTTTCTTTCATACAACGCCAAAATAGCTATTTTACCTTAAAATCCTTCAAATGCCCAAAAGCTCCTCCTTCGTCTCTTTGACAGAACAGTCCAGGGATAATGAACACATCGAATTTATCCTTTTAGTATGCTTTTTCACCCTGAGTTTAGGATGTCTATATGTGAACAATTCAAAAATGAAGTCAGAATTGATTTAATACGGTTTATAATATACTCAAAAGTTTCGGTATTGTGAGCGGCGAATCTGAAGGTGGTTGGATCGGTTAAAAACGCGCACAAAAACGCAAACAATGAATCGCACGAAACTGGGCCGGCCACCATAAAGACTGACTATCGGTTTCACCTCCTAAACCGCTCTTCATAATGCAAGGCAAGAAAACTGGGGTCAGGCAGGAATCTCGTCGGCATCTTGATAGCCATTCCCTGGTATTTCCATAGCAAGTTGTCAAGCGGGTCTTTCTTTTTCAACATTGGCGACACAGCCACGCGGTAATCGGCCGTAATGGCGATAAACCCCAGCTCAAAAGCCTTGTCGTGAAGCGGATTAAGTGCCAACCCATTCCTTGGATTCATCCTGTTATTTTCATCCTTCGCCCATGGAATTATATGGCTGGCCACAAGAAGTTCAGGTATGTTCAAACCTGTGATACAGCATGTGTTATTGTATGAGGCTAAAATCATCTTCCGGAAAAAGTGCTGATTCACCCTAGCTTTTACAAGCTGCTCTCGTGTTAAGCCGAGTCTTTCTAATAAGGGTTCCGAAAACTCGCTTTGATTCTCTATAGATTGATCAATGGAACGCCCCTCCCACTTTGCTTTGAGCACCTCGCTTTCGAACGGTAATTTATCCCAATTCCTGTAAAATTCTTTCCAAACTTCTTTATCCAATTTGGATACATTTGCAGCCCCTTTAATACCACGTGCACGGAGAGATGGGTCTAAACTCGCAAAATTGACAAGCTTATAAGCCACCGCGTTAGCCGTACGTCCTAATAATTTTGCCAAATCTATAATGTTGGGATTAGAAGCATGCAATTTTCCAAAAGGTAATTTGCAGTACAGGTTCACGGCAACAATGAGCTCGTCTCTCGTCCATAATTTCTGACCTGCTTTCATCTATATTTTGTGTTTGGTTTACATTACTATTTCCAAACATACAAAATGTTCATATTAAACTACCGATTGTATCCTCTCTCCTTTCGAAAGGTTTTGCTCATTTTGATATCACAAATTAATTAGCTATCTTCCGCAATTTACAATCCGGGCGGCACTTCGGATTCAAAGCACTATAAGTCAATACAATATACAGTATTATATTTAGAATTTTTATCTATAAAAACGAAAATCAGACTTTTATGGTCCAATTTTCAATTATATAATTTATACACTCAGCGAGGATTTTTCCATATAAGATAGTACTTCAACCTTATCAATTACTATGAAAAAGACACCAAAGCTTAGAGCAATTGATTTTTTTTGTGGTGCAGGGGGCGTAAGTTGCGGGTTTAGACAAGCGGGGATCGATGTCCTCGGAGGCATTGATATAGACGCTAAATTCAAGGACACGTATGAAAAGAATAACAATGCTAAATTTGTTCAAGCAGATGTATCAAACTTAAAACCCCGTCAACTTAAAAAGCACATTACGATCGACAAGGATGACGACAATTTAATCTTTGTGGGGTGCAGTCCTTGCCAGTATTATTCTAATTTAAAATCCGACAAAGAAAAATCTAAGGGAAGCCGACTTCTGCTGGAGGACTTTAAAGAGTTCGTAGTTTATTACAGACCCGGTTTTATCTTTATTGAAAATGTACCTGGCTTAGAAACCAAAATAGGGAGTCCTTTGCATAACTTTAAGAAAACTCTAGCTAAGCTGGGTTACAAGTTTGACCAGAAAGTCTTAAATGCTAAATATTTTAACGTGCCTCAAAATCGTCGGAGATTTGTGTTAATAGCTTCTCGTCTGAACAGCAAAATTCAATTACCTCTCCAACAAAGGATTAAAGAAAATATTCCGACAGTTAAAAAGGCTATTGGTGATTATGATCGATTTTCCATAGTAGAGGCCGGCCACAAAGATCAATCTGAGTTCCAACATTCAGTAGCGCGCTTATCACCACTAAATCTTGAACGAGCAAGAAATACTCCTAAAGACGGTGGCTCACGAAAAGCGTGGGAAAATAATGAAACCCTTCAATTAACGTGCTACAAAGACCACGAAGGTCACTACGATGTCTACGGGCGCCTCCACTGGAACAAACCTTCTCCAACTATCACCACTAGGTTTATTTATACCAGCACGGGCCGATATACGCATCCCGAGCAAGACCGAGCACTTTCTTTGAGAGAGGGAGCCGTACTACAGTCTTTTCCTCTCAATTACCGATTTTATTCACAAAGTCAAGGTGTTATTGCAACAATGATTGGCAATGCGGTACCGCCGAAGTTATCGGAAGCCATAGGAAAAACCCTCTTACATCATTGGAAAGAATGGCTAAATTCAAAACAAGCGCAAGAGCTTTAGATTTATTGGGTCGCCAGCAAATCGCAGGGATCCCCACGGCCATTAATGAATTGTTTAAGAATGCCCACGACGCCTACGCTGATAACGTCGATGTCGATTACTTTCGCAAAGAAAGACTACTAGTTTTACGAGATAACGGCATCGGCATGACCAAGAATGATTTTGAATCACGTTGGTTAACCTTAGGAACAGACAGCAAATATCAGGGTGGAAAGACTTCAATGCCTCCCATCGACCCCTCTAAGTCATTACGGCCAGTAATGGGCGAAAAGGGTATTGGAAGATTAGCCATTGCATCAATTGGCAAGCAGCTTTTGATATTGACAAGGTCCAAAGCAACAAAAGAATCGGATAGCAAAACGGTTGCAGCCTTTATAAATTGGAACGTGTTCGAGTTACCCGGGCTTGACTTAGACGATATTGTTATTCCTATACAAGAATTTGACGACCTTCCTTCCTCTCACGATGTGGATCAGATGAAAAAAGAACTGGTGTCATCTCTCGAAGAATTAGAAGACAAGGGAAAGGTGTCATCCACGGAGATTAAAAAACTAATTGCTACAATAGACGATTTTAATATATCTCCCTTAGAATTGAACAAAAAATTATTAGGTGATTTTGATTTGAAAGGTGACTCGTACGGCACACATTTTTACATATCCCCAACAGACGAGTCGCTCAATTCTGATATCGACGGAGAAAAAGACAAGTCTACTTCGACCAAAATTGAAAAGATGCTATTGGGTTTCACCAATACGATGACGCCTGATCACCCCCACCCTAACATTATACCCGCTTTTAGAGACCATAGTAGTTCAGGGGGGACCTATACGGATATTTTTAATAAAGATAGTTTTTTCACTCCCGAAGACTTTTCATTAGCCGATCACCACTTCAGTGGCACTTTCGACGAATACGGGCAATTTTCGGGAACGATAAATGTTTATCAGACGAGTGAGTTTGAACATAAAATACCCTGGTCTGGCAATCACTTTAAAAAAACCGACTGCGGCGCCTTCAAGATTAATGTAGCCTACCTGCAAGGAAGGTTTCAACAATCCATTATTGAAAGAGAAAAACACACTCGTCTATTAGCGAAAAGTGACAGGCACGGAGGACTATATTTATACAAGGATAATATCCGGATATTACCCTATGGTGACTCGGATTACGATTGGTTAGATATTGAAAAAAATCGGACAAAAAGCGCGTCATATTATTTCTTTTCGTTTAGACGGATGTTTGGTGTGATTGATATATCCAAAGAAGTCAATAACAAACTAACCGAGAAAGCCGGCCGAGAAGGTTTTATAGAAAACAAAGCCTATCGTCAATTTCGAAGTATCCTACAGAATTTCTTTATTCAGTTAGCGGCCGATTTTTTCAGAGAGGGTAGTACTGCGGGGCCTAAATCAGAAGTGTGGGTTAAGAAACGAGAGGAAAGACAAGCATATTATCAGGCATTAGAAAGAAGGGACAAACAGGCCTCAGCTAGAAAAGAAAAATTCATAGCGTCATTAAACCGGTTTTTCGACAATGTCAATAGCAGGGTCTATGAATCGGACGTGAATAACTTGTTGGCTAATATTGAAACTAAATTCGAATCCATTGCCCAGATTGAAGACCCGGAAGAAGCAAGCCAGGCGTTGATCGACCATGAATTGGAATCCAGGGAATTATTAGGTGATTACATTCAGAAAGTAAAAATCAATCAGCCAAAGGGATTCACCATTTCCAAAGACTCACGAAAAGACTACGAGGCGTATCTCACCGAGTTCGATAAACTTCAAAACAATATTCTACGAGGTGCCTATCATAAAATTGACAATATTGTCGATGATTATTCTAATCGCCTTCAAATCGAGATCAGCAAACGGAAAAGATTAGAACAAGCCGTTGACTTCATCTCAAAACAAGCAGAGAAGGCCACCCGGCAAAAACAAAAAGAAGCGAAGGATACATTAGCTGAGGTGACAAAAAATGTATCCGATTTAGCTCGTGAACTCATGATTGATCTTGAAAACAAGATTCGTGATATCAAAGAAGGGTTTACAAAGTTGGAAATCAACAATTCGCAAGATTTCGATTTGGTTACCGAAAGACAACGAATAGAGAACGAGATTACCAAAGAAAAAGATAAAGCGTCTTTTGTACTGGAAAGTATAATTAAGCAATTACAAGGTATTTATTGGGACAAGGATAATCCTGAAGAGATTATCACCAGTGACCAGATCACCGACGCAATTTCAGAAGAACTCGAAGAATTGAGGGAAAGGATTCATGCCGATATTGAACTGAGCCAACTTGGCCTAGCGGTAAGCGTAATACATCATGAATTCAATAGTACCGTCAACTCGATAAGAAATAGCCTGAAAGATTTGAAAGCATGGGCGGATGTCAATGAAAAATTGGACGGGGTTTACAATAATATAAGAGTCAATTTTGAGCATTTGGATGGCTATTTAACACTATTCACTCCGCTCAATAGGCGATTATATAGAAGCCGAGAAGAAATCCCCACGAATGAGATAAAAATATTCCTAATCGATCTATTTGGCGCTAGGTTAAAGAGACACAATATACAGCTTGTTCATACGAAAGGTTTTCAGAAAAGAAAACTACATGGCTATAGATCAACCTTCTACCCTGTTTTCGTCAATATCATAGACAATGCGATACATTGGCTCAATCAAGCAAACATTGATGAGAAGGTAATCAGGCTTCACGCCGATGAATCAGGATTCTATATTTCGAATAACGGACCTGCAATCGCTTCCAATGAATCTGAAAGAATCTTTGAACTTGGCTTTACTAAAAAGGCGTTAGGAAGGGGCATGGGGCTTCATATTAGCCGGGAAGTTCTTTCAGCAGAAGATTATAAGATATATGTTGACACACCAAGGGATGGCAGTACAGTTACATTCAAAATAGAACCGATCAATAAACCACAATAAATGAACACTCCGTTTTTTAATAAATCCAAAGAAATTGCTAACGACTTTATCCAGAGCGCGCTATTCGTTGATGACGAAATTTACGATTCTAGAGAAGAAAGTCGGCACGCACTAAATTCGCAGGCGCTCGTTAAGGCTTTTGCAAAAGCGAAAAAATTGTGCGCCCTGAATAGTCCCAAAACTGTGGAGGATTTTGAAGATGTTATTCATGTTGCATTAAAATCAGATATAACGATTCT
>Ga0206119_100586_pt1 | contig 10860 bp, 10 predicted proteins | sample 3A50Ametagenome_FD_148608 | JGI IMG/M metagenome (GOLD analysis project Ga0206119, IMG submission 148608) | Enriched microbial communities from leaf-cutter ant dump, University of Wisconsin, Madison, United States - 3A50A | ecosystem: Environmental > Terrestrial > Nest > Insects nest > Nest dump...
TCCGCATCGCCGGCAACCGTGTCACCACCGGCTCGGGGCTGGCGCTCGAGCCCGGCGTCTTCACCACCCATGTGCGCAACCTCATCACCAAGGCCGAGCTCGGCGCCCCCGGCCGCCTCGACCAGACGCTGCTGCTCCGTGCCATCGCCGACAAGCTGCGCAACCGCGAAAAGCTCGGCCTCTTCGTCTCCGAGGCCCTGCTCCGCCTGGCGCTGCTCGGTACCGCCATCGGCTTCATCCTGATGCTGATCCCCATCGCGGGGCTTTCGTCCTTCGACGCCGAGACGCTGCGCGGGGCGCTGGCCGGGATGACCGGCGGCATGGCGGTAGCGCTCAACGTCACCGTTTCGGGCATCGCCACCGCGCTGATCCTGAAATTCGAGTATTTCCAGCTCGACGCCGCCATCGCCGAGCTCTTCGACACCATCGCCGAAACCAGCGAAATCCACGTCGTGCCGGCCATCGAGAAGGCCCAGCATGGACGGGCCTAGCCTCTTTTCGGGCTCCGAGAGCGACGACGGGACCTTCGTCCCGTTCACCGACATCCTCTTCAACGCCCTGCTCGGTTTCTCGATGATGGTGTTCATCGCCTTCGCGCTGATCAACCCCGACGCCAAGAGCGGGCTGGTCGACACCAAGGCCGAGCTCATCATCACCACGACCTGGCCCGACAACAACGACGACGACATCGACACCTATGTGCAGGACCCGACCGGCAACGTCGTCTGGTATCACTCGATGCAGAAGGGCTTCGTCACGCTCGACCGCGACGACCGCGGCAACTATCTCGACGAGGTGACGGTGAATGGCGAGACCATCCACATCGCGCTGAACCAGGAAACCGTGACGGTCCGCGGCATCCTGCCGGGCGACTATGTCGTCAACGTCTACCACTACACCAACCCCACCGCCGCCGCCGTGCCGGTGACGGTGAAGGTCGAAAAGGTGAACCCCAAGCTCTCCGTCGTCTACTACGACACGCTGCTGCTCACCCATAAGGGTGACGAGAAGACCGTGGTGCGCTTCACCATGGACAAGGACGGCGCCATCTCCAACATCAACACCGTGCCGGTCTCGCTGATCCAGGCGGTGCGCAAATGATGGACCTGCCCATCGCCGGCGCCGTCGCGCTGTTCCTCGTGCTCGTCATCCTGCTGCTGAGCCTCAACCTCGCCTCGCTGTGGAAGTGGTGGATCAAGGCCGGCGCCATCGTCATCGCGATCGCCGGCATCGTGGTGCTCTATTTCGTCTTCACCGGCGTCGTCGGCTGGGCCTCGAGCGGCGCCATGCCGCCGCGCTTCTCGCTGCTCGCCACCCGCATCGTCGAGCCCGACAAGATGACCGGCGCGCCCGGCCACATCTATCTATGGGTCGAGGAAGTCGACGATCGCCAGATCGTCATCGGCCCGCCTCGCGCCTTCGAGGTGCCCTACAAGGTCGAGATCGCCACCGACGTCGCCACCGCCCAATCGAAGCTCGAAGGCGGCGGCAAGGTGCTCGGCGAGTTCGCCGCCACCGGCACCGAGGAAGCCAACGCCGCCCAGACCGCCCAGGAGGCCGGCACCGGCAAGGTCGATATCGGCCAGACGCAGGAAGGGGAGTCGAGCGGCGGCGGCGAAGGCGCCGAGTCGATCGGCGACCAGGGCGCCCTCAGCTTCTCCGACATGCCCCCGGTGGATCTGCCCGACAAGTCCGCCGTGCAGCAAATCCAGTAATAGGTGACTGGACGCATCACCTCGTCGCCGAGCGTGTTGCTCCCCTCCACCACGCTACGCGTGGTCCCCCCCTCCCCCGTGAACGGGAGAGGGTACGATGTTGGCTGCAAAGGTGGCCTGAACTGAGGAGGCTACCCCTCAGTGCTTGCTCAGCGCCTCGGCAGCGAAGGTCAGCGCGTTTTCGACGGCGCGGATTTCCACGACGATCGGCCCGATGCGCGGATCCGCCTCCCAGGCCGTGTAGCCGCGCTTCCTGGCCATTTCCGCCAGTTCCGTCGCCCGCTTGCCGACGATGTCGGCGGCCGTCCGCGCTTCGCTCAGGGCGTCGACGCGCACGGTTTCCGGGGTCCGGGGATTTGCCGCCAACGTCTGCAGCCGCTTGGCGTTGCTGCGCCACTGGCGTGCAAATTCCTCCGCTCGTTTCAAGCGGAAGACCACCTGTGTTTCGCTGAGACCCCCGTCCTCCATGCCGCCACCATCGAATCACTTGCCGGTAGAGTCAATTTGGCTTCGGAGATTTGGTGCGAGTTGGGCAGTTAAGCGTGTTTTCGGGTCTATGCCGGCTTCAGGTCGCCCAGCAGGGTCGGCACCAGTTCGCTCACCGTGGGGTGCACATGCATGGTGCGCTTGATCGCCTCGTAGCCCACGCCATTGGCCATCGCGTCGATCAGCGAGTGCACCACCTCGTCAGCTTCGATGCCGAGCAGCGCCACCCCGAGGATTTCTCCCGAATCCGCATCCGCCACCACCTTCATGAAGCCACGGGTCTCGCCGCGTTCGTTGGCGCGACCTACCCGCGTCATCGGCCGCGTCGCCTTCAGCACCCTGCGACCCGATCCAATCGCCTCGGCCTCGGTCATGCCGGCGCGCCCGAGCGGCGGATCGATGTAGAGCGCGTAGGCCGGCAGCCGGTCGGAGACTTTCCTGTCCGCCCCATCCAGCAGGTTCTGCGAAACGATCTCGAAGTCGTTGTAGCTCGTATGGGTGAAGGCGCCGCGTCCGTTCACGTCGCCCAGGGCGAAGATGTGCGGCACTGATGTCCGAAGCGTCTCGTCCACCTCGATATGGCCGCGCTTCGACTGCTTCACCCCGACCGCCTCGAGCCCCAGCCCCTCGACGTTCGGCGTCCGCCCGATGGCGACGAGCAGATGGCTGCCATCCACCCGCTGCTCCACCCCGCCGGCCGCAAAGCCCACCGACACTCCGTCGGGCAGTTTCGAGGCGCTGAAGCCGTCCACCCCGGTGATCACCTGGATGCCGTCTTCCTCGAGGATGGCCCGGATCGCATCGGAAATATCGGGATCCTCGCGGCCCGCGATGCGCGCCCCCTTCTTCAGCACAGTCACCTCGGCCCCGAAGCGCCGGTACATCTGCGCGAACTCGAGCCCGATATAGGAGCCGCCGACGATCACCAGATGCCGCGGCAACTCGGTCAGTTCCATGATCGAGGTGCTGTCGAGATAGGGCACCTCGCCCACCCAGTCCGGCACCACCGGCCGCGCCCCGGTATTGAGGTAGATCGTGTCGCCCGACACCGTCTCGCCATTCACCTCGACATCGTGGGGCGAGACGAACCGGCCCTCGCCATAGATGATCCGGAGGTTCGGAAGGCTGCCGAGCCAGCCTTCCAGACCCTCGCGCGAGGCCATCACCACTTTGTGCTTGCGCACCCTGAGGGCCGCCATGTCCACCGAGACAGGCCCGGCGATGACGCCGAAATCGGCCGCCCGCCGCGCCAGCCATGCCACGCGCGCCGAAGCGACCAGCGTCTTGGTCGGCGTGCAGCCATCGTTGACGCAGGTGCCGCCGAGCCAGCGCTTTTCGATCAGCACCACTTTCTGTCCCGCATCGGCCAGCCGCGCGGCGAGGAACGGCCCGGCCTGCCCGGCGCCGATAATGATGGAATCATAGTGCTGCGGCATGGTCCGGCTCCTCGGTCGAAGGACCCGGAGCCTAGCCCTGCGGAACCAAGGCGATCAACGAAAGGTTCATGGCTCGCCTGCATTGCGGACGCTCGTGGGCAGGGTGCGCCTGTGCTACCGTCGCCGCGATGTCCGTGAGTGGTGGCGCGTCCCCCCGGATTGCGCCCTTTGCTACAAGGGGAGTTCGCCGATGCCCGGCAAGACCAAGACGCACGAATCCGCCCATCTCAGCGAAGACGCCCTGCGCCAGCGCGCCTATTACTTATGGGAAGCCGATGGGCGCCCGGACGGCCGTGGCGACCACTATTGGCACCTTGCCCACGAGGAAGCTCACAAGGCGATGGTGGAGGATACGGCCACCCGCACCGCCCGGATCACCAAGGGCAAGAACCCGGCGGAGATGCCACCCGAGATCAAGTCCGGCAACAAGTCGGCCAAGGCCAAGGTGAAAGCGGCCGAAGATGCGAGGCCGAAAAAGGCCAAGGCCGCCAGGCCGCCCGAGGTCAAGAAGACGCCCAAGCCCAGGGCGGCGATCCAGAAGGCCCTCTAGCGCGACGACGGGCTCTCTGCCCACGCACGCCTACGGCGTGTCATCCCGGCCTTCGCAGGGATGACACCGCTTGCTGATCCGGCACTGCCGGGAAAGGGCGGCTGCAACCACCGCCCTCTGGACCCTCAGTCCAGCGCCGCCACGGCGATCACTTCGACCTTCAGTGCCGGGTGGGCGAGGCGGGCTTCGATGCAGGCGCGGGTCGGCGGGTTGGCCGGGTCGATCCATGCGTCATACACGGTGTTCATCGCGGCGAAGTCGGCGATGTTGTTGAGCACCACCTGGATGGTGAGCAGCTTGGACTTGCTCGTGCCGGCCTGTGCCAGCAGCTTGTCAACCGCCGCCAGCACCTCGGCGGTCTGCTTTTCGATGGTGCCGTTATAGTCGGCGGCCACCTGGCCGGCGAGATAGACGGTGTTGCCGTGGACGACGGCCTGGCTCATGCGCTTGCCGGCTTCGTGGCGGGTGATGCTCATCGGATACTCCCTTGAATTGCGCCCGCCTGCTTACAGGCAGCTCTTGCCGCAGCAAAGGCCGAAAACGCTTCTCGACGCGGAGCGCCCCATTCAGGTCTTCATCGCACCCGCGACGATCCAACCAATCCCCCGGCAAAGAGCGTAAATCACTGCTGCACCGGCAATCAGCGGCCACCCGTTCGACTGTGACTCGGTGGCCGGCCACCATTGATTGATGCCATTCACCAGTATCAGCACGCCCAGTGCTCCAGGAATTGCCCCAAGAACAATTCCAATACGATTGAAGGTCCGATGCACTCGGAATGACGCGGATGAAAGCTGGAAATTGCTGGGCTGGGACATGATCATCGACACGAGAGAAAGGCTGGGACGGCAGTCGGAGCGGGACGCTAGATCGTGATCCCGCCATCCGAGATGAAGTTCGCCCCGGTCGAATAGGCGCTCTCGTCGCTCGCGAGGTACACCGCGAGATGCGCCATCTCCTCGGGCTGCGCCATGCGGCCCATGGGCTGGCGGGCGATGAAGGTCTTCCACACCTCGTCATGCTGGCCCAGTTCGTGGGCCCGCTCGTGCAGCGACGGGCTGTCGACGCTGCCCGGGCAGATCGCGTTGCAGCGGATATTGTGCTTCATGTAATCGAAGGCGATCGACTTGGTGAGGCCGATCACCGCCGCCTTGGTCGCCATGTAGCTCACCCGGTTCGGCACGCCCTTGAGCGAGCTCGCGACCGAGGCGATATTGATGATCGAGGCGCCGCCCTGCGCGATGAAGGCCGGCAGGAAGGCCTGGCTCAGCACGAACATCGGCGTCACGTTGATGTCGAAACTGCGCTGCCAGTCGGCGAGCTCGGTATTGCCCAGCATGCCCTGATGCACCCAGCCCGCGCCGTTATAGAGCACATTCACCCCCTGGTGCCGCTCGGCCGCCGCGCGCAGGGCCGCGCTGTCGGTGACGTCGAGCGCATAGGCCTCGTGGCCCGGCGAGATGGCGTTCAGTTCCTCGCCCTTCTTCGCGATGCCCGCCGCGTCGCGGTCGGTGGCGATCACGCGCGCGCCCTCGCGGGCGAAGGCCGTGGCACAGGCGCCGCCGATGCCGGCTGCCGCCGCGGTCATGAAGATGATCTTTCCGTCGAGCCGGCCCATGGTTTCCTCCCGTTCGTTGGCTGCCACCTCGCCCGCCGGGCAAGGCTTTGGCAAGGCGGAAGAAAGTCTCTTCGGTTCGATTGTTGCCCGAAAAATCCTCGGCTAACATGTCAGCGACGGAAGGACTCGGCAGCGGCCCGGGGAGTGACTATGGGTTCCGATAGCTGGGAAGCGCTGCTTCCGGCCATGTTCGCCTCGGCCGGCATCGCGGTCGCTGGTCCGCTGCGCGTCGAACCGCTCACCGGCGGCGTCTCCTCCGACATCGTGCGTGTGACTCTCGCCGACGGCCGCGCTTTCTGTGCCAAGCGCGCCCTCGCGCAATTGAAGGTCGCCGCCACCTGGGAGGCGCCGCTCGAGCGCAACCACTACGAGATCGCCTGGCTGCGCCGCGCCGGCAGCATCGTTCCCGGCGCCGTCCCGGAGGTCATCGCCGAGGATCGGGAGCACGGCATCGCGCTGCTCGAATACCTGCCGCCCGCCGACTATACGCTGTGGAAGGCCGACCTGCTCGCCGGCCGGGCCGACCCCGAGGTGCCCGTCCGCGTCAGCGACGCGCTCGGGCGCATCCATGCCGCGACGCTGAACGACGCGACGGCCGCCGCCGAATTCCCCACCGACCACCTGATCGACGCCCTGCGCTTCGACCCCTACCTGCGCAGCATCGCGGCCCGCCATCCCGACCTCGCGAACAGCATCCTTGGCACCATGGAGCGCTCGCGCGGCACCCACCTCGCGCTGGTGCATGGCGATGTCAGCCCCAAGAACATCCTCGTCTCGGTCCGCGACGGCCACCCGGTCATCCTCGATGCCGAATGCGCCTGGTATGGCGACCCCGCCTTCGACGCCGCCTTCTGCCTCAACCACCTCGTGCTCAAGTCCATCCACCTGCCGGCGCTCGGCCCCGCCCTGATCGGGCAGGCAGGTGCGTTCATGCGGACGTGGCTCGCCCATTTCCCGCCGGCCTTGCAGGCGGAGATCGAAGCGCGGACGGCGGCGCTGCTCGCCTGCCTGATGCTGGCGCGCATCGACGGCAAGTCGCCCGTCGAGTATCTGTCCGCAACCGGACGGCAGACCGTCCGCGATATCGCCATCCCGTTGATCCGCCAGCCGGAACGCCGCATCGACGCGGTGCTGGAAGCGGTTCAGAACCATTCATCCTGAGGCCAGTCCCGTGTCCGAAATCGTAGCAACCAAGGCGCGCCAGGTCTGGGACTCGCGCGGCCGCCCCACCATCGAGGTCGAAGTCCTGCTCGCCTCGGGCGCGACCGGCCGCGCCATCGCCCCCTCCGGCGCCTCGACCGGCAGCCGCGAGGCCCTCGACCGCCGCGACGGCGGCACGCGGCTGGGCGGCTACGGCGTCAACGGCGCCATCGCGGCCGTGAACGGCGAAATCGCTGCTGAACTGTGCGGCCTCAACGCCCTCGACCAGTTCAAGTGCGACGCCAGGCTGATCGCGTTGGACGGCACGGAGCAGAAGACCCGCCTCGGTGGCAACGCCCTCGTCGCCACCTCCTCCGCCATCGCCTGGGCGGCAGCGTCGGAACGGAAGATCGCGCTCTGGCAGCACCTCAGGACGCTTGCCGGCCTCGATGCCGCGGCGCTGCATATTCCTGCCCCGATGATCCAGATCTTCGGCGGCGGCCGCCATGCCGGCAACCGCATCGACGTGCAGGACTTTCTCGTCATCGCCACCGGCGCGACCTCATTCGTCGAGGCCACCGAGTGGATCGGTGAAATATATATCGCGGCCGCCAAGTCGATGCAGGCATCCGGCAAGTTGAACGGCGTTGCCGATGAAGGTGGCGTGTGGCCCGATTTCCGCGCCAATGAAGATGGTCTCGAACTCCTTGTCGCAGCAATCGAATCCGCCGGACTGAGGCCGGGAAAGGATGTCGGCATCGCGCTCGACATCGCCGCCTCCTCCTTCTACGCCGATGGCCGCTATCGCCTTGCGCTCGAAGGAAAAAGCCTCGATACGGCCGCGATGATCGACATGCTGGAGCGCTGGGTCGCGACCTATCCGATCGTCTCGCTCGAGGACCCGCTTGCCGAAGACGACGACGAAGGTTTCGTCGAGATCACCCGCCGGCTCGGAGCTTCCGTGCAGATCGTCGGCGACGATTACTTGACCACCAGCAGCGCCCGAATTGCGCATGCGGCCGCTCTAGATGCGTGTAATTCCGTGTTGCTCAAATCGAACCAGTGCGGCACTTTGACTGAATTGATTCAGGCGAGCAGCCTTGCCCGCTCACTGGGCTGGAACACAATACAGTCCGGGCGATCGGGGGAGAGCGAGGATGTAACACTGAGTCATCTCGCGGTCGGTCTCATGTCGGACCAGATCAAGGTCGGGTCGATGACCCGTTCGGAGCGGACTGCGAAGTGGAATGAAGTCATAAGGATCGCGGAGGGCGTTGCCGCGACCGGTTACTGGAGTTTTCGCGTTCCGTAGCCCAGCACGGGATGCTCGGAAAGGTCGGGGGACTTTTTGGCCGACAAGGATATCAGGAACACGAACCGCCCGGTTCGTGTCGAAGACGTTGCACGCGTGGCCGGAGTCTCGCCCATCACGGTGTCACGCGCCCTCTCCTACCCCGAAAAGGTCAAGGAGGAGACGCGCAAGAAGGTGGCCGAGGCCGTCGCGCAGACGGGATATGTGGTCAACAGCTTCGCCTCGAGCCTGCGTTCGGGCCGCTCCCCGATCGTGGCGGTGTTCGCCTCCAACGTCCGCAATCCGCATTTTGCCGACGTCCTGCTCGGCTGCACGGAAGTGCTCGAGAACAAGGGCTACCAGCTGTTGATCGCGCGGATCGGCGAAACCGCCGAGGAACAGCGCCGGCTCATCGCCTCGATGGCGCCTTTCCGTCCCGCCGCGATGTTGTTCACCGACCTGCTCAAGACCGATCTCGACCGCAACCTCATCTCGGCACAGGGCATCCCGGTCCTCGAGATGTGGAACCAGCAGGCCGATCCGGTAGACATGCTGGTCACCATGTCGGAGGAGGAGGCGGGACGGACGATGGGCCGGCATTTCGCCGAGCGCGGCTTTTCGCGCATCGCCTATGCCGGCTTGCTCTACGAGCGCGGCAGGTGCCGGTCGGAAGGCTTCGTCGCCGCCCTGCGCGAGGCCGGCAAGGACTGCGACCTCGTCCTCGGTCTGGACAAGGGCTGGGACCCCGAGGCGGGCGCCACGGCATTCGACGACGTGCTGGCCCGCCTGCCCGGTTGCGACGCGATCCTCTTCGGCAGCGACTCGCTCGCCGTCGGCGGCCTCGCCGCTGCCCGCCGTCGCGGCATGGAGGTTCCCGCAGACATCGCCATTGCCGGCTTCGGCGACATTCCGCTCGCCTCCTATCTCGGTCCACCGCTGACCAGTCTCGGCCTTTCTTCGCTGGCAATGGGCAAGCGGGCCGGGGAGATGCTGCTGGCCCGGCTCGGCGGACAGCGGATCGACGAGCGCCTCGTCAGCTATCCGGCCGTGCTCCAGGCCCGCGACAGCACGGCGCGCTGAGCCGCCGTCTCCGCCGTCCGGCCCATTGCGGCCCGATCCGCCGATGTTTATCATCTGCGCCGGTACGATCCTCCCCCATGAGAAGGAATGCCTGCCCAAGCCCCGTGGTTTGGGCTAAAGGATCGTCAGGTCGCGATTTGAGGAGATCAGTATGACTTCGGGTAACGGCGAGACCAGCAAGGGCAAGAAGCTCCGGTCGCGCGCCTGGTTCGACAATCCGGATAACCCGGACATGACCGCGCTCTATCTCGAGCGCTACCTCAATTTCGGCATTTCGCGCGAAGAGCTGCAGTCGGGCAAGCCGATCATCGGCATCGCACAGACCGGTTCCGACATTTCCCCGTGCAACCGCCACCATCTCGAGCTCGCCAAGCGCGTGCGCGAAGGCATCCGCGATGCCGGCGGCATCCCGCTGGAATTTCCCGTCCACCCGATCCAGGAGACCGGCAAGCGCCCGACCGCCGGGCTCGATCGCAACCTCGCCTATCTCAGCCTCGTCGAAGTGCTCCACGGCTACCCGCTCGACGGCGTGGTGCTGACCATTGGCTGCGACAAGACCACGCCCGCCATGCTCATGGGCGCAGCGACGGTGAACATTCCGGCGATCGCTCTTTCGGTCGGCCCCATGCTCAACGGCTGGTTCCGCGGCGAGCGCACCGGTTCGGGAACCATCGTGTGGAAAGCCCGCGAAATGATGGCCAAGGGCGAGATCGACTACGCCCAGTTCATTGATCTGGTGGCGTCGTCCGCGCCCTCTACCGGCTACTGCAATACCATGGGCACCGCAACGACGATGAACTCGCTCGCCGAAGCGCTTGGCATGCAGCTCCCCGGCTCGGCCGCCATTCCGGCGCCCTATCGTGACCGCCAGGAAGTGTCCTACCGGACCGGCCTTCGCATCGTCGACATGGTGCACGAGGACCTCAAGCCCTCCGACATCCTGACCAAGGACAATTTCATCAACTCGATCGTCGTCAACTCGGCGATCGGCGGTTCGACCAATGCGCCGATCCACATCGTCGCCATCGCCAAGCATATCGGCGTCGAGCTGACGGTGGACGATTTCCAGAAATACGGCCACAAGGTGCCGCTGCTGGTGAACCTGCAGCCCGCCGGCGAATATCTGGGCGAGGACTATTATCATGCGGGCGGCGTGCCCGCGGTGGTCAATGAGCTGATGGGCCAGGGGCTGATCCGCGAGAATGCCCCCACCGTCAATGGCAGGACCATCGGCGAGAACTGCCGCAACACCACTATCCAGGATGACAAGGTCATCCGTCACTTCGACAACCCGCTGAAGGTCGACGCCGGATTCCTCGTGCTGCGCGGCAATCTGTTCAACAGCGCCGTCATGAAGACCAGCGTGATCTCCAAGGAGTTCCGTGACCGCTACCTGTCGGACGCCACGCATCCCAATATGTTCGAAGGCAAGGCCGTGGTGTTCGATGGTCCCGAGGACTATCACCACCGCATCGACGATCCCTCGCTCGACATCGACGAGCATACGATCCTGTTCATGCGCGGCGCCGGCCCGATCGGATATC
>Ga0206119_100587_pt1 | contig 10827 bp, 10 predicted proteins | sample 3A50Ametagenome_FD_148608 | JGI IMG/M metagenome (GOLD analysis project Ga0206119, IMG submission 148608) | Enriched microbial communities from leaf-cutter ant dump, University of Wisconsin, Madison, United States - 3A50A | ecosystem: Environmental > Terrestrial > Nest > Insects nest > Nest dump...
TCAATAAAAAGCTGGGCGGCACGCTTAACGCCTGGAAAATCCCCTGGTACGACCTGCTTTACAACCTGTACCTGGTGGTATTCGGTATCGTCACCCTCTTTTCCAACCCGCAGAAGATCAAATGGAAATAGGGCTTACCGGGGCACGGTGAAATACATCAGCACAGAAATCAGCGTAAAGACAATATTGGGGAGCCACACCGCCAGTATGGGGTTCATACTTCCGGCTTCAGCGATACCCTTTGAGAGAATATAAAAAATAATATAGAGGAAAGCCAGCACAAACCCGATGGCAATCTGCAGGCCCACTCCGCCACGGGCTTTGCGGGCAGAAACAATAAGCCCCATGATCGACAGGATCACCACGGCAAACGGGGTGGCAAAGCGCTGGTAATACTCAATCTTATAGATCTCCACCCCTTCTGCACCCCGGCTGTTGATCAAGGCGATATAGTCCTGCAGCTGCGGGATGGTCAAGGTTTCCTGGCGGTTCTTGGCATTGGTAAAATCACTGGGAAACATGTTGATGCTGGTATCCAGCGGAACGGCCTGCGAGTAGGTCATCTGGTCTTTCATGATGCCCAGCTTCCTGATCTGGTAATCGTACAGCTTCCATTTCTTCAGGGAGTCATCGTAGGTGGCCCGGCGGGCTGACAGCTTTTCTACCAGGCGGTTATTCTCTACCTTCTCAAGGGTAAAATCATACGCGGTATTGCTTCCGTTATCGTAGCTCGACAGGTACGCGTATACATTCTTCTGAACGGCCATATGGATATCCCGCCCCGAAAAAAAGAAATCGCCTTCAATGTATTTGTTCTGGAACTCGATCCGCGGGAGGTTCGCCCGGGGCAACACCCAGCCCACCATCACAAACGAATAAACCGCCACTATCCCCGAACCGATAAAATACGGCAGCATCAGGCGGCGGAAACTGGTGCCCGAACCCAGGATGGCAATGATCTCCGTATGCGAGGCCATCTTGGCCGTAAAAAAAACAGTGGAGATAAAGATCATCAGCGGACTGATGTAATTGGCCCAGTAAGGCGCCAGGTTCATGTAGTAGTCGAAGAAAATAGCCTTATTGGAAGGTTTGGTTTCCAGGAAGTCATCATTCTTCTCCACAAAATCAATGACCAGGATCACCAATACAATGATAAACACCGCGAAGACATAGGTGGTCAGAAAGCGCTTAATAAGATACCTGTCTATCTTGGTCATCAGGAGGAGTGTATTAAATCGGCCCCAAAATTAGGAAGTATTGCCCAAAAACAAAATCAGAACAGCTTTACGATCCACTCAATGACCCGGTTTTTCCCGGCCGTATAGGGCGGCATCAGCTTTTCAAGCACGCTGGGCAGGTGCTGCCGGTAAACACTTCTCTCGTTAGAGAATGCCTTAAAGCCCCATTCGCCGTGCGCCTTACCAATGCCCGAGTTATTATCTCCCCCGAACGGCAGATAGGGCTGGAGAAAATGCATATCGTTGTTATTGATGCAGGTGCCGCCTGCACGGGTATGAGACAAAAAGTATTCAATACGACTGTTTTTCCGGCTGTAAATGTACAACGCCAGCGGCTTCTCGCCTGAACGGATATGCCTCACTACCTCTTCCGGGTCGTCATAGGTCAGAACAGGTAGCAGCGGGCCGAAAATTTCTTCCTGCAGAATCTTTGAACCGGCAGCAACTTCCGTAATCACCGTAGGACTGATGCGCCCGGCTTCTTTCTCTCCGCCGAAAACCACTTTGGCTCCCTTTTCCACAGCATCTTCAAGATAAGCATGCACCCTGCCGGCATGTTTTTCATTCACCATGCTGCAATACGAGTCACTGCCCAGGGGAGCCCGGCCGTAGAAATCTGCCAGTACGCGTTCCAGCTCTTCCAGGAAAGACCCGGCTTTTGACCGGTGTACAAAAACATAATCCGGGGCTATGCAGATCTGGCCGCTGTTCATAAACTTACCCCAGGCCAGTCGCCGGGCAGCCGCCTGTATGTCAGCGGTTTCGTCAATGATCACGGGCGACTTCCCGCCCAGTTCCAGGGTAACCGAGGCCAGGTGCTCAGCGGCGGCCTTCATGACCACCTTTCCTACCTGCGGCGAACCCGTAAAAAAAATATGGTTAAACGGCAGCGACAGGAGTTCCGTAGAAGTCTCCACACCGCCTTCTATCACCTCCACTTCATCAGGGCTGAAAACATGCCCGACGATTTTCCTGAGCACGGCAGAGCTATGGGGAGTGTATTCAGACGGTTTAATAACAGCCGTATTCCCGGCGGCCACTGCAGAAATCAGGGGCCCCAGGCTCAGGTTCACAGGAAAATTCCAGGGCGATATGATCAGGCAGGTGCCCTTAGGCTCATACCTGACATAAGAAGAAGACCCGAAAAACGACAGGGGAGTTTTTACATAGCGGTCGCTCATCCATTTCTCCAGGTAGCTCACCGTATGGTTGATCTCGGAAGTAACTGCAAAAATCTCGGTCAGGTCAGTCTCTGCCTGGGGTTTTCTGAAATCGGCAAAGAGCGCATCCCGGATCTCCTGCCTGAACGTTTCTTCCACGGCTTTCTTCAGCGCCAGCAGTTTTGTCTTCCTTTCGGCGCATGAGCTTTCAGCCACTTTATACTGATGGGCTTTCTGAGCTTCAAAAATGCGGTTAATGGAACCGGTGGTATCCGCTACCATAATTTTTTTATTTAAAGATAAGGCCAATTGCATCGCCGTACCAAATAAATACGGCAGTTTTCAATACGGGCCCCAGCTTAAATTTTCCTTAAAATTGATATTCAAACAAAATATCCGGGGCCGTAAACCATTTATAAAGTAAACCATATTATATAATAACATGAAAAAGATAGTAATGATTCTGGCCCTGGCCGCCTTTGCAGCCTCCTGTACTTCGAAAGAAAAGCACGAAGCGGCAGACGACCTGCAAGCCGCGCAGGATGAGCTCAGGGATAACGCCCGGGAAGCACAGGAAGATCTCGGAGAAATCAAAGACAACGTACAGGAGGAGCTTGAAAAGAAAAAACAGCAGCTGGAAGAAGAGCTCAAAGAGGTAAATGAAAAGATCAAAACCGGCACCAAAGAAGAAAAAGAAAAATGGCAGGCCAGGAAAGACGAGCTCGACAAAGAGCTGAAAGACCTGAATGAAAAGATCAAATCAGGGATGAAAGACTTCAGGGACGATATGAAAGATTTGAAAAAAGACGTTAAAGAAGACGTCAAAAAGCTTAAGGATGACCTGAAAAACAACTGATCACAGGCGGGCGTTTCCCGTCTTAACAAATCCTTTACTTTTAACTTTCCGCTTTAATTTGTTATTTTGAATCCACAATGTCATCGTATGGATTCAAGACGCGAATTTATCAAAAAGGCCGGACTGATTGCCGGTGGAGTTCTTTTACCGGAATCAGTCATCAGGGCCAGCTCTATCAGCCCTGCCGAAGGTTCAACCGTTTGGGATGCCGACCACGTGGTCATTCTCATGCAGGAGAACCGCTCTTTTGATCATAGCTACGGTGCACTCCGGGGCGTAAGGGGCTTTAACGACCCCCGGGCGGTAACCTTGCCCGACAATCGCAAGGTGTGGCTGCAAACCAACGCCAAAAACGAGACTTTCGTACCTTTCCGCCTGAACATCAAAGATACCAAAGCCACCTGGATGCGTGACCTGCCCCACTCCTGGGAAAACCAGGTAAGGGCCCGTAACGACGGCAAATACGACCAGTGGCTTTCTGAAAAACAGTCAGGAAACAAAGATTACAAAGATATACCGCTTACCCTGGGCCACTTTAACCGCGAGGACATCCCTTTCTATTATGCCTTTGCCGATGCCTTTACCGTCTGTGACCAGAATTTTTCTTCTTCGTTAACCGGTACCACCCCTAACCGGCTTTACCTCTGGAGCGGTACCATTCGCCGGGAAAAAGATTTCAGCCACAAGGCCAATGTCAAAAACGAAGACATTGACTATGGCCGGCCTGCACGCTGGAAGTCGTTCCCCGAGCGCCTGGAAGAGCACGGGATAGACTGGCGCATTTACCAGAACGAAATCAGCCTGCCGGTAGGATTCGAGGGTGAAGAAGAGAGCTGGCTGAGCAATTTTACCGATAACCCCATCGAGTGGTTTGAAAAATACCAGGTCAGGTTTCACCCGGAATACCGCAGGTATCTTCAGGAAAGAATAGTTACCCTGCCCGGTGAAATAGAAGCGCTGAAGAAAAAAGAAAATCCCGATAAAAAAGATCAGGACAGGCTGGCGGCACTCGGGCAGCAGTATAAAACTGCGCTTGAAGACCTGCAGAAATATACCCCGGAAAACTTTGACAAGCTGCCGGAGTTTCAAAAAAATATTCATCGCAAGGCATTTACCACCAACCGGGCTCATGCTGACTACCACAGCCTGTCGGAAGCAGAGACCGATAGCGGCGAAAAAATGGCCGTACCCAGAGGTGATGTCCTGTATGAATTCAGGAAAGACGTTGAATCGGGGAAACTTCCGCCTGTTTCATGGCTTGTCGCCCCTCAGAACTTTTCCGATCACCCCAGTGCTCCCTGGTACGGCGCCTGGTATGTGTCTGAAGTGCTTGACATTCTGACCCAAAACCCGGAAGTCTGGAAGAAAACCGTCTTTATTCTCTGCTATGATGAAAACGACGGCTACTATGACCATGTGCCTCCCTTTGTGGCACCGCACCCTGAAAAACCGGAAACCGGGAAAGCCTCCGCAGGAATTGACCTGTGGGCCGAGCAGGTAAACCTGGAACACGAAAAGCAAAGGCCTTATGACCGGGTAATTGACGGGCCGATCGGGCTGGGATTCCGGGTACCGCTGGTCATTGCCTCTCCCTGGAGCCGGGGCGGAAAGGTTTGCTCGGAAGTATTCGATCACACCTCGATATTGATGTTCCTGGAGAAATTTATCGCGAAACGCTACAAAAAAGACATTACAGAAGAAAACATTACCGAATGGCGGAGAACGGTATGTGGCGACCTGAGCTCGGTATTTACGCCTTTCCAGTCGGGCAAATTCGATGAGTTTGTACAGAAAACCGAATTCATGAAGTCGATCCGCAGTGCCAGGGACAAAGAGCTGCCCAATAACTTCAAAGCCCTGACCCCGGACGAAATAGAGCAGATCAACACTTCACCGGAAACATCGCCCTGGATGCCGCAGCAGGAAAAAGGCATCAAAAAGGCCCTGCCGATCCCGTATGAGCTCTTTGCAGACATCCGTGTGACAGAAAATGGCAAACCCGAGCTGAACCTGGCAGTGGGAAATACATTCAAAACGGGCGGGGCCCCGTTCTTTGCTAATCTCCGGACAGAAAAAGGCGAATTCCAGTCGCGGCACTATACCCTGAAAAAAGGAGACCGGCTCAGCGACGCCATAGAGCGCTTAGAAGGGCTCCTGGATGTGCGGGTACATGGCCCTAACGGCTTCTACCGCAGCTTCCGAGCCCGTGAAACCCCGGTAGAGGTGACCGTCTCTTACCCGAAAAACCGGCAGGGGCGTCCTTTGGGAGACATCGAATTTAACCTCCGGAACACTTCGGGGAAAGACCTGGAGCTGCTCCTTACCGACCCCTCTTACCATAACGGCATTACCCGGGTAAAGCTGAAGAAAGAGGCAGAAAAGACCATTTCCGCTGACCTGAAAAAAAGCCACAACTGGTATGATTTCAAGTTGACGGTAAACGGTTATCCTGATTTTGAATGGCACTATGCCGGGCACGTGGAAACGGGAAAAGAGAGCTTTACAGATCCCAAAATGGGAAAAGTTCTATAGCTTTCTTTTAACACTCTCCATATCTGTTATTTTTTATACCAAACTAACACAAAAGCTTTCAATAAGATGGCTCCTGTTTTTGGATTAGTTGGTACTTCATCAGAAACTTTTCTATTTTTGCAGAAATTAATTTACTATTCCAAAAACGGGAAAAAGATATAACTCTGTAAGAGTTTGACTTAAAACAAACTCCTGAACGCAGGATCAAAACTATGAAACTACAGTATTTCGGACATTCGTGCTTTATGATCCATTTTGCAGGAAAGAAAATTCTCCTGGATCCCTTTATCAGCGGAAACCCCATAGCACAGCATATTAAAACAGAAGACATTCACCCGGATTATATCTTCCTGTCGCACGGCCACGCTGACCACCTGAAAGACCTGGAGCAGATCGCTAAGCAATCCGGCGCCCCGGTCATCACCAGCTTTGACATCATGACCCGGTTTGTTGAGCCCCTGGGAATCGCGGGCCACGGCATGAATACGGGTGGTAAGCTCAGCCTCGACGGATTCACCTTCAAGCTGGTAACCGCCATCCACTCGAGCATGCTGCCTGACAACAGCTACGGCGGCAATCCCATGGGCTTTGTTTTCTGGAATGAAGACTCCTGCTTTTACTATTCGGGAGACACCGCGCTAACCCTCGACATGAAGCTGATTCCGATGATCTGCCCCAAGCTGGATTTTGCCATCCTTTCCATAGGCGACTACTTCACTATGGGTTACGAAGACGCCATCCTGGCTTCTGATTTCATTGAATGCAATACCATTGTGGGTTGCCATTACGACTCCTTCCCTCCCATCAATATTGACCACGAAAAAGCGAAGAAGGCTTTTGCTGATGCCGGAAAGTCGCTGTACCTGGCAGAAGTGGGAGAGGTTTTTGAGGTATAAGCCTGCGCAATACCGTTCTGCTCAAGAAGGGATCAATCGCGCTTTTTCCAGGGTATGAAATGCAATACGCTTCTCACCCTTCACCAGCTCAATGCCATAACCACAAGCATCTACAATGTTCAGGAAATTACTGAGTTTCACATCTTTTGATTTTCCACTTCTTAAATCCTGAAGAGAGCTTGTGGAAATACCGGCCATCTCTGCCAACTTTCGTACACTTTTTTGATCTTCATCCATGATGGCTAAAAGCAATTCGGATAATGAAAACTCTTTCATTTCTATATCGAACTTCTTTTCGAAATCATCGTTATTAAGCCATTGATGAAAAGCCGGCCCAAATTTATCTTTAACTCTCTGTTCCATAATACATTCCTTTTTTAACTCTAAGCTGGTAATCCTGCATACATTTCAATGCTTTGTCTTTTTCACCTAAAGGAAGCTTTTGTTGCCTCTTTGTAAATGCATTCGTTATAATAATCTTTCTTCCCTCAACAAAAAAGCATAGAAACCGGTGAGGTCTGGGCTTGAAAGCATAAATTTTATCACCTTCATTTCTAAATTTCTCCTTATTACGGATTTGACCCAAATCTCCTATCATTACTAGAAGTTGCATAAATCTCCTAATCTCTTCTGATGTAAGATTTTCTGTCATATACTCTCTTGCCTGACTTCTTCCCATTTCATCAAAATAGAATTCTATACAATAGTAATCGCCATTGTAGGCTTTGTAGTTGGGTGTAGATTTCATGATACAAATGTACCGGTATACCGGTACATTTCCAAGATTTTGAGATTTTTTTTTGAAGATGCTCTTTTGTTGCGATATTTAAATATACCAAAGCATATTTTTACGAATACGATTCTAATTATTACTCCGGATCCTGCCTTCTCCCTGTCCCATTCATCTCCCGATATGTCCGTTTGAGCCAAAATCATCCTCCCCGCTTAAACTAAAAAAAGATTCCACAGGTTTATTACTAAAAACAAAGTTTACATTACAACCGGGCGAAATCGTGCCTGCTTTTCAAAACGGCAGGGGTAAACCATTTGGCAGATTTCATAACAGGTAGCCTCAAAATAATTAACAAATGAACCGAACAGTTCTTATTATACTGGTAATTACCTTTTTTATTGCGGTAGATTACTTTTTCTTCAAAGCACTAAAAGACAGCATCCGTAATTTTCAAGCCAGCACGCAGCGCTGGATCACCCTGGGTTACTGGGCCATCCCGGTTATTTTTATCCTGGGGTTTATTTACCTGTTCTTCCTGGCGCCCGAAACCACCTCTCCGAAGATTAAGCGTTATTTCGGGGTTGCGGTTTTCATGATCTACTCGTCCAAGATGATCGGGGCAATTGTTTACCTCCTGGGTAACGGACTGAATATCCTGAAAAATACCGGCCGGAAGATCATCCGTCCCTCCTCAACAGAACCCATTCTCACCCGCTCTGAGTTTATCGCTAAATCGGCCATGGCTTTGGGTGTCACGCAGTTCGGAATACTGACCTACGGTATTCTTTCCGGGGCATACGATTACCGGGTACGACGGGTAAGCCTGCCCCTGAAAGGCCTTCCGAAACAGTTTCACGGCATGACCCTCGCCCAGCTTTCCGACATCCATTCGGGCAGCTTCTACAATAAAAAAGCGGTAAACGGCGGGATAGACATGCTCCTGGCTGAAAAACCCGACGTGGTGTTTTTCACCGGTGACCTTGTCAACGACCGGGCCACCGAGCTACAGGAGTATTTCGACACCTTTAAACGGGTTCAGGCACCCCTGGGTGTGTTTTCTACTTTAGGAAACCACGATTACGGTGACTACGCCAGCTGGGCTTCTCCCCAGGCCAAGCAGCAGAACCTGCTTAACCTCATGGAAGGCCACCGCTTAATGGGCTGGGATCTGCTCATGGACGAAAACCGGTCCATTACACTGGGCGGAGAAAAGCTGGGTATTATCGGTATTCAGAACTGGGGGGCCGGCTTTACGCAGAAAGGCGATTTAAAGAAAGCCCTGCAGGGATCAGAAGGGTTTACCAATAAGCTTCTGCTATCGCACGACCCCAGCCACTGGCGGGCCCAGGTACTAGGCCAGACCGACATTGACGCTGCCTTTGCAGGACATACCCACGGCATGCAGTTCGGTATAGAAATACCCGGCTTCAGGTGGAGCCCGGCACAATACCGGTACAAAGAATGGGCCGGCATGTACGAAGAAAACGGGCAGATGCTCTATGTTAACCGCGGCTTCGGCTTCCTCGGATATCCCGGCCGGGTAGGCATCCTGCCGGAAATCACGATCTTCACTCTGCAAGCTGTATAAACGAATCGATATCAAAGGCCGGGTTTAACACTTCCGCACGTGTAAGGCCCGGCTTTATCTTTACAAACCGGTAAAATTCATCGTCTTTCAGATTGGAAAAGACCAGTTCTCCCGTCGTATAATCAGGGGTGAGAAAATATTCGTTGTGCTTATCGAAATGAACGAAATACGAGTTGTAGGCATATTCTGCAGGATATACGTTTCGCTTGGAGTGGTCATAATAAAAGAGGACCGAGTCGCCGCCCTCCTGCTCGAAAAGGATTAGGGGAAACTTCGCAAGAGAATCCACCGTTTCCGCCTTATCTTTGTTTTCCAGAACCGATTTCTCAATCCAAACCCCTTTAAATGTGATTTCTTTATCCGGTTGCTGGCAGGATAAGACAAAAAAAAGAATAAAGATCCGGCAAAAAAATTTCAACATGGTGCGAAACAGATATAAGAAGCAAAATTCCTGACTACCACCCTTAATTCAAAGCAAATGACGCAAAAAAGTTTACGAACAGAACTTTCCAAAACCTATAATTTAGCCCTTCCTATTATTATCAGTCAATTGGGCGTTATCCTGATGGGTACTTCTGATAACGTGATTGTGGGAAGATTATTGGGCCCGGTCAGCCTGGGTGCGGCAGGTATAGCCAATTCTGTTGCCTTCCTGATCGGTTCCCTGGCCGTAGGCGGCATGGCGGTCATAGCGCCTATGGTCTCCAAGCTTCGTGCAGAGCGTGATACGTCAGAGCAGCTGAGTGCCCTGTTTTTCAACTCCCTTCTGGCAGCCCTGCTGTACGGCACCTTCCTTTCCCTGGTGGGTTACATCGTATACCGGCAATTTTCCATTCTGGGCCAAACACCCGCCATTGAAAGCCTGGGGGCTCCTTTTTTCATTTTGATTATTCTTTCCAACATCCCCATGATCTTCTTCCTGGCGGTCAAGCAATTTACCGACGGGTTTTCAAAACCGGCTATTGTCATGTACATTACTCTGCTCGGCCTGCTGTTTGACATTGCGGGAAACGTGGTTCTTATCCGCGGACTCTGGATTTTTCCCGAGCTGGGCCTGAACGGAGCGGCTATCGGTACCATCTTTTCCCGTTTGCTGATGCTGGGTATCCTCCTGTTCTATATCCGGAATCAGCCTGCTTTCCGGGTGCTTTTTCACTTCTCCCGGTGGAAGGCCGACCGGTCTATCCTTTCTGTAATACTGAAACGAAGCATACCCGCCGGGTTCCAGGCTTTTTTTGAAATTGCCGCCTTCTCTTTCGCCGTGATCATGATGGGCTGGCTCAGTGAAACCGAGCTCGCCGCTCACCAGATTGCCATTAACGTAGCCTCTACCACTTACATGATGGCTACAGGCTTTGCCCATGCAGGAAGCATCCGGATCGGGGAAGCCTGGGGAAAACGCGACAGTACAGGGATCCGGCTCTCCGGCCGGGCCGCCTATACCTGGGTGATTGGCTTCATGGGCCTTTGCAGCCTCGTTATCCTCCTGTTCGGGCAGTGGATCATTAAAATTTACATTGACGACAGCGCCGTTCTGGCGGCAGCATTGCCTTTGCTGATGATTGCCGCCTTTTTCCAGCTGTCTGACGGTGCCCAGTCGGTAGGCCTGGGCCTGCTTCGCGGACTGGCTGACATCCGGGTTCCCACCTACATCACCTTTGTTGCCTACTGGCTGATTGCTCTGCCGGCCGGCTATGTGTTGGGATTCGCCTTTCACCTGGGCTCTGTAGGCATCTGGTTCGGGTTGCTCCTGGGGCTGACCTTCTCTGCCCTCTTCCTGTATGCACGGTACAACAGGGTGAGTCGCCGGCCCCTTAGTCCCGA
>Ga0206119_100588_pt1 | contig 10790 bp, 7 predicted proteins | sample 3A50Ametagenome_FD_148608 | JGI IMG/M metagenome (GOLD analysis project Ga0206119, IMG submission 148608) | Enriched microbial communities from leaf-cutter ant dump, University of Wisconsin, Madison, United States - 3A50A | ecosystem: Environmental > Terrestrial > Nest > Insects nest > Nest dump...
TAATCATATCCGCATCAGTAACTTTGTGTTATTTTACTGCCTGGAATCAGGCGCGATTAATAAAGCGGTCAGTACGTGTGCATACCAGCGTGCTAAATAGTCATTCGGATGATTGATATTATTGCCGGTCATATCCTGATACGCTTTATGCGTTAGCAACCATTGATGCCAGTACGTCATATCTGCGATCGCAATTCCCTTTTTTGAAAGGTCAAACAAGGGCTTCCGATAGGCTGCCTGTATTTGAAACTGTATGGCTGCAGGGTTGGCTAGCATCGGTGTGATCACGATGAATTCGCAGTCGGGATTCTCTGCCGACACACGATCCATGATCGTTTTTATTTGACCGACAAAATTTTCAGGAGTTACGTTAAAGGTCCCATCGTTCATGCCGAAGCCGATGACGACCAGATCCGGATGTTGTGCGGAGACACGGGTATCTACCTCTTCCACTCCCCAACCAGCCGTCTTTCCGCCCACCGCCATATTGCTATACGAGATCTTGCCTCCAAAATGCTGCCGCAATCCGTAGATAAAAAGCTCGGTCCAATTGGGCATAAAAGGCGGTACATGCTGCACCCCGCTGCTATTGGCACCGGTCTCGATGCTATTGCCATAAAACACTACATGCAGCGGCTTATGCTGCTGTAATTTCTGCAAAGTCTTCGGAAGGTTTTTACTTGTTGCCAAATGCCGTTGTAAATGTTCACCCGACCGATCCGGTAAATACGTTACAGCAAGTTGTTTGGACCGAAACAACTGCCCTTCACTGAAGAGTACGTAGGTACCGGGGATTTTTCCCGGTTGTACGTACCCTTCACGGTTCTCGGAAAACACCAGATCCTGCTCCCGGAAAAAAGGAATCCGCGACGAATCCGTCAGCACCAGGCGCTGTCCCTCCAATACCCAATCTTTTCCTTCCTCATAGGATTCTCCCAAGTAAGCATCCCGTACCGAAAGTATGGCCTTGACGGGAAATAGTAGCCTGCCGTTCGGGAAAGAATTGCCATCGCTCAATGGCATAACCACCTCATCATAGATCGTATCTGCGCTCAGGAAGGGCTGTAGGTATTGGTCCAAACGGATATATTGAGGCCAATGCCGCTCCAACGTATCAACGGTTTGGGCATTGGCAACAACTGCCAGCATCGAACAGATAAAAAGTAACACCGAGAATTTCATAATTTCGCTATTTTTTGGTCACTGCCTGCAAATCAAAATCTTTAAACTCGAATCCCACATCAAATGTCCCGGGAACTTCCCAGCCTAAATTCATGCCAGACAGTCTAAAGTCCTCAAAAAAGGATCCCGTCAGGTAACCCCGCTGTTTGGCCAGATCCAACGCATTCACAATTAAGGGGCGAATGTCCTTTTCAACACGTATCCAGTCACCGCTATGAAAAGTACCTTCCATGAAGTCCGCACTTCCGGCGCTATAAATAAACTTCCCCGTCGCATCTCCTTTGCCCACATCCTGTGCAGCATAGACGGAAATTATTTCGTTACGATAGTCGTAAAATGGGATACCGAACCACAGGTAATCTCCATAATGGGCTGAGCTTGGATTCAAATCCTGCACCGTTATAAAAAGTTGGAATTGGGCTGTGTGGAGACCGGGATTGAAGTCGCTTTCCGCCATTTTCATTTCGGCTTGTGTCAGACGGCCCGTAAACCGAAGGATAAGCCCCTCCAGGTCCTTCAAGTAGGGCTGCTGAGGGAATTTTTGTTCTATTAACAAATGCGGCCACGCTTGATTCTGCTGACGGGGTGCCTCGTATTCCGTAGAAGTGAATACGTCCATATTGATTTGGGTGGATCCGGTCAACCGTTCAAAGGAAAGCGTTTTGCCTTCATTCGCATATACGATACGATTGCCCGCTTCGGTCCGGTCGGCCTCCGACAATTCGTGTTTACTGGCCCATTCCGCCATTTCCCAAATGGTGGCACTCCCTCCGTCTCCAAACGGATAGATCGTACCCGGCGATGGTCCCTCCGCCCGTTTCAACACCAACCCTTCTTCAAAAAAAGGATCGCCGAGGATCGATAAGGTATCGAGTTGTCGTTCTTTATCACCGGTGTTTTTCGATTCTTTGGCTGACGAACACGCTGTAATCGTCCAAACCAATAGGATTCCACTCCAATATACTTTGCTGTTCATCATTTTCGTTTATTACATTGGTTCTACAATCGCTTGTCTTTGGAGAAAGATCGGAATGTCTCGAACACGAAATTCTTCACAATACGGAATAAATAGGCTTTAATAGATTACTCGGAAGTAAGCAGGTCCGGCATCCACCATGAGTTCCCCTGTGATTTAAGGATTAGGTAGCCTGCGCTGGCAGGCTACCTAATTACTATTTCAATTCATAAACGGCGTCCTTCGTTGCCGGCGTCCATTTATCCGTCCGGAAAGGAACTGCCGGGAAACCGTCGTTATTAAAGAGATTACTGGTTCCGGGATCATCCGCCCACGCATACCGGACCGCCTTAGGCTTGGCAACAGAAGGTGAACTCAACACAATCGTTTCTCCTTCAATCCGTGCCTTAGCGGGATAGAAGTGCTGATCGGCACCTGCGATTTCAAATCCAACGACCTCACCTGATCCGTGGGTAGTTAATCCACTGTGTACATGATCGAATTGAACAGTCACCTGATCTCCGCTTACCTTATATTTTTTGTATTCCGGACCGCTGTATACGACCTCCCGTCCATAACTATCGTGCATCGCTACGGCTGCAAGACGTTTTCCGACATCCTGCTTATTACGCGGGTGGATATCATCGGTATTGCCGATGTCTACAATTACGGCTTCACCCGTACGGGGTAACGATAGGGTCATATGCTGCGCTTCCCGCAATTCTGCCCACGTACTACCGGTAGCGCTAGTGCCTCCCGCTGCCTTAAAACTCGCTAACTGCACAAAATAAAACGGAAAATCACCCTGTCCCCACCGCTTGCGCCAGTCTTTAATCATCATCGGAAACGACTTCCGGTATTCATAGGCCCTACCGGCATTGCTCTCTCCCTGATACCAGATCGCTCCTTTGATGGTATACGGAATCAACGGATTGATCATAGCATTGAACAGCAACGTAGGATACCGGTTGGGATCGGTATTCTTACGCACGGTGTCTGCTGGGACTTGCTCAAAAGCATGAGCAGCCTTGGTTAAGCTCTTATCTTTTTCAAGTGCTTCTTTGCTGATCCAGGTTTCTACGATTGTGCCGCCCCATGATGTATTGATCAAACCGATCGGCACATTCAGGTCCTTATACAACTCTCGGGCGTAGAAATAACCTACGGCCGTAAAGTTGCCCACATTCTGCGGATTGGCTTCTTTCCATTCCAACGACTGCGAAACATCGTCCAACGGCACACCCGAGGTAATTCGTGGGATTTCCACCTGGCGGATCTGCGGGTAGTTTGCACTGGCCACCTCCTGCTCTGCATTGTTGGAGTTTCCGACGGTCCACTGCATATTGGACTGCCCTGAGCAGACCCAGACTTCACCGATCAGTACGTCCGACAGGGTGACGGTATTCTTGCCCTTTACCACGAGTTCAAAAGGCCCGCCTGCCTGCTCGTTCGAAAGTGCCAATTTCCAGGTACCATCGGCACCTGCGGTAGCCTGCTTCTGCTGATTATTTAACGTCACCGTTACCTGCTCGCCGGGATCCGCCCATCCCCAAACGGCAATCGGTTGATTCCGTTGCAGGACCATTCCATTGGCAAAAATCTGGGGCAACCGCACGTCGGCCATCAGTATGTTAACTGAAAGCAACAACGCAAGTCCCATTAAGATCGAATACGTTCTCATAATTATCTATAATTTATTCTTTGCAAGTATATTGATTATCCCCCTGTTTTCAAACCATCGACGGGAACCGCGATCAATAAATTAAGTCGCCCGCCAGGCGCAGCATCGCCATTGACATACCAATCGATCGGATCGGCTTTCTGCATATTATCCGACCATTTGAATTCCAATTTTACGTCATGCGAAGGCAGCCCAAGCGCTCCGAAAGGTACCACAACCATCAGTTTATTCGCAGAAACCTTAGCTTCCACCGCCTGCACGTCTAGCCAAGCACCGTTTACGTATCGCTGAAGCCGCTTTCCCCTCACCACACGAAAATCGTATCCGTTCCAGCCCGATTGGGTGGATCGATCCACATCAAGCCAAAGCGTCATCCAGTTGTCTCCCGCAGCAGGCGTTAGGTCGCTAACGGTCTGGGCATAAAAAAACAAGGCTTGATCACCTGCCGCAACCTTAAGTGTATCGATGTCATTGCGTCCAGTCTCATTCACATAATTGATCTGCGGTTCGGTCGGTGCACCGGGATGATTCCGATGCAATACATCGCCTACATAGTCCACATAGGTTGGCGCGATGGCCTGCCAATCGCCCCACTCGGCAATGGATTGTACGCGCTGGATCGGACAAAGCGAATCCACCCCTTTATACCGTCTGATATTCGCAATCATCTGCATGTAGTAATGGTCGCGTAACCCCGCCGTCAGAGAAGGTTCAATGTCGCGACTGTATTCAGGGCTGGCTTGATCAACAAACAACGCCTGATTTACGTCGCCACTGGCACGTCTCCATTTCCCCGCTACCCATTCATTCCAGCCGGTAATAAACACAAACGGCACATTCTGTTGCAGTGCAAAATCCCATTGCTCCTGAATATTATATCCATACCAAAGGTCTTTTGCCGGGTTTCCCGGTGAACCGTGGTGGAAACTCCTGCCCCAATTGCCCGGTTGTTCATAGAAGGCGGACCCACCCATGGAAGCCGTCAGGTTTGGATGTTGCGCGGTGGCAACGTTGACAATCTCGCGCTCTCCCTTGTGATTCTGATACACTTTTTGCGGACGTTGAAATTCAATCCATGGCCACCCGTTTACTTTCTCCGGTTCATTGGGCCATTGTGATTCACGGAAGGTAAAAAACTCCGCGTAATCGCGACCGGCAGCCTCCTTTGATATCCCGATGATGAGCGGTTTATCTTCGAGATAAAACCAACTATTGGGATATCGGTAAGGTGCTCCCTCTTTGTAATAATTATCATAAATTTCCTGCATGGCTTCGCCCGAAGCGGTGTTCGTATAAAAGACTATTTTGGGGGCTTCTTTTCCTTGCTTTTGAAGCGCGTCCATGGCTTTCATCAACGCATCCGATTGTTGCGGATAGGTGAGCCGGTTTGTCGCGTCAATCACCAAGAAATCCACTCCAGCATCTGCAAGCAATTGCATATTCTTGAGGTGTACCCAATAATCGTCCCCCCGATAGTAGCCATAAATGGGCTCACCCCAAAAGTAATATCGACCCGGTTTACCGGCACCTCCCCCCCATCCCGGATGGTTGAAATCGTGGAATACCTCGGGGGTATGTTCGTAGATTTCAGTGAGGTCCCAGACATTTTCCGACACGGGCGATGCCTTATCGCCCTGCCATAAGAAGTAAAAAAGACCGACCTGCCGATCGTCTTTAGTACCGCCGACTTCCTCGTATTGTGGCAGCACCCGCCCCAGTTCGTCTGTCCCCGCCAATGTCTGGCCATAGCCAACAGTAGCCCTTGTCAGCATCAGGGCAATCGCGGCAAAACCAATGGGACTAAGGTTGAGGTTGGTCCTTGAGGTACCCTTTTTCTTTCCAAACATCTTGAAGGTCCTTAAAATTCTGAATAAACTGTTCGTATGTTGGTTTGTAATCCGGATCGGCCCATCCGATCTCCGCAAAAGCCGCAAACCTGGGGAATATCTGGTAATAGAGTCGCTCCGCTGTGGGGGTAAACTCGCCCCACATCTGACAGCCCAATCCAAGAATCTTTTGCCGGTCTGCTGACGCGATGCCCTCCGGAATCGGATTGAAGGAGTAGGCTTTTTCCAACGAAGTCGTTTCATAGGGATAGTCGAGGTAGGTAAAAAAGCGATTGGAATTGACCACATCATACCCTTTCGCAATGGCTTTGTTGATGAGGCTTACGTCGCCATCCCAAAACTGCACCAGCGTACCCGGTGCCAATTTTTCGGATTGGCTCGCTTCGATATGTGCCTCCCCCCGTACATTGTCGCCCGTAATTTCATTCCATCCAATCATCTGGTATCCCTTGGAGGAAATATACGCCGATAGGCGATTGATCGCCCATACCTGTAAATCGGCATACGTGGGAATTCCTTCTTGCTTCATGAATGCATTCACGGTTTCAGACTGTTGCCAATGTGCATAGTTGGCTTCATCGCCACCGATGTGGATAACCCCGCCGGGGAACAGGCCGATCACTTCGTCCAACACGTCGTGAATAAACTGCGTCACCTTCGGGTCCGTCACGTCATAGAGGTCGCCCTGCACCCCTTTCCCCTCTTTTTTGCTGGAGGCTCCCAACCAAGGGTATGCATACACGGCTGCCGATACGTGCCCCGGCACCTCAATTTCGGGGATGATCCGGATGCCCCTTGCAGCTGCATAGGCAACAATTTCGCGGATGTCCTGTTGGGTATAAAACTGACCCGGCTTGTGGTTATACAGGCTATCCCACTTGGCCGGGTTGATTCCCTTGCTCATGTGGGTATAATCTCCCTTGGAAGAAACTTCGGTGAGCAGCGGATATTTTTTGATTTCAATACGCCAAGCCGGATCATCTACCAAATGCCAGTGGAACGTATTCAATTTGAGGCGAACCATCTCATCCAACAACCGCTTCACCATTTCTTTGCCGTGGAAATGGCGGCTTTCGTCCAACATGAACGCCCGCCAGGGAAAATATGGTTCGTCCTTGATTTCGCACACCGGCACTGCCAGTTGATCGCCGGAGGTCACTTCTGCCAGTTGCCGCAGCGTTTGCAGGGCATAAATGGCACCCGAAGCCGCATGAGCTGTGATGTGTACCGCATGACCTTTTCCATTGTCCGCCACTTGAAGTGTGTAGGACTCCTCACCCTTTCCGTCCGCTTTTCCGCGTATCAGCGAGAGATTCGCTTGCTTTTTCCGCGGGGTGAATACCGGTTTTATTCCAATCTCGCCGAGTAAGGTCGTAAGATAAGCATTATCAACTTCCAGCTTACGATCTACATACACAGAGAGTGTCCGCGAAAACAACGCTTGGTTTCCGCTTGCTGTCACCTCCTTGGGGATGGGCAGTATGCCGACAGCAGATTCCTGCGCATAACCCGAATGCAAAATCGTCAGGGTAGCGACCAACAGCAAGGATAATGTCTGAAAAACACGCCGTATGGACGCGTTTGACCTGAATAGATTACTCATTTTCAATAAATGCTTTTTTAAGTACGTCCAGATACCCCATTCCGTATACCGTGTCCGGCTCCAGGTAACTGCCTTCCGACCATTCGTTCCACGCGTTGACGGTAATTAGTTTGGGTTGATCCGGGTGGGCATCGGCGTAGGCTTTTGCCTTTTCCACGTACTTGGCGAATTTTTCCGGTGCCGGGTTGGTAATGTAACCTGCTTTGAAAAGAAACCGGGGGTTTGCGTCCCAACCGATCGTTAAGTTCGGAAAATAAGGGATAGAAAAATCCCGGTCAAAATCCGACCACATCGCTGTAGCGGCATCACCCCATTTCTCATAATCGCCTTCGGGGTTCTGCAAGTGTGCCCAACAATAGTTCGTCAGACTGCTAAACCCGAAATATCCCAATACTTTGTCCTGTGTTTCGATCTGATCGCCCGGCACACCGGCAATGGAGGAAGGCAGTGCCGACCACAGAATTCCCTGTAGATGGAGCCCCGGAAAACCAGCCGCTTTTACCTTCGCCCGGAAATCATCCAGCGCCTCTTTGGTCTGTTCGGGGCCGCCCAATCCGTCAATCAACGTTTGTAATTCATAAATACAGAAGACGGGTTCGCCATTAATTTTATAGTAGGAAGGCTGACTGAAATACTTCTCAATGACACGGTCCACCACATGATCGAATTGCTCACGATCTACACCACCTTTCCAGATCACCGAATCGATATTCGGATTATCGACATCCCAATACGTTGTGGCATCGTGATTAGCCCACATCAGGTAAAAGTTCATGCGTTCGTTATTCGCTTTCAGGAATCCATCGTTTATACAACTTTCCAAAAAGGGCTGCCCTTCGTACCAATACCAATCAAAAATGAACGTATTGACGCCATGGTCCACGGCAGCTGTTATTTTTTTGTCCATATCGGCGGAGTCCGCTTCGTCTAGGTATCCCCACAGGGGTACTTTCGGTTGCCGGTGTCCCTCTTCTTTGGGCTTGGCATTGTAGATAATTTCCCATTCGCCTTTTTTATCGGGAAACAGGAATTCCGCGCGGGGTTCGTAATGGTAAGCCGGCCAGTAAAAGGCGGCTACATCGTATGCCTGTTGAGGCTTCTCGGGTTGCTGTTGGCAACTGGTCGCCGTTATGAACGTCAATAAAATCCAACAGATCAGGTTGCTGTTTCGCGTTAATATGTACATATGCTGTCTATTTGTTTGAGCCTCTTTTGTTCTGTAAAGGGAATTCGATTTATAATATCCGCAAATATAAGCGTACAGCATAGACTGGCAACCCGCACTATACTGACAGGCAAAAAAGGAGCGCAGCAGGCTATTTGTTATGCCATATACACCGGAAATTAACGAGCAGTGTAAATAAAATTAAAGCGCCCGCCGGGAGCGGTATCTCCATTCACATAGAAATCCATGATATTGCCGTTTTCCTGCATGTTGTCGTTCCATTTGAACTCGATATCCACGGCGTTTCCTGTCAACCCAAGCAGCTGCTTATCCACACCGAACGCAAGTTTGTTACGATCGATTGAAAAAGGAACGGTCGCTACTTTCTCCCATTCCCACCGGTTGCCGACGTTCCGTTCCACGATCACCCGATTGCCCTCCGGACTTACCCGGTTGACGATCACATCGTAGCCATTCCATCCAGTCGCCTTATTGCGATCGGTGTCAATCAACAACATCATCCAGTTCCGATCTTTGGGCGAAGTCAGCTTATCGGCAGTCTCGACATAAAAGTACAGCTGTTCGTCATCCCGTGCTACCTTCGCACCTACGATGTCATTCCGTCCGGTATTGTTCGTGTAATATTGATCATAACGCCCACGATGGTCGCGGTGTAAGGTATTACCTTTGTAGTGTTTGAAATAAGGCGCTACGTTTTCCCAGTCTGCCCATTGATTGATCCGGATGGATTTAGGTGCAGATACCTGCTCAGGGGCCGACATCCCCTTAAATTTACGCACGTTGTCAATCAACTGAAGGTAGTACACATCACCTTTATCGCCCCAACCTTTGTTGGGCTCGATATCCCGGCTGTGTTCCCAGTCGAATTGATCAACAAACGAAAAGGGATCGCCTGTCCAATGATCCTTGGGCAACCATTGCCCCGCAATGTATTCGTTCCATCCCGTTACGAACACCAATTCGGGATCGATTTCGCGTGCCTGATCCCACTGTTCCTGAAAGTTCCACCCGTACAAATAGCCATCAACCCGAGGGTCGAATCCATTGCGTTGACTGAAACTACGTCCATAGGTACCCGGTAAGTTAAAGGCACTGCAATGACCATTGGTTTCCGGACCTGCATTCTGTGCGATACCGACCGTGACTTGCTCAAATTTGCCGTCGCTTCCCTTTACGTAGCCATGTTGGGGATAGTTCTCGAGCCACCCCCATTGATCGTTCCGTGTAGGGCCATCGACATAATCGGGCTGACCGGGCCGGAACGTAAAAAACCGGGCAATCTCACGATCTTCTTCCGAGTCGGTCAAATTATCCGGATAGCCCATAATACAGGGTTTTCCTTTCCAAACAAACCAAAGATTTTCATAGCGCCCAGGCTTATAGAGATCGTGATAAAGCTGCCGTAACGAAACCAACGAATGCGGTGCGGGGCCAAAAGGCAGCATAAACGCAATTTTAGGCACTTTCACACCATCGCGCTGAGCTTGGTCCCACGTTTTGAGCAATGCCTCATACGAATCCTGCCAGGTGATACTGCCGTTCGTACAGTCAAAAAACACGGCATCCACACCGGCATCGGCCAGCATCTCCGCATGCTTACGCAGCACCCACGGGTCGGTGGTTTTATAATACCCAAACAACGGCTGTTCCCAAAAGAAAAAGCCGGGTCTTTTGGTTCCCCAAGCCGGATGGTTATAATCCTTCATCGCTTCGGGATGCTCCCGGACAATTTCGGTAATGTTTTTTACTTGGTAGGTCGTATCGTCATTCCCTTGATGCCAGGTCCAATAAAACATCGCGACAAACTTATCTTTCTTTTTATCGCCGGCAACGTCATATTCGGTTGCTTTACGCCCCAACGCGTCGGTCATTGCCCACTGGTCGCTATTTATCGATTGACCATACAGCATCGCCGGAAACGCAAGTCCGCAAAGGCATGCAACCCTGTGTAAGAATCTGTTCATTTGTTTTTGTATCATTTCTATCTGCTTTTCTGCTGGATCTGTTCGTCGTTAGACCTGTTCTTAGTTTGCCTTTCCAAAATCAATCGGATGCCATTTCGTTTTCCAGTCGGCCCAATCAGGCCCATAGGCATAAGCCAGGAACTGCGGCTTTTCCGGATCGAGGTGTCCATGAATGTCGCCGCTCCAACCACAATTATGTAAATAGGGTTCCAGATGATCCCGTAACTCTGCTTTTTTTGAAAAATGGATGCCATCCATCGATTCCCACAAGATGATGTAGCTATTTGCGGTAAGGCGCGATGCGGTATGAATTGCCTGATAGCGTTTTAGATCGGTGCGGTATTTTACGTCGCAATGATCGGCACCTACGAT
>Ga0206119_100593_pt1 | contig 10755 bp, 11 predicted proteins | sample 3A50Ametagenome_FD_148608 | JGI IMG/M metagenome (GOLD analysis project Ga0206119, IMG submission 148608) | Enriched microbial communities from leaf-cutter ant dump, University of Wisconsin, Madison, United States - 3A50A | ecosystem: Environmental > Terrestrial > Nest > Insects nest > Nest dump...
CCATTGCCTTCAAAACCGCGGATAGTTCACGCATACGCGATACGGTACCGAAAAATTCCACAGTACCTCGCTGTGCGCCATCATACTCCACCTCTACGTCGTACCAACGTGAAATTTGCCGCATAATCGTTTCCAACGGCACATTGGTAAGCACAATATCTCCGGATTTCCACGCAACGGCCAGCGAAGGATCCACCTGCACCACCTCTGTTTGCTGTTGATGGGTGATACTTTGGTCTCCGGGTTTTAAGGTATTGACCACGTTGGAAACACAGTTCACAATCCGTACTGATCCATTGACAAGCGTGGTTCGGGTGTCGTGATCATCCGGGTAAGCCGCAATATTAAATTCAGTACCAAGGACTTCGACCGTCTGTCCGTTACTCACTACCCGGAAGGGTATATTTTGTTGGGCTGCTTTTCCGCGAACGGGAGTCACTGAAAAATAAGCTTCGCCCGTCAGTTCCACAATACGCTCCGATCCGGTAAACTGGCTTGGATATTTGAGCGTCGTACTAGCATTAAGCCAGACTGTAGATCCATCCGGAAGCACGACCTGGTAAGTTCCTCCTCTAGGCGTCGATAAGGTCAGCCATTCAACGTCCGAAGACGGTGACCGACTGCCTCCGGACTCTCGTACTCCCCCTTGCCATACATCCGATCCATCTGCATAGGTAATTTCCTCCCCAACCACAATCCCTGATTGTACTTCGCTTAAATCGACCGTTCGGCCGTCGCCCCACGTCAGAGTCGCCCGGTTTCCGCCAGGTAGAATATCTCTGCCAACCTGGGTCAGCTCACCCACTCTATTCCCTCGCTCTGTCAAGAACCAGCTCCCTATCATGCAGGCAAAAATTACCGCAGCGGCATACGGTAACCACCTGCGGATCCAACGTATGCGCACCTGTCCACGTTTCTGCTCCAGCAAACGGTTCAAATTTGCTTTCACACGATCCAGCGCCTCCTGTGCCAACGCATGTTCTTCGTACTCATCATCGGGCAAATCGGAAAGTGCGCTCACCACAAGGTCCTGAAGATCTCCCGTATTTTCCTGATCGCGGAAGTAAACCATCAAGGATGCCTCCTCGGCTGGCGTTGTCTCCCCCTTCAGGTACCGACTGAACAATTCGTATGGATAATCGCTTTTCATAACCTTTTTTTAAGCGGTTCTATAGGTAACACGAACGGAAATGAGAAAAGGGTGGCTCTGGACTAAAAAAAATTAAAAACTAAATGCAGCCGCCAACAAAATAACGAACGGACCATATTCCTGACTTAATATTTCACGTAGGAAACGGTTTGCTTTGGTGATATGGTCTTTCACCGTGTTACGGGTCAGGGAAAATAACTCCGCCACCTCTTCGTATGATTTACCCTCGATGCGACAAAGTCTGAAAATACGTTGGCGTTGTGGGGGAAGCGCCGAAATAGCCCGATCGAGTAATATTTCGGCCTCCTTAAAATTAATATATTTTTCTACGTGGTCATAGGCCGATTCCTCAATCAATTTTTTCGCGGCTTCCATCGTCTGCCGGCGGGCACTTTTACGATAAAAGTCGATTGCCAGATTACCGGATATTTGAAACAAAAAAGACTGGAAGGATTGTCCCGTATTAAGGGTTTCGCGGAGTTCCCATACTTTCATAAATACATCCTGCAACAACTCTTCAGCGATCGCTTCGGAGCGGACCAAACGAATAAGATTCGCATAAATACGCCTGCTGTAGCGATCGTACAATTGTTCAAAGGCCATGTGGCTTCCCTGGCTTAGGGCACTCAACAGGGGCTCATCCTGTACATCTGTAACCTTTTTGTCGTGCATTCGCGTACATTGACCTTCTTGGCCGGGCAATGTAGGTAATTTTCTTGGAATTGAAAATCAATTAAAACCCGACGCTCTTCAGCCTCAGTCCCGCCGCTTCATCGAGCCCAAACAGCAGGTTCATGTTTTGGACGGCCTGTCCGCTAGCTCCTTTTAACAGATTATCTACGATGCTAGTGATAAATAGTTTATCACCGTGTTTTTCGATATGCAGCAGGCACTTATTGGTATTGACCACCTGCTTCAGATCGATCGTTGCCTTGCTGATATGGGTAAACGGATGCGAAGCATAATAGGACTCGTACAGCGCATGAGCCTCCGTTTCGCTTAGCGTACTATCCAGGTAAATGGCCGAAAGAATGCCCCGCGGAAAATTGCCCCGTTGGGGGATGATGTTAATACGCTTCATCGCCCGCTCCAGCAACGTACCCTCACCCGCAGGCAGGAACCCTGGCTGCAACTGATCCAGCGACTCACTGATTTCCTGAAGGTGCTGGTGTTCAAAAGCCTTATAGATAGAAAGGTTATTGCTGCGCCAGCTGAAGTGCGACGTGGCCGTGGGCTTCTGCCCCGCCCCGGTTGAGCCGGTCGTCGCATTGATATGGATCTGATCGGGTAACAGTCCCTTAGCTGCCAACGGTAAAAGGGCTAGCTGGATGCCCGTTGCAAAACAACCCGGGTTGGCAATATACTGAGCAGACGGAATGACTTCCCGGTTCAGCTCGGGCAACCCATAGACGAAAGCCCCCTCCTGATAGGCGGTATTTGCCCGTAGCCGGTAGTCCTGTGAAAGGTCAATAATTTTGACGTGTGGGTCAAACCTATGAGCATCTAAAAACTTCCGCGCATCGCCATGACCAACGCAGAGAAATAATACATCGATATCACTGTGAAAGGTCTCCGAAAATTGCAGGTTGGTGTCACCCAGTAGATCCGTATGAACATCCGAGATTCGGTTTCCGGCATTACTGGCACTGTGCGCAAACGTAATCTCCACATGCGGGTGGTAAATCAGGATGCGGAGCAACTCGCCCCCCGTGTAACCTGCCGAACCGATAATACCTACTCTAATCTTGTCCATCTAATCTCCTTCTTCCTTAATCTTTTGTCCTTACTCCTTCTCGTCCTTATTCCTTGCTCCTACCGCCTATTGCCCGTTTACTTTATGCCAGATAGATACCTGATTGCCGAATATCTTGGAGAACCCTTTTACATCCTCACCTGTCCAGGCATTGTTCATTTCGCCATAGCTACCGAATTTATTGGACATCAAATCATGTGGCGACTCAATACCAATCACCGTAAATCGGTGGGGGTTCAATTCAACGAAAACCTTACCGCTAACGGTCTGCTGGGTGTTTTGCAGGAACGCCTCGATATCCCGCATCACCGGATCGTGCATCTGCCCTTCGTGCATCCAATTGCCGTAGAATGCGGCCAGCTGATCCTTCCAGCTAAGCTGCCACTTGGTCAGCGTATGCTTCTCCAACGTATGGTGTGCCTTGATGAGAATGAGTGGAGCGGCCGCTTCGAAGCCCACCCGGCCCTTGATACCGATGATCGTATCCCCCACGTGAATATCCCGACCGATGCCGTAGGGTTGTGCCAAAGCCTGTAGTTCCTGAATGACCTTCACCGGTCCGATGCGGTTCCCATCCAGTGCCACCGGTTCGCCTTTTTCAAATTCAATTTCCACACGACGCGGTTCAGTAGAAGTAAGTGGTGTCGGCCATGCTTCTTCCGGCAAGGTATCGTGAGAAGTCAAGGTCTCCTTACCCCCTACGGATGTACCCCATATCCCTTTGTTAATCGAATATTTTGCTTTTTCGGCATTAAACTCCACGCCATGCTTGTGCAGGTAGGCAATCTCTTCCTCGCGGCTCAGCTTCAGATCGCGGATGGGGGTGATGATTTCGACATCGGGAATCAGGATGTTGAAAATCATGTCAAACCGTACCTGGTCATTTCCGGCACCGGTGCTCCCGTGGGCCACGTATTCAGCACCGATCTCTTTTGCATAGTTGGCAATGGCCGTCGCTTGGCTCACGCGCTCTGCACTGACCGAAAGCGGATAGGTAGCATTTTTCAATACATTACCAAAGATGAGATACTTGATGCTGCTATCGTAGTAGTTTTGCGTTTCGTCCACCACCGCGTGCGATTTTACACCGAGTGCATAAGCCCTCCTTTCAATCTCAGCCAACTCGCCTTCCGAAAAACCGCCGGTATTTACAATAACCGAATGCACTTCCAACCCACGATCTTTGGATAGATAAATACAGCAAAAAGAGGTATCCAACCCCCCGCTAAACGCCAATACTACTTTCTTCATTGATTATTTTTTACTATCTATAAACTATACAGTCTTCGGGTGACGGACGATAAAAGCAATGACCATCTTCTTGGTGGATTTCCACAGCTTTGCCTCAATCCGTTTCAACAGCGAAGATTTTTTAGTGATTTGCTTCAACCGTTCTTTGGCCTTGGCTTTCATTTCGATCCGTTCACGCAGCTCTTTCTCCTTCTCTACCGGATCCCAAAGCATCGCCGTGCACATACAGTTTTTACGTTGCTTCATCGTGAGGATGTCATAGTTCACACAACTTTGGCACCCCTTCCAAAACTCTTCGTCCTGCGTTAGCTCCGAATAGGTAACGGGTTCGTAGCCCAAATCCGAATTGATTTTCATCACAGCCAATCCGGTGGTAAGACCGAAAATCTTTGCTTTTGGATACTTTTCCCTCGACAGGTCGAAGATACGCTTTTTTATAGCCTTAGCCAAACCCACCTTACGAAAATCGGGATTTACCACCAGCCCGGAATTAGCCACAAAATCTCCGTGACTCCACGTTTCGATGTAACAGAACCCCGCCCAGGCCTGATCTGCTTTTCGCAATGCGATCACCGCCTTTCCTTCCTGCATTTTATTGGCCACGTATTCAGGACTACGACGTGCAATACCGGTACCCCGTGCCTTGGCCGACTCGGCCATTTCGTTACAAATTTGCTCGGCATAACCAACATGTTGTGCGGTAGCCGGAATAATAATAAAGTCTGAAAGTTCCATTGGACTAAACGACCCCTAACAAGTTAAATGAATAGTGAATTGAGGCACAGCACTGGACTCTTGGCTGTACATGTTTATGTAGAAAGGTTGCCTCTTATTAAGCCCGAGGCAATATGGGTCGTCGGAACCGGAGAACCGGTCTCTCGGCAGTTGAAACTCCACACAAAAAGCACGTTGCATAATGCGGAATGCACGATGCGATAGGTACAGCTATGATATTTTTTGTGTTCATCTTGATGATTATTACAGCTTTGCTGCAATTAAGGTGCCAAATTTAGCAAAAATATCTTTTATTTACACAAGGTTTTTTTCGTTTTTTTCCGACCTTTGCCACATGATCGGAACCAGCTGGTTTTTTATTTTGATTTTTGCAATCCCGCTGATCGTCTTCCTTGTTTGGTTGATGAAACAGGATAAACGCAGAGGTGCTTTAGGCATCATTCTCGTCCTACTGGCTGCTGCCGTAGCAATGTATGTATCAACGAAATATGGCTCAGGTTTAGCTGCTGCTAATTTTGAACTCCGTAAAAAGGAAGCACAGGAACAACAGCAGGGAGAATAGAGGCCGCCTACTGACGGCCTCTAAAAGAATGATTATACAGTAGGTAACACCCAACCTTGGCGGTAATTCCGTTTAACAAACTGATTCACCGCGTCAAAATTGGTCACCTTCATGGCATCATTGTCCCAAATCAACTTCAGGTTTCTACCCGGATATTTTCCGTCGATCTGCAGATCGGATCCGCGGATCGCTAAATTAGCCATCAACAGTGCTTCTGTCAACGGCCCTGCAATTGCGAAAGGTGAGCTAACTTCCTTTTTGCCTGGACCTGCAATACACGCTTCCACCCATTGTGCATAGTGTCCACCTGATCCACCCGGAACACGCGCATATTTGACGGGCAATTTATGTTGCTCCGTTAGTGAGGTAGGCAACAACCGCGGATTTTCTGCATAACAACCGGCCATCATCTTGCCTTTCGTTCCAACAAAAAGAATTCCGTTTCCACCATCGCCAAAAACCTCATTGGCACCCAATTCTTCCGGACGTTGTGGTTGGATTCCACCATCCATCCAGTGGATTTTCACGTCACCGGCTGTCTTTTCGGATTTCGGGAAAGTCAATACAGCATAGCTTGACGGAGGGCAGCTCTCAGGGAAATAACCACGTTTAAATTCGTCAACATATACACTACCCACACTGGCTTGCACATCTTTCACATATTGAAGCCCTAGGATGCTGAACGGTGCCTCCATGATGTGGCAACCCATATCACCGAGTGCACCTGTACCGTAATCCCACCATCCACGCCAGTTGAAAGGCACCAATTTGTCCACATAATCTTTCTTAGGCGCGGTACCAAGCCAAAGATCCCAATCTAATTCCTGGGGAATTTCTGCTTTTTGCTGAGGCCATTGAATTCCTTGCGGCCACACCGGCCGGTCTGTCCAGGTATAGATCGTGTGCACGTCGCCAATCAATCCCGCATCGAACCACTCACGCATAATACGCACGCCATCGCCTGACGAACCTTGATTCCCCATCTGCGTAACAACATTATATTTTTTGGCCGCTGCCGTCAACGCACGTGCTTCAAAAATATCATGTGTAAGTGGCTTTTGTACATACACATGCTTCCCCAATTGCATGGCTGAAAGCGCTTGGATGGCGTGGTTATGATCCGGTGTTGACACCGAAACCGCGTCGATATGCTTGTGCTCTTTATCCAACATCTCCCGGAAGTCCTTATAACGTTTTGCTTTCGGGAATCGCTCGATGGATTTCGCTGCACGGCGATCGTCCACATCACAGAGAATCGCAATTTCTGCTTTGCCACTTTCGTGGAAGGCGTTCACATCGGATTCTCCCTTTCCGCCCACGCCGATACCGGCAATTATCAGCTTATCGCTCGGAGCAACAAACCCCTTACCGCCGAGTACGTGCCGCGGTACGACCATAAAACCTGCTGCTGCCGCAGCACCCGTTTTGAGAAAATCCCTACGGGTTGCACCTGTTGATTTTTTACTATTTTCCATGTATTATAAGTTGTTTTAGCCTATGCCTGTTTATTTATTGTATTGGCCTGCGTAATCTACTGCACGATTACGCGGTGCCAATATACTAAAAATTGCCAGCATTTATGTAACAACTTACCCGCAAATCCGCACAAACAATATCGATTTCATTTTTAAAAAAATCCGACAAACCCACAAACCAAACAAATACGCTTGGTGATATTTCTTAAAATATGCTGTTTTTAGCAGAAATGGCTGTGGAGTTAACTGATTTTAAAATCAATCTGGGAAAACGGATCAAGGTTCTCCGCGAGGAGCGCAACCTCACGCAACCTGAATTGGGAGCACTTATTGATAAAGACTACCAGGCATTAGGCCGCATCGAAAATGGACGCGTCAACCCCTCGTCATTCATCGTCTATCAAATCGCACAGGCCCTGAAGGTGACCATGGACGAAATATTTGATTTTTCGAAATTGCAGAAATAGACACCCCCTAAGTTTTAACGCTCCTGGACGATTTATTCGGTGGTTTCGTCCTAAACCGCTAAGTTTGCAGCGTAACACATTATTCGAATGAAAATCATTGCCATTGGCCGCAACTATACAGAACACGCGAAAGAATTAGCGAATCCGGTCCCCGAAAAGCCCGTCATTTTCCTGAAGCCCGACACGGCTGTCTTGAAGGATAACCGGGACTTTTACTATCCGGATTTCTCCAAAAACATCCATCACGAAGTGGAGATCGTGCTGCGCATCTGCAAAGAAGGAAAACACATCGGCGCGAAATTTGCACCCACGTATTACGACGCCATCGGACTGGGTATTGATTTTACGGCACGAGATATCCAACAGCAACACAAAGAGAAGTCGTTGCCCTGGGAACTGGCCAAAGCATTTGACGGATCAGCTCCGGTCAGCGAACTGCTTCCGAAAGAAACTTTTGGCAACGTGTACGACCTGACATTCCGACTGGACAAAAACGGCGAAACCGTACAGCAGGGCAACACCCGGGATTTGTTGTTCTCATTTGAAGACATTTTGGTGTTTGTCTCCCAATACATTACCCTGCGCAAAGGTGACCTCATTTTCACCGGGACCCCGGCAGGCGTCGGCCCGGTGGCCATCGGGGATCTATTGGAAGGTTTTATTGGTGATCGGCAGCTACTTCGTTTTTCGGTCAAATAGGAGATAAAATAATTAGGAACATATTCATGAGGTTTATTGCTGTTTTCGCGAGTATTTACACACTGATCATTCCCCTTGTACATGCACAGCTTCCGTTAATTACCACCCGAGAATACCCAACGGGGTATTTCCGGAGCCCGCTCACCATCCCTCCCCAGGCATCCGGCACCTTTGCCGAGCTGCGTTCTACGCATTTTCACGCGGGCGACGATTACCGCACGCAACAGCGCATGGGGCTTCCCGTACTTGCCATCGCCGATGGGTATGTATCGCGGGTGCGTGTGCAGATCGGCGGTGGTGGAAACTCGGTATACATCACGCACCCGAACGGATACACGAGTGTGTACCTTCACATGCAGGAGTTCAGCGCCCCCATTGCGGCCATCGTCAAAGCAAAGCAATACGAACTACAGCGCTTCGATGTGGACATTCCGGTGGATGAAAAAGCAGTCATCGTTAAAAAAAGTGACCGGATCGGTTTGTCCGGAAACTCGGGTGCGTCAGAAGGCCCCCATCTACACCTTGAAATCCGGGATACGAAAACGGAAACGCCCCTCAATCCGCAACTGTTCGGCCTACAATTTCCCGACGACATCCCTCCCACCATCCGGGGCATCACCGTTTACGACCTCGCCGACGAACCGTTCAGCGAACATACGCCCCGTCGGCAACTCGTACTCACGGACAAGCAGACCATCCCGGTAAATGGGCGGTTTGGTGTGGGCATCAATACCACCGACCGCCACAACAACACGCCATTTAATAACGGTGTCTATTCCATCGAACTGTTACTGGACAATCAACCCATCAGCACGGTCTTATTTGAAGAATTGTCGTTCGAAACCTCAGGCACCATCCATTCATATATTGACTACCCGTACTACATCCTGAAAAAAACCCGGGTACAAAAAAGCTTTAAAGACCCGAATAATCCGGTCGGCATTTTCCATTTCCTCAAGGGGGATGGAAGCCTCACGTTAACGGATGATCAAGAACATACCCTCACCTATCGCGTACGCGATGCGCATGGCAACACCAGCACCCATGCATTTAAGGTGCGGAATACCCCTTCGTACACGCCACCCCTGACGGCCGTGACCGAGACGGCTATGTTTCCATACAACCAAGAAAACCGCTTTGCTACGGACGACTTAGAAGTCACACTACCGGCAGGTGCGTTGTACGATCACCTACATTTTAATTACAAACCAGACGATCGTCCAAAAGGTGGCTACTCCGCACTCCATCACGTACATAACCACTTCATTCCCTTATTAAAAAGCTACGAACTGAAAATCAAGCCGGATGCGACGCTGACCGACGCGCTGAAACCCAAAGCCATCATCGTCGATATCAACGGTAGGTCGCAAGGGGGCTATTTCGAAAACGGCTGGGTGCGCACCAAAACCGGATCCTTCGGCAGCTTTTACGTAACCGTAGATACACTTGCCCCCAAAATCCAACCCGTGAACATCAGCAATGGTAAAGATATGAGTGCAACAAAGCGTGTTGATTTCAAGATTTCGGACGACCTCTCCGGTATCCAATCGTTCAATGGCTGTATCGATGGCCGGTGGGTGCTCATGCAATATGATCCCGAATCGCGTTCCCTGTGGCACGTATTCGAAGACGACCTGGCCAAAGGAAAGCATCGATTCCTGTTGGAAGTAGCCGATTGGAAAGACAATCAGCAAACCTACGAAGCAGATTTTATTAAGTAACAAACATAACCATCCATGCCCATGACAAAGCTCAACGTGGGGGACAAAGCTCCCGCCATTACCGCCAAAAACCAACAGGGAGAAACCGTTTCCCTAGCCGACTATCTTGGCAAAAAAGTGATCCTTTACTTTTATCCAAAAGATAATACTCCGGGCTGTACCGCCGAGGCCTGCAATTTCCGCGACAACTATCAATCGCTTGTGGCCGATGGCCTTGAAGTGATCGGTGTAAGCGTCAATACTGAACGCTCACACCGGAATTTCGCTACGAAATTCGATCTCCCCTTTCAACTATTGGTCGATACCGATCAGAAAATCGTCAACGATTACGGTGTCTGGGGTGAAAAAACCATGTTTGGCAAAAAGTACATGGGTACCAAGCGTACCACATTCATCATAGACGAGCAGGGAATCATTACGCACATCATCGACAAAGTGAATAACGAACAGGCTTCCCAACAGGTGAGGGAACTATTGGGCAACTAATTTTGAAACGTGTACTCACGATCGTTGCAGGCTTGCTGCTACTGATCATTGCCGGCGCATGGGGGTATTGGACCTACCGGCAATATCGGTCGTACCAAGCACCCATTCCAACGGGAGCCACTTCGCTGGCCCGCATTGGTGTGGACGGCCTTCTCGTAGACATCGCTTGGAATGCCTTATGGCACCGCTCCTATTACCAAGGTAAACAAACGGAAAAACCTTTCAAATTTGACCGTTCATCGTGGCTGCGGACCGGCATGGCAATCCCGGCAAATATATTCGTATACCAGCTGGGGGCTTCGGAGCAAGAACATATTTCGGACGTTTACTTCGGTTCTCTTGCGCTAACGGATTCCACCATATTCTCTCAATGGCTCACTAGGCAACCAAACCTCAACATCCAACGGGACACATTGGGAACCGTGATAACATCTGAACATCTGGTAGCGGTTTATG
>Ga0206119_100594_pt1 | contig 10744 bp, 11 predicted proteins | sample 3A50Ametagenome_FD_148608 | JGI IMG/M metagenome (GOLD analysis project Ga0206119, IMG submission 148608) | Enriched microbial communities from leaf-cutter ant dump, University of Wisconsin, Madison, United States - 3A50A | ecosystem: Environmental > Terrestrial > Nest > Insects nest > Nest dump...
CGCTGCTGATTAGGTTTGATAAATTAGACAGGCATTGGCTGAATTGGCATTATTTGGCCTTTGCGCTTATCCTTTTAAAAGTTTAAATGAGTTCATAAACAAATTTAAAGCAAGCTCAGTGAAGATGCAAATCTTTTGCAGCGACGGCGTCACACCAAATACCTCTGCCCTTTATGATGCAAGCTATCCGGGTATTTCAGACGGAGCAGACCAGCTTGCCGGGCAATGTCCAATAGGCGGTATAATTACATGGTCTCCGATGACTACGCCGAATACGCACGTTTTGAATTTCGGCAGGCTTTACACGAAACGAAATGCGGTAATCATCATCGATAGCGGCACAATAAGAAACATCGTTGAAATTTGCCTTTATCACAAAAAATCAATACTTTTGTAGTAAATGAGCATTGCCATGAAAAAGTTTAACTCTTCACGTAGCACGCTGAAAAAGAACGCAGCGGAAAATCCTTTCAAGAAATTGATGGATGATAAGAAACGTATTGAGGCGGCATTTAAAAATGGTAAGCCCTTATCAACCCTAAACGAAGTCAAATTTGTACGGCCCATATGATGTTGACGTTACACTTGACGGTAACGGCTATCAGTTTATTTCAGCGCGCGGCGACCACTATTTAGTATATTTTACAGCATTCTTTCTCACTCAGGAAGTAGGTGCTGACATTGAGGTCGTGTCTTTCAGTTTTACTTGCAAGCGTGCGGATGAACACGCACATAACCGACATGACCCCCGTGTTAAGGCTACGTTACGCTCCCTTGTTGAACAGTTCTTTGAAAAGAACGGGGATAATGCACTACTATATCTGTGCATGAATGACAACCGATCTGCGAGAAGCAGATCCATTACATTCAGCCGTTGGTTTAATGAATCCAACAAAGATCAACGCTATGAACGCTACAAATCTCCGACCAAATATGCGAAGTTGGGCTTTTATAGTTCATTGATTCTAAAAAAAGCGAATCCCAATAGGGAAGCCATTTTAGCTGCATTCAATTATACCATCGATATCTATTGGGGATTTGAAACCGGCTTGTAGCACTTTACTCCCCACCCGCTGCAAAACACGTACCTCCTTCGGTTTCGGATAGCATAGTGACAGCTGGCTCCCTACAAACTCCGAGCCTAGCGACAAAGGAGGATCGGTGTGTTGTTCTAATCTGCCCCAAATACCTCTGCCCTTTATGATGCAAGCTATCCGGGTATTTCAGGCGGAGCAGGCCAAGCTTGGCGGGCCAGTTCAAGCAGGCGCACTTCGCGGCGCGAGGCCAACCGTACCATCTCGCTGATGCGGTAAAGCTCTTCCGATGATAAGGCATCGGCCGCATTCGCGCCAAGCTTATATTTACTTGTGTTCTTAGTTGTTGCTCCTTGACGGGAGGAAGTGTGTTTGGTGGTAGATTTTCGGCTGGGTCGCCCTTAGCGCGGAACTACCTTTGCAAAAATTCTTTCGGTATAGGGTGCTTTTTCAAAAAGGCAGCCATATCCTCATTCTTCTTTTTGAAATAGGGTGACGCCGTATAAATAGCATGACGTTCAGCAGCCGTCAGCTTATCTATTGGTTTTCCTTTTCCTGTTTTCTTCGGAGTGCTCATACCACCAATCCTCTTGTTACAAAGTTCGTTATTATTTCTTGAATATCAAAAATGCCTCAAAATTCTTCCCCTTCTCAAATGGTTGCCAATTCCGATCCAGAAACCCTTTAACATCATAGCGTCCTCCAATTTCGTTCCAAAACTGCGCTATTCCCATTTGGTACAACCGTGTTCTGGCCTTTGTACTTCCTTTGGCAGTGATAACAGCCGTAGGATGTTCCTCCAAAAACTCAATAACGGTCTTGGCCACAGTAGCCAACACCTTTTTCGTATCTTGATTATTGCTTACAGCCAGATCATTCATTTGGCCCATCGCTGTAAAACTCATAGTAGTATATTTCAGGGCCCTTCTCTATATTATAGCTTTCTTCGTTCATTTTAGGTTCTGGTCTTATTCACTACCATTTATTTCTCAGCCCAAATACCGCTGCCCTTTATGATGCAAACTGTCCGGGTATTTCAGGCGGAGCAGGCCAGCTTGGCGGGCAATGTCCAATAGGCGGTTAAAAGCGCGGGTATAGGTTTTCAGGCCCAGGCTATCGCGGATTTCCGATTTACGCACTTCACGCCGCGAGGCCAGGCGCACCATTTCATGCAATCGATATACCTCTTCAGAAGATAATGCATCTGCAACCTTAGCGCCTAGTTTCGCTTTTACTTGTTGTCTTAGTTGATGTTCCTTTACAGACGAAAGCACGTTTGGGGGCAGATTTTCATCCGAAACACCCTGTAAAACTAAAGGGGTAAATATATCTTCGGGGATTCTCCCGAGGCCCATTAGCAATTTATACAGAGTACTGAGCTGCATATCCTCTTCTCCTCGCTCATAAGACCTCAGCTGCGTATCGCTCATACCAAGCTCCATAGCTAGCTCTAACGCATTTTTATAACCCAAAGATTTTCTTTCCGCCCTCAGAAATTCCCCCAAGCGCTTCCTCAATAAATAATACCCTTCATTAAGATACTCGTCTTGCTTTTCATTCATAATTAAAGAAAAACACGAGCAATCAATTAGAAAAGATGCTATAGCATCTATTTTTATTTGGACATATGAAAAAATATGCATAAATTTGACTTATTATCAAACCATACAAAAAGATAGACATAAGTTAAATACAAGAAGAAATATAACATATATTCAGTTTAATCAACGAACTCGCGGTCCAAAACCGGCAGTTTTATCCGCATGAGAGTCGATAGGATTAAACCCAATATAGATATTGCTAAAACCGCATTTCGATGTGTAACTTTGGCAACCTATAATTGGGCCCTGTCGGACATGTCTCTAGGAGTTCCTGCCGGTACTTGGATGAGCATGTCGAGGGCCCATTATAGGTTTAACACCTCGCCCTTCCGAGTTCGTCCAATCGACCGGGACAAATGAACGCTACCCCATTAACCGTCAAACAGCAACTCCAAAGCATTATCTGTGCTCCAGAATAGTGCAGCATAAACACGGCATTGTTCAAGCTGTACCCCCATTTAAGTAACACCAATTTTAAAACCCAAAACAATTAAAATGAAGCTAAAAATACGCTTACTGGCCATGCTTTGGCCTGTACTTTCCGCTCTTTCATGTGTAGTGGCCCATGCACAGGTGTCCGCCAGTGGTGTGGCGACACCTCGTGCATTGGGTATCGGCGATACCATCCCCGAAGCCGTTTGGCAACTGCCCGTGCAATTAGTCCTTCCCTCCGGTGCAACCAAAATCACGTCACTTTCCGAATGGCGGGGCAAACTCATCATCCTCGACTTTATGGGGCTCTGGTGTGGCAATTGCATAAAAGCGTTGCCAAAGCTGGACTCCCTGCAACAAACTTACAACGGGCAAATACAGGTCGTTATCACTACCGACGACCGGGTATCTCAATTAAATCAATTCTATGCCCGCAATGCCGCAAACAACCCGCTTACACTACCTGCCATAGCACAGGATTCGGTATTACGCACCTATTTCCCCTTCAAAGCTGTTTCCCACCTGGTATGGATAACACCTACCGGCGTACTCGCCACCACCACCGGAACCAGTTATGCACAAGCCCGCTATGTACAACACATCCTCGACGGCAAAACACCTGATTGGTTGCCCAAAATCGATCAGCTCCATTTTGACTATAACCGTCCGCTATTTGCTTCAAGCGGCATACCGCTGGCAAACGGAAATATACGCAGCAACATACCGTTGTATTCCGTGCTGACGGGGCCATTACAAGGGGTACAGCCCAGGGCTGTTACGGTTTCGGACAGCACAACGGCCTCCACCCGCCGGGCTTTTATCAACATGTCCCTTTACCAGCTTATCCTTTATTCCGTGGGCACTCACCCCCTGCTCCTTCCTGACGACCGGGTCGTATGGGCTGTAGAAGACCCGGATCTTTACCGGTATAAAGCCGATTCGGACACACACAAAGCCACATGGATGCTACTCCATGGCTATTCCTACGAAACGGTATATCGCGACAATGACGCCCCCCACCAGTGGCAGCAGCTGTTACAAGCCGATCTCCGCCGGTATTTTCCCGGTCTGGATTTCCACCTTACCAACGATACGCTTTATATTTCTGATAACCCACACACTTTTCAAACCTATTAATCCATGAAACCATTAATCCTATTTGCACTGACCTTTATAGCGTGCGGTGCACTTTCAGTAAAGGCACAGCAACATCCGGCTATCACCGGCAGGGTAACAGATAGTCTTACCGCTGCACCATTAGCCGGGGCAACCATCCGGATCATCGGCGAAAATTCTACGGCTACCAGCCGTGCAGACGGCAGGTTCACCATTCATTCTACCAGCTCCGAGCCTCTACTCGAATGCTCGCACGTGGGTTACCTGTCCCAACGCATCATCGCTACGTCCACATCCGGCGCAATGCTCAGTTTCCTACTTGTGCCTGCGCAAGAGGTGCTTCAAGAGGTGGAAATCTCTACGGGATACGAAACCATCCCCGCCGAGCGGGCCACCGGATCTTTTGAGCACATTGACACAAAGCTGTTCAACCGGTCGATCGGCCCGGATGTGCTTAGCCGGCTGGAGAACGTAACCAGCAGCACACTGTTTGACCACAGGCTATACGATATTGACCGCCCCAGCCAACCCAGCCTAACTATCCGTGGGTTAAGCACGCTTTGGGCCGAAACAGCCCCGCTGATTATCCTGGATAATTTTCCTTACGATGGCGACCCCGCGCTGATCAACCCCAATGATGTGGCATCGGTCACCCTGCTGAAAGATGCCGCCGCGGCCAGTATCTGGGGAGCCAAAGCAGGTAACGGCGTCATTGTCATCACCACCAAAAAGGGGAATTTCGAAACACCCCACACCGTTTCCTTCCAGTCGTCGCTCACCACCGCAGATAAGCCCTACCTCTTTAAAGATCAGTCTTTCTTTCCCAGCGCCACATTTGTCGACCTGGAGCGGGAGCTGTTTGCCCAAGGTTTTTACGACTGGGATCTGGAAGACCCCCAGCACCCGCCGATAACACCGGTAGTTGATCTATTAGCCCGCCTCAAAAACGGAGAAATAAGTTCCTCCGAAGTCGATCAGGCACTCGCTGCCTTCAAACAGCTGGATGTTCGCAACGACTTTTTACGCTATACCTACCGGCACCCGTTCAATCAGCAGTATTCACTTTCCCTTTCGGGCGGCAACCGTTTCCACGCCTACAACGTATCGGTAGGTTACGACCGTGATGCGTCGCACGCCGTTAACAGTGGGATGAGCCGGTTTACCGCAAAAGCGAGCCACCGATTTAAATTCGGCCCCAAGTGGGATGCCAATGTAGACCTCCTCTATACCACCCAACAGCAGGCCACACAACAAATCGGCTACCAAACGCTCCGGGTAAACAACAAACGTATCTATCCATATGCAGCGCTGGCGGATGCCACCGGCCACGCGCTGCCGATTGCCAAAGACTACAGCCAGCAGTACGTCGATACAGCGGGTGCGGGGATGCTCCTCGATTGGAATTTCTATCCGCTCGATGAACTGGATTATCCATATACCAGCCATGGACAGGACATGCGCACCACCTTCGGCATCAACTACAAACCCCATCCATCCGTAAACATCAGCGGGCAATACATGCTGCAGCGTGGCAGTGAAAACCAGCGGGAACACCAGCCGGAATCCAGCTATTACGCCCGTAATCTGGTCAACCGGTTCACGCAGATCCACAACGGAAACGTAGAAACCATCATCCCCTACGGCGGCATACTTGCACTTAGCCAGACTGCCCGGCTCAGCCAAGCATTTCGCGGACAGGCAAACTACAACAACCAGTGGGGCAATCATCAACTCACCGGACTACTGGGGGTAGAGGTACGCGAAGCACGGTTTTCCTACCGCCGCGACCTACCCATATACGGATATTACGACTTCAATTTGGTACACGCCCTCGGAATCGACTACCGCAATACCTATCCCATTTATGACGGACTATCTGGCGATTCACGTATTCCGGGCGACGATGGCTTTTCTGCTACCGTTAACCGGTTTGTATCCGAGTATGGAAATATTGCGTACACGTTCCGCAGCCGGTACGTACTTTCGGCCAGTGCACGCAGGGATGCCTCCAATATTTTCGGTGTTAAGCGCAATCAGCGGTGGTCGCCCTTCTGGTCGCTCGGTGCCGCATGGACGGTATCCGATGAGTCCTTCTACCATTTAACGGCATTGCCCACCCTCAAACTCCGGCTTACCTACGGGTACAGCGGTAATACCGCACCCGCCGTTTCCGCCGCGTCTCTTATTACCTACGCATCAGGTACGCCTGCAAACGGCTTGCCCTATGCCACCGTTTCATCGGCACCCAATCCAAACCTGGGGTGGGAGCAAATCCGTACCCTCAATGCGGCTATCGACTTTTCAACAAAAAACAACCGCATCAACGGGGCCATTGATGTATACCGCAAAGACACGAAAGACTTAATTGCCGAGGCGGGTATCGATCCCACACTGGGTATCTACAGCATGAATATGAACAGCGCCAGTACGCGGGGCAAAGGGTTCGACATCCGCCTCAACACCCTCAACACTACCGGACAGATCCGGTGGAACACCCACCTGTTAGCGAGTTACAACAAGACCATTGTTACCCAATACGACCTAGACCCTTTGCCCAGCAGCTCAGCGGTGGCAAACCAACTCGGCATCAATCCCATCGAAGGCCAGGTGGTCAATCCGGTGTACAGCTACAGATGGGCAGGTCTCGACCCCGATACCGGCGACCCTCAGGGATACCTCGACGGGGCAGTTACCAAAGATTATTATGCAATTTATGGAAACACCCCGCTGGATAGCCTTGTTTTCAGCGGTTCGGCCATGCCTCAATATTTCGGCTCACTGCGGCAGGAGTTTTCGTGGAAAAAGGTCAGCCTTTCGTTTAACATCACCTATCAGTTCGACTACTATTTCAAACGCAGGGCTCTTTCATACAACGCGCTGTTCAGCCAGGGCGAGGGCCACCCGGAATTCAACAAACGGTGGCAGCAACCGGGCGACGAACACCATACGCAAGTTCCGTCCATGATCTATCCGGCCAACAGCATACGCGACTACCTCTACCAGTATGCCGAGCCCAACACACTCCGCGGCGACCACATCCGGTTGCAGGATATCCGCCTGGCGTACCAACTCACCCCCGCAACGTCCGGTCGGATTCCCTTCAAGTCCATGGAAGTTGCGGCTTTTGTATCCAACATCGGCTTACTATGGGTGGCCAATGATGAAAAACTCGACCCCCAATACCGGGGCAGCATACCCCCTTCGCGTACGTATGCACTCAGCCTATCCGTTCACTTTTAACCAACAATGATGAAAGCTTTATCAAACAACAAATACGTCACCTTTCTCCTGCTTTCCGCAGGGAGCCTCCTAACTGCCTGTGAAAATTACCTCAGCGTTAAGCCCGACCAGAAAATGGCCCTCATGGAAACACTCCGTGATTACCAAAGCATTCTGGACAATGAGCGTGTGATGAATTTCAACCTACCCGGGCTCGGGGAGGAAACCACCGACGATTGGTACCTTACCACTGCCCGGTGGAATACGCTGGATATAGACTTACGAAACAACTATTGCTTCAACAACGTAAGGACCCCCGCCGGCCATTGGGGTGTACCCTACAAAATCATTTACTACGCTAATCTGGCACTGGAGGGCATTCAGCACTATCGCCCTGCGCCTTCCGGCCACTATGACGTGGCCATCATTGAAGGAACGGCCCTTTTTCACCGGGCCCATGCCTACTACCATTTGGCACAGGTATTTGCGCCCGCTTTCGAACCCGGCACACCGAACGACCGCCCGGGCATCGTTTTGCGCCATGAAGCATCCATCGATGAGCAACTCCATCGTGCTACCGTGGGCAAATGCTACGCAGCCATGGTAGCGGATCTCCAAACTGCTGCCCAGCGGCTACCCTTAACCACCCCTGCCCCCACGCGCCCTTCGCGGGCCGCAGCCTGGGCGCTGCTTGCACGGGTTTATCTGCTTATGGCCGATTTTGAGCAGGCATTGCTGGTGGCCGATAGCGCATTAACCGTGCATGCAAACCTGATGGACTATGCCGACTTAAACAGCGCCTCCAACAATCCGTTTACCGAATACAACGAAGAAGTGCTGTTCCAATCACAGATGCTGGTTACGGGCATGGCTCCCTCCCGGGCCAATATCCATCCCGATTTGTATGATGCCTATGCAGATGGCGACCTCAGAAAAGTCTTATTTTTCCGGCCAAACACAGACGGCACCTACCGCTTTAAGGGTGGGTATGACGGTGTAAACAGCGGCTACCTGTTCAATGGGATATCAACCGCGGAGTTATACCTGATTAAGGCCGAGTGCCTGGCCCGTCTCGGATTAGCAGATGAAGCCCTTTCCGTATTAAACACGCTGCTGGAAACAAGATGGCAAGCCGATAGTTTTGTGCCTAAAACACGGGAAAACACACCCAATGTGCTATATACTGTATTAGAAGAGCGGCGCAAAGAACTCCCATACCGGGGGTTGCGCTGGCCGGATTTGCGACGGCTCAGTATAGAAGGGCTATACACCTCACCGATTGTCAGGGAAGTAGACGGAAAGCGCTACGAGCTTAGTGCAACTTCTATCCCCACGTACACCTACGCATTGCCCGAGGAGGTAATTGACCACGGAGGTTACCCTCAAAATTAATACGAAAGCCGGTGTCTTGCGGCACCGGCTTTTTCCAGGAAAGTACCGACATCGTTTATCTGGATTCGCCCTCCTTCAGGATAACATTGCTGGAAGGGTTTGTCGTATCCAACGTTCCGGTTATCTGGCTTTGCATCGCTTGCAATGCCGATGCATTTGGAAGAGAATTCGTCGCGGTAGAAGCGGGTTCTACTTTGATTGCACAAAGTTCATCCGGTCCATCCGGGCATTCCTCCTCTATATCTCCATCGCCTAATGGGGAACGAGAATAGTTATTCGGGTCGTTGAAAGGCCCATCGCCATCATACAGAAACCATACGGCATCCAGCACCACCCGTTCGGCCGTAGCTACCTTTTCTTTCACTACCACGGATTCTACTTTCTTATCCCCGCCCTTGTTTTTAACCTGCACAGCGCCTTGCTGCTGCGCGTTACCGATGACCATGCTCAAGCAAAGCGTGGCTACTAAACTGATTTTAAAAAATAAAGCTTTCATAATTTTAGCTGTTTTGTGATTATTTATTATCCGGTACTCCTTCCTGACAGGAGCAAAATTACCGTTGGGCGGCTACCGGCACGATGTCTACAGACACTTTTTGGGGAGGTTGGAAAACTTTTTCTTTTTTCCTATTTTTGTAATAAACTGGTGGATATGGAACTGATTTTGAAATCGAATAACAAGACCAAATTGGCGAGAGTGCTGGCCCTGGCACAACAATTAGGTATTACCGTCGAACAAAAAGGTATTTCTACAGAAAAAAAAGAAATCACTATCCCTAAGGGCAAGACCGTCTCTGCCAATAAACTCCTAGCAGATTTCGGCAAGAATCCAGACTTCCCGGCCACCGATGAAATACGCTCTAAAGCCTGACCATCGTCATGGTGATTTTTGACACAAATATCCTCATCGAACTTTATCGAGGTAATCACCAGTTAAAAGATACGATCTTATAGCTTGACGCAACCGTTTTCTACATAAGCATAATTACAACTGCTGAATTTTTGGTAGGTGCACGAAACAAGCAAGAGATACAAATAATCCGTAAACAACTTGATAATTACAGCCAGCCTCTTATAACCGATGATATCAGCAAAATTTTTGTAGAGCTCTTCCAACAATATAGCCTCAGCCATAAACCAAGTGTTCCCGACACGTTGATTGCAGCCACCGCCCTGTATTATGATTTGCCCCTGCTCACAATCAACAAAAAGGATTTCGTCTATTTCCCCGATCTTAAACTATTATAAAGCCGCCAGCACGATGTCTACAGCCACTTTTTGGGGAGGTTGGAAAACTTTACTATAAAGACGACGATGCCAGTAGCTGCATAAGTCCGCTCAACGGAATGGCCAGTACATCCTGCTGCATTTGGAAGGTATCGCTCCCTCCATATACAGCAAACCTGCGCGTTGCACGGACATCTTCGCAAGCAGTATAAAACCCTTTAGAAAGCCTGGGAGCGGTACCCCGCTTGATTTCTATGGCCCAGCGTTCGGTAGTTGAAAATTCCAATATCAGATCAATTTCCGCACCGGATGCCGTACGGTAGTAAAACGGCTGCACACCAAAAGGCACCACCGAAAGCAAATTTTCAATAACAAAACCCTCCCAACTACCCCCAAGCACCGGATGCCCCAGCAGATTGTTCAAATCCGGGATATTCAGCAAGGCATGGCAAAGGCCGCTATCCCGTACATATACTTTGGGAGCCCGCACCAACCTCTTTTCGATATTGAACGTAAACGGACGCAGGCGCCTCACCAACAGCAGGTCTACCATCAGGTCGAGGTACCTGCCAATGGTCACACTGCTCACCTCCAGACTTTGGGCCAGTACCGAAGCATTGAGCGGCGCCCCCTGGTGGTGGGCCAGCATGGTCCAAAACCGATCCAGGGTCTCTACCGGAATACGGGGTCCAAATTGAGGGATATCCCGTTCTAAGTACGTGC
>Ga0206119_100595_pt1 | contig 10701 bp, 9 predicted proteins | sample 3A50Ametagenome_FD_148608 | JGI IMG/M metagenome (GOLD analysis project Ga0206119, IMG submission 148608) | Enriched microbial communities from leaf-cutter ant dump, University of Wisconsin, Madison, United States - 3A50A | ecosystem: Environmental > Terrestrial > Nest > Insects nest > Nest dump...
CAACATATCCTGTTCCTGATCCAACGCATCTGCCTTAATCCGCGCCAATACTTGTCCCGCCTGTACCGCTTCACTCTCTTTCACAAAAACCTCTTCGATTCTTCCTGAAATGATGGATTTGACGGCATGATTCTCGGATACTGCACGCAGGATACCGAGTGCCTTGACACTGACATCCACTTTCACGAAAAAGAGTGAAAGAAAAGCGATCAGTACGATGGCTAAGAGTATCTGATAAATCACGACCGTTTTTGTATGATACCGTTGATAATGATATTCGGTCGTGTATTTCACGATCTCGGCGGGAAATAATTTCTCGTCCATGCTTAAATAAAATGGGGGGATTTCAGTAGATCAAATCCCCCCTTAAAACAGTAGAATCAATTAGACAACTGACAAAACAATTGCTAACTGATGACTTGACGATATTATAACCTGCCGAGCAAACCGCCCAACAAACCATTTACAGTCCCCAAAAGACCTCCTAACAAGCCGGATCCGCTGCCTAACAGGCCACCGAGTAAATTGTTTACGGAACCCAAATCAACAGAAGCGTCTACGTCAATTGAATTTTGGTTAGCACCAATGTTCAAGCTCAACAAGCCACCATTGGTTTCCTTCAATTCTTGCTCATTTAATTCTTGAAGTTTCATAGATAAAATAAAGTTAGAATTTGTGCTTACTCTGATCAAAGGTTTTCAGCATCCCCTTTCGACACAACCAGTAGAACATTGCATCAATATCACAAATAACGAGATTTTACCAGGGAAAACACACGCTATCTGCCCTAAATCAAACAACTAGACGGAATATAATATAACACACAGGAATACAGGCTAAAAAAAAGCAACTTGAATGAAATAAACAGAAAAACACCGATCAATTTACGTGCTGTTTTCTAACTTTAGCACACGAAAATTTATACATGCATTTATCTGATACATTACATGAAACCTAACGCCAAAGCAAAATTGGTGGCAAACAACATCCGACGGGTACGGGAGTTCAGAAATTATACCCAAGATTATGTAGCGAGGAAAATCGGCATTTCTCAAAACGCCTACAGTAAGTTAGAATTGGGATTCCATAAGTTGTCACTGGAAAGGCTCTTCCAGATTGCCGAAGTGCTGGAAATTGAAAGTACAGTTCTTCTTCAACACTATGGCAACGGCATTGTACAGCTTCAGATCGACTAGAGCAAGCTGTTCTTATCCACTTTTTCTACTTTGCTGTCATTTTTCAACAACTTACTGATGGCATTGAAGGGTCGGGAAACTACTTCGTCACCTTCACTCAACCCAGTAAGTATGCGGATGTACGTATCGTCCTGAATACCGGTGGTCACTTCTACCTGTTTTACCACACCTGCATGGTAGACAAACACATATTCTTTCATTTTGGAAGCCTTTGCAGCAACTCCTGCCGGTGCATCGGTTGGCTTAGCAGCGCTACTGTCTCCATCATGCGCAACTGTATCTGCTGTAACCGGCTCACGCAGGGTCACCGCTTGTATTGGCACGGCCAATCCGGTGTCTTTCTGCGTGTGAATATCTACGGTAGCCGATAGGCCTGGCCGGAAAGGCGACGGATTGGGTGCATCCGGCTTCATCAAGTCAGTATATGACTCGGGTAAAATACGGACCTTCACATTGAAATTGGTAACCTGATCGGTTCCGGCCGTCGCGGTCGACTCCGTAGCGGCTGTCGTGGATGAACTGGCTATTTCGGTGACAATCCCCTTAAATTTACGGTTCTGAAACGCATCGATTTCGATGGATGCTTCATTATCCATTGCCACCCGATTGATGTCATTTTCATTCACTTCAACCACCACTTCCATCGTTTCCATATTGGCAATCCGCATAATTTCGGTTCCGGCCATTTGTGCCGTACCGACCACCCGCTCACCAAGCTCTACCTGTAACAATGAAACCACACCATCTACGGGCGCATAAATCGTTGTACGTGCCAAATTATCACCGGCTTCTTTTACCGATGCCTGCGACTGGTCGATCCCATACCGCGTAGCCACCACATTTTGCCGCTGCCCTTCCAAATTTGCCCGAGCACTCTCGTAATCCGCCCGGACCTGATCAAACTCCGCTACCGAAATAACTTTCCGTTCAAACAATTCCTGATTGCGCTTGAAATTAGCCTCAATATTGGTAAAATTGGCCTCTTGTTGCTTTAATTGCTGTTCGGCCACGGCCAAACTGGCACGCTGTGCATTTAACGAAGCCACAGCCCGATCGTAGCCCGATTGCAAGATGTCCGGTCGCACGCGGCAGAGCACCTGTCCTTTGGTGACCACATCGCCTTCTTTCACGGTCAGCTCCACAATTTCACCCGAAACCTCCGAACTCAATTTCACCTCTACTTCGGGATGGATTTTACCACTGGCCGATACCTGCTCGTTGACGGTCCTTTTCGTTGCTTTATCGGTAGCCACCTTAATTAAATCCCCCTGCCCGATCCATCCCATCTTATTTGCACCGATTACCGCAACAACAAGAACTACCCCGCCGATCAGTATGTATCTAAGTGTATTTTTTTTCTTTGCCATCGTCTGTATACTATTGCTGCTTATCGCTTAGTTTTCGAAATTTATTTCATTCCCCAGGTAAAAGTCGATCACCTTGTTCCGGAACAGCAGATCATATTTTGCCTGGATGTGGTCAAATTCAGCTTTATTCATCGTTGTCTGCGCCGTAAAAAGCTCCACAGAGTTCGCCAAACCTACTTCATACCGTTGGCTGATGACCTCAAATGCGTCCTTAGCCGATTCAAAGGCTGTCGCCGTTGATTCGTACCGTTTACCGGCAGATCGAAGATCTAATACCGCTTGATTGATAATTTTATTGAGGTTATTTTTAGCCAATTGCTCATTGGTCAATGCATTCTGGTAACCAATTTTGGCTTTATTTACATTGGTCCGGACCTGAAACCGATTGAATATCGGTATGTTGAGACTCAAGCCAATATAGGGGCTTTCGTTATTTTTTAACTGATCTCTAAACGATACCCGACCGTATTCCGTGGGTCTCCCCTCAGCATCAAAAGCGATAGGCTGCGAGGCCACAGATGACACGCTGGTTCCATATCCCGCACCAAACCCCAAAGTCGGGTAATACCCGCCCTTCGCTATATCGATATTCTTCTTAGCGACTGCTGTTGAAAAAACAGCATTCTCAATATCTGGTTGTGCTTTCAATGCTTGTTGATATACCTCAGCCGCTGTATAAGGGGTTTCGATCTGCTCAATATCGTCAATTGGCGGCTTTTCCAGCGCAATATCTTCCGAAGGGTCCATTTCCATCAGCTGCTTTAAATTGAGCATCGACAACTCAAATGCATTCTGTGCCGAAGTCACGTTGAGCTCGTCAGTGGCAACCTGGCTTTTTGCTTGAGATAAATCCGCGAGTGTATTATTTCCCACTTCGTAATTTGCATCGGCGACCTCGAGTTGCCGCTGGGAAAGCTTCAACTGCTGTTCGGCGGCTGTTAACAAATCCTGATTGGTCAATGCTTCCAAATACGTGGTGGCGACGGATAGTACCAAGTCGTTTTTTACTTTCTCCACGTTGCTTTGGTCGGCAGCCAGTTGATTCTTATTTGCTAAGATCTGATTGACACGCTGAAACCCCTGAAAAATGGGAAGATCTGCCGAAGCACCTACGTTTGCCGTGTTGACCGAGGGTACCAGTTGTCCGGTTGTTTGATCAAAATACCGACCGAAGCGCATATTCCCCCCTACATTCGCATTCAATGACGGGTAAAATTGGCTTTTCGCCTGTTTTAAATCTTCTTCGGATAGCGCTTCCTGAAACCGTGCCTGCTTCACCTGCAGGTTATTGTCCAGCGCGTGATAAATAGCTACTTTAATCGGAACCAATTTTTGCGCATTACTTTGTTGAGGCAACACAAACATCACACAAAAGCAAGCGGTTAAATAGGTAAGGTATGAGAAACTTTTTTTCATTGTCTCCAAAATCGTATCTTTACTTTTTATCATACATTCATGTATACCGTCAAAACCCCTTTTATCTTACGCTGGCTTTATCCCACGCTTATCTGGTACGGAAATCGAACCGAAAAACGCATTTTTTTAACCTTTGACGACGGCCCGATACCGGATGTTACACCGTTTATCATAAATACCTTACAAAGGTACAACATCAAGGCTACGTTCTTCTGTGTGGGCGAAAATATAAAAAAACATCCTGATTTATTCAATCGGCTGCTGGAAAACGGGCATAAGGTCGGTAATCACACTTACAATCACCTCAACGGATGGAAAACGCCGGATGACGCATACCTTCAAAACATTGACCGCTGCCAGCAATTGACGGTCACCCACCTTTTCCGCCCGCCTTACGGCCGGGGTAAGCGCTCACAATATTCGAAACTCAGAAAAAACTACGACATCGTGATGTGGGACGTACTCAGTGGTGATTTCGACACCACACTCCCCCCGGAAAAATGTTTAGCGAATGTATTGAAGCATACGCAAGCTGGATCCATCGTCGTGTTTCACGATAACATCAAGGCGATTCCCCGTATTACTTATGCGCTGCCCCGTGCCATCGAACAGTGGATGGCCGAAGGATACGAGTTCGGGACGTTGTAGCCAGCCCGGTTGGTCGCTACTGAACCGTGATGAGGTATTCAGCAACTGCTTGCGCACTGAAATACCCCAGTGCTCCCTGTCCAAAAACCGAAGGCGGATTGGCGGGAGCTGCCGCACCGGGATTATTAGATTGCACGACGTTCCAGAAATCGAACGTCGCTTTATCGATACACTGCATCCAAACGGACACCGAATCGCCTGCGACCAACTCGGTATCAAAATCACTCACATCCTCACTGACGTATTTGCCGTCATTGAATTTATCATTGGCAACCCGGACCATCTGCAACGGTCCATTATTCACGCGCCAGAGATAACGGTAGTAATTCGGGACACCTTCCGGATCGTGGTATTTGATGCTGATAAATTTCCGCTCCTCATCGAAAATATTCCGGACGCCCGTTCCTACAGAATCTACCAATACCGGATCGGGCATGTGGGAGGTTGCCGTAAACTCGGTGCCATCCACCCGCACGCGCAACTGATAGTCCATCCTTACCACCCCTTTGAATCGGCTTGTATACCTTCCCGGGGTCCGCTCGGCGAACACAAAAGACTTCCCTTCGCCGTCAAGCACCGTCACCTCGGCACCCGACACAGGATCAAATGGTTGGTCAACATCAAACGTTACGGTGCGACTAATCGTCACTTCCTGATCTTCCAGCCGATTGCTTACCGACCCAACAATCACTAACTGCGGCGTTGCATCCTGCAAGTCGATCTCAATCACGTCTTCGCACCCCATGCCTAACAGGCTTACGATTGCGATCATATATCTGTAACCTCTGCTCATCCCTAAAACTTAAAATTCCACGTGACGGACGGAATGATGCCAAATAAAGCAATCCGGTAGGCCTCCGTTACATTTGGGTTTCCCTCCTTCTCCCGGAAATCAATAATAAATGCGTTCTTTCGGTTATATGCATTATAAACACCAAACGTCCAGCTTGATGTAAAGCGTTTGGATGTCGACGATTCCCATGTGGCCCCCAAGTCCAGGCGGTGATAATCCGGCATCCGATAGCCATTACGCTCCATATAATACCAAAGCGTACGTCCGTCCACGGTATATTTACCACTGGGAAACGTCACCGCATTTCCGGTACTGTACACAAAAGTGGCGGATAAATTCCAGCGGGGTGATACCTGATACATTCCTACCACCGATGCATCATGCGTACGATCCTGCCGTGCCGCAAACCAATTCCCGCCGTTGATCCCATCAAACTGCCGCTCACTGCGCGAAAGCGCATAACTGATCCAACCATTTAACCGTCCTTCCCGTCTTTTCAAAAACACTTCCACACCATACGCCCTTCCCTGCCCGAACAGCAATTCACCCTCGATATAGGCATTCGCCTGCAAATCCGCCGCATCCCGATAATCGATCTGATGCTGCATATATTTATAATAGGATTCCACCGAAAACTCATACCGGTCGCCCAAAAAATTCTGGTAATATCCCAGCGCGACCTGATCGGCCAATTGCGGCTTTATATTGTTACTGCTCATCACCCACGCATCCGTGGGTAAACTCGAAGTCGAGTTAGTGAGCTGATGGAGGTTCTGGGACGTACGGTTATAGGAAAGCTTCAGACTGTTATTGCGATTCAACTGATAACTCAACGACAGTCGGGGTTCCAAATTGATGTAATGCTGCACCAAGTCGCCCTGCCCATATGGCTTTTCCCCCACCACATCGCCCTCGGCATCGTACATATAAAACGTTCCCGGACCAAACGCCAGAAAGTTTTGGAGACGGATTCCATAAATCAAGCTCAACCGGTCTGTCGGTGTCCATTCATGCGAGAGATAAGCAGCGAGTTCCATTCCCCGTCGATCGTCCAACCGCAGGCTGTTAACCGCCGTATTTTCATCTGCATCGATATTGGCCGGAGAAATCTCCTGTCGCAATACGTTGATCCCAAAACGCCATGTACTTTTGCTGGAGGAGAAAAACTGAAAATCCTGCTTCAGGTTGTAGTTCTGTATGCGGGAAGCAATCACGAAACTAAAGTCGTCATTTTCAATATTGACGTTATAATTAAAATTGCTGTATACAAACGTGGTATTCGAAAACAACCGGCTGTTCCACACGTGATTCCAACGGAACGTGCCGGTCGCATTGCCCCAATCGAACCCAAAAAGGTTCGTATACCCCAACACATCGCGGCCAAAATACGCCGAAAGCAAAAGCGTATTTTTATCGTTAATGCGATAATTTGCTTTAGCATTCAGATCATAGAAGTAGAGCCGGCTATTGTTGATGTCTTCATTGTTGGAAAGTTTCAGAAACATGTCGGCGTAAGTCCGCCGCCCGCTGACCATAAACGACCCCCGGTCTTTCACAATCGGCCCCTCGACTTTCAGCCGCGACGCAATCAGGCCAATCCCTCCTTCTGCACCGAAGTCCTTTTTATTTCCGTCCAACATGGCAATATCCAATACCGATGCAACCCTTCCTCCGTATTGTGCCGGCATCCCCCCTTTATATAAATTCACTTCCTTGATCGCATCCGAATTGAACGTGGAGAAAAAACCAAAAAGATGCGATGCATTGTAAACCGTGGCCTCATCCAGCAAAATGAGATTTTGGTCGCCCGTCCCTCCACGCACATAAAAACTACTGCTCCCCTCCCCCCCGGAAAGCACCCCCGGGAGCAGTTGAATGGTTTTTAATACATCCTTTTCTCCCAATAACACGGGTACATTTTTAACCTCATTCACATCGACCCGGGCAATGCCCATCTGCGGACTCCGTACATTTTCCCGGTGTACCGGCTGACTGATTACCACCTCCTCCAATAGAGCTCCGCTACTGAGATCGACAGCGAGCGTCGTGTCCTGGGTAAGTTTCACCGGTATTTCCTGTGTTTGATACCCCACATGTGATATCATCAACACATAGGTACCCGGTTCAACAGTGAGTGAAAAAAAACCATAATTATTGGTTCGGGTACCCAGAGAAGTATGCGCTTTCAGCTGAATACTTGCACCGATGAGCGTCTCTCCGGTCGCTGCATCCCGAATGTGACCGCTGATGGTAGGAGGACGCTGCGAAAACAGCAGCAACGGAATCGTGGCAAGTATGACAGTAAACATCCCATGCACCTTGCGGAACCAACTAAACGACATGCCTGCAATATTACATCCTTTGCGCCAATTAATCGGCTACTAACTGACTTTTTTTTAGCGGATCCCCCGTAACCTCCCGGTCCTGTCTGCTATCAATAAGCCGGTTACACAATAACGCTTTTTACAAAATAAATTGCCAAAACATTCGTTATTGAGAAATAAGTTGTAGTATTGAAGCCAAATAAACTTGCAAATCAAACATCGCATTAGTTAAAATGAAAAAATTCAAAAAAACAGTATCAGTTGCTATGGCAGCAGCAGTCATGACTGCGTGTGGCTCAAGCCAGAAAACGGACGAAGGACAAGACACCTCTGCTTCCGAAACGCCGATGGAAAATATGGAAAATCAGGAATGGGTATCCCTGTTCGATGGACAAACGACCGCAGGTTGGCACACTTACTTGAAAGACACCGCTTCAGCTGCATGGGTCGTCAAGGATGGTGCCTTGAGTTTTAACCCGGAGGCTCCTCGCGATCAACGTGGTGATCTCGTTACTGATGGGGAATATGAAAATTACGAACTTGAACTAGAATGGCAAATATCATCAGGGGGCAATAGCGGGATTATTTTCGGTGTCCATGAGGACCCTCAATTCAGTGCGACTTATCAAACGGGCATTGAAATGCAAGTATTGGACAATATCGATGCTGGTGACAACAAAATTGAAAACCACTTAGCCGGTTCGTTATATGACATGATCGGAAGCAAGGAAGTATCTCAACCCAAACCTGTTGGCGAATGGAACAAGGCACGTATCCGCAAAAATAATGGACAGATTACACTCTGGCTTAACGACGTACAGACTGCGGATGTGACCATCGGAACGCCTGAATGGGAACAGGTATTAAATGCGAGCAAATTCAAAGATTGGGAAGGGTTCGCGAAGTACCCGAAAGGCAAAATTGCGCTACAGGATCACGGAGGCGTAGTGGCCTACCGTAATATACGTATCAAGAACCTTTAAATCAATGGATAATGACCAATGGTTAACATACCTTAATTAGGTTATTATTAACCATTGGTCATTAACTACTTCCAACGACTTCCTATTCCAACCCGATCACGTCTTTTTTCTTCTTCGATTTAAACCGCTTTGGAACCGACTCTTTAATTTCCTTTTCCAGTGCCTCAACAGCTGCTTTCTTCAGAAAATTTTGTGTAGTCACTAAACTGATTTCCCGCACCGGTTCGGGCGATTTGAAATAACGTATACGGGCCAATTGATCCTCATCAAATTCTTCGATACTAAGTTCCGGCAGGATGGTCGTTCCGGAATTACTATCGACCATCCGTTTCAATGTTTCGACACTACCGGTATTATATTCGAACGTTCCCTCAGGCTCCATCCTACGCTTACGCTGACAGATGTTCAACACTTGTCCCCGCATGCAATGCCCTTCGGTAAGCAACCATAACTTATCACCCAATACATCTTCGGAAGTTATTTCCTTTTTTCCGATCATCGAACTATCGGCTGATACATACGCCACAAACGGTTCGTAGAACATCGGACGCTCCACCAGTGCCGCATCATAAACCGGCGTAGCCAATATTCCACAATCCAATAGACCAGCCTTCAGATCGCGGATGATAATTTCGGTCGTATACTCCCAAACCTGTAGTTGCAGCTTGGGAAAACGTTTCATAAAATTACCCAACACCCTCGGCAGCAGATACGGTGCAATGGTGGGAATAACCCCAATGCGAAATTCCCCTTCCAACTCTCCCTTTTTCAACTGCACCAATTCATTGATTTTTTTACTCTCAGTAAGCACCACCCGGGCTTGCCTAATAATTTCAACCCCAACTTCTGTCGGTACAATCGGTTGCCGACTACGGTCAAATATGCGTGCGCCGATCGACTCTTCTAATTTTTGAATCTGCATGCTTAGCGTGGGTTGGGTTACAAAACATTTCTCAGCAGCCGCGACAAAACTACGGTAGGTATCAACAGCGATAATGTATTCTAATTGTGTAAGGGTCATGTTCAATGAAGTTGATACAAAGATAGGAAAAGCCCGATGATTCCGACGATTTACCAAGGCTGCTCGTACAATGGTTTCAAACGAAACTTGAGACATCAGAAACTCGAGACATCATTTATTTAATAATTTACTATTTTGCGCATGTTAAAAGAATTGGAATGCCCCTGCAAAATCGCAGACACTGAAATCACATAGCACAACAATATCAAAACACAATTATAAAATCAATGAAAACACCACTAATTCTCGCATCCGCATTGGCCCTGTCCATCAGTGCATGCACGCCCTCAGCCAAAGAAGCAAACGATCCATTGGAATGGATTCAACTTTTTAACGGGGAGGACCTCAATGACTGGACGGTTAAAATCGCAAAACATGAAGTAGGCGAAAACTACGCCAATACCTTCCGTGTAGAGGATGGCCTCCTTAAAGTCCGGTACGATGGGTATACAGACTTTGATTTCCAATACGGCCATCTGCACTACAACACTCCCTTTTCGGCTTACCTCCTTCGTGTCGAATACCGGTTCGTTGGCGAACAGGCCCCTGGAGGTGAGGGATGGGCGTGGCGAAATAGCGGAGCCATGTTACATGGGCAGGACCCGCACACGATGTTGAAAGACCAAGATTTCCCCATCTCTATCGAAGGGCAGTTGCTGGGAGGAAACGGAACCGACGAACGAACCACGAGTAATCTTTGTACCCCCGGAACCAATGTATTGATGGAAATGGACGGAGAATTGTTCACACCGCATTGCTTTAACTCGAGTTCAAAAACGTACCCCGGCGACCAATGGGTGACGGCTGAATTCCTCGTGTTGGCCGACTCGGTGGTCCACCATATCCTTGAAGGAGATACCGTACTCACTTATTTCAAGCCTCAGATTGGTGGCGGGAATGTATCAAACTACGACCCTGCCATAAAAGTGGATGGCACGCCCTTGAAAAGCGGA
>Ga0206119_100600_pt1 | contig 10629 bp, 8 predicted proteins | sample 3A50Ametagenome_FD_148608 | JGI IMG/M metagenome (GOLD analysis project Ga0206119, IMG submission 148608) | Enriched microbial communities from leaf-cutter ant dump, University of Wisconsin, Madison, United States - 3A50A | ecosystem: Environmental > Terrestrial > Nest > Insects nest > Nest dump...
TTCTCACCTCTCTTCTCACCACGTTTCGTGGCCGTTTCCAGTAACAATTCTTCTATACCCATGGTATTATAGGATGGCTCAATACGGTTAGTACCGACGGATAGAACGTCGTTACAGTTTTTCCACCTCTTCTACTGAGAGTTGTAAACCTTCGGCGATATCCGCAACGGGGATACCCATTTTCTTGAATTTCAATGCAGATTCCAACTTATCGGCATAAGCTTTGGCACGTTCTTGTTCTACCTTGGCGCGTTCTTGTTCTACTTTGGCCTGCGCTTGCTCTACCTTGGCGCGTTCCTGCTCAATCAGCCGTTGCGCTTTGGCGTGTGCCTTCTTCTCACCTCTCTTCTCACCACGTTTCGTGGCCGTTTCCAGTAACAATTCTTCTATACCCATGGTATTGCTGCCTCCTGTCAGTGATCGTTTATTAATTTCAAAGATATCGTTATTTTCCTTAAATTCAAAGTTTACATAGTAGGTCAGAAAGTTGACCAATGCCCTGACCTTATCTTTCGGGATGTTCCGACCGATCATTGCCCGTACCAACCGCTGCTTGGCGGTTAACAACGCTTTGTCCCGCTGCTGCCTGTCGTCAATCTCCCTGCCTACGAAAGCAGTCTTGGCTGCCAGCACCGCCAATGCGAACGGGTTGGGGTCGGCAAACAATGCTTCATCATCCAATTCGGAAATCTTGAGCACGTTGTACCGGTAGGTAAGATGCGTGCCAAGGAATGAACGCTCGTAGCTATCCGGCCGTGCTTTCCGGACACCTTCCGTTAAAATGGCCCACGCGGTGATGGGGCGGCCGTATTTATCAAGGATACGGATATAGTACCGGAACATACGTCCCGGAAAATCACTCCTGTACAACCCCTGAATCTCGAAATGAAAAAGCATCCATTCTTCCGTACCCGCTTGCGTGTAAAGCTTCGCCAGCTTATCCACTACCTTCAGTGCATATTCGTCTTCTTCCGGAGGGAATAGCTGCTCCAGCTCGGTATCCAGAAATGTAACGCCCCTGCCCAGGTCAAAAAGCCCGTCGGCATCGGGGTACAGAAACCGCAACAGGTCCTCGAAGAGATCTTCAACAAGGCCTTTCCATAAATAATCGTGTTTTTTTGCCATAATCAGTCTGATCCCACGGATGTTGTATCCGATAATTGGTAGGTCAAAAATACACAAAACTATTTTTTTTAGCAAAGAAATAATCGTTTAAAAACGGCTATTTTCGGTTGTCATGTCGTTCTTTGGTTATATACCGCGAGGTGCCACAGCGCCACCTCGTGTCAACCTCTGAGAATTTGTGGAATTTAAAAAGCCACCCGAAGGATGGCTCAATACGTTCCTAAGAGTAGGGGAGCTGCTTTTTTGTAGTGGGGCTACCTACCGTCTTTGGTATTCGTGGAGGTAAATTGGACCAACGCTGGTCATCTCAGGCTGGTCATTGGTTCAATAGCAGCGAAATATGCATATTTTCTTCCTAGTATACGCATATTTTACTCCTTTTAATGTCTACTAAATCAGTATACTTTTGTTTCCTCAAATAAAAAGTAATACTATGTTTACATCAATACGTACGAATCTGAAGTCATTGCGTGCTTACGCGTTGATCACGTTTAGTCTGGGAATCGGGTTTCTTTCGCAAGCCCAGGAAACCAAACCGTTGATTAATGCCACTTTTGGAGGCGTGGTACTGGATGCAGAAAATGGGGAACCACTTGCCGGCGCCACCCTGCAACTTGCCGGTATCACGCACAGTACCAAAACGGATAAACAAGGGAAATTTCAATTTGTTACGGGCCAAAAACTGCCGGTAACGATAATCGTATCGTATGTTGGATACGCAACCCAACAGGTGGTCGTTACAGAAAGTCCGGTGACCATCGAACTGGCGCGCGGTGCTGCGAATCTTAGCGAAGTGGTTGTTACGTCCCGTCGGCGCAGGGAGTTGCTGCAAGACGTGCCTATACCCGTTTCTGTGATCAGCGGCGCGCTGGCGGAGGAAAGCGGTGCCTTTAACGTAAATCGCTTAAAGGAAATGGTACCCACCGTTCAGCTGTATTCATCAAATCCCCGCAATACGGGGCTGAGTATCCGGGGGTTGGGTACCACGTTTGGTTTAACAAACGATGGCATTGATCCCGGTGTAGGGTTCTATGTCGATGGGGTGTACTATGCACGTACCGCAGCTACGACCCTGGATTTTATTGATGTGGAACAGATTGAAGTATTGCGGGGTCCGCAAGGCACGTTGTTTGGTAAAAATACGGTGGCGGGTGCATTTAACGTGACTACCCGTAAGCCAACGTTTACGCCCGAAGGCAGGGCGGAGTTGAGTTACGGTAACGTTGGGTTTATTCAAGCAAAGGCATCGGTAAGTGGGCCGTTAACGAAACAGTTGGCGGCGCGTTTGTCGTTCAGCGGAACACAGCGCGATGGACTGCTATATAATGTGGCGACGCAGCAACACGTTAATGACCTGAATAATCTCGGACTACGGGGGCAACTTCTGTATGCACCGTCTGAAAACTGGGAGGTATTGATTACCGGCGATGCGTCGCGTCAGCGTCCGAATGGGTATGCACAGGTGGTTGCCGGGGTTGTGCAAACCCAACGGCCAGCGTATCGGCAATTTGAGCAGATTATCGCCGATCTTGGATATGAACTGCCTAGCCGGAATCCGTTCGATCGGTTGATCGACCACGATACGCCCTGGCAATCGGGTCAGGACTTAGGAGGCGTTTCGGCCAATGTGAATGTGAAGGTTGGGCCGGGTACGTTGACATCCACAACGGCTTGGAGGTATTGGAACTGGATGCCTTCAAACGACCGCGACTTTACCGGATTGCAAGGGTTGGCGTTGTCGCAGGCGCCTTCGCGCCACGAACAATGGTCGCAGGAGGTACGTTGGGCGGGAGATTTGTCACGCAACCTCAGTGCGGTTGTCGGTCTCTTTGCGTTCGGCCAGTCGTTGCATGCTGCTTCGGCACATACCGAAGAGTCGGGGCGCGACCAATGGCGCTTTTCCCAGAATTCGGAAAGCCCGCTCTGGCAAACGCCCGGGTTGTTGGAAGGATACGGAATCAAAACGTATCCCAGTCTTAAGACCTTCAGCGGTGCTGTTTTTGCGCAAGTCGACTGGGCCATTACGCCACAATTGCGGGTACTTCCGGGTGTCCGGCTGAATTACGACGATAAGTCGGTCGACTTCCGCCGCGAAACCTATGGCGGGTTGCAAACGGACGACCCCGACCTGTTGGCGATCAAAAACGCTGTGTATAGCGATCAGGCGTTTCAGGCGGATATCGACGATACCGATGTGTCGGGACAGCTGACCGTAGCGTTTAAGCCTTCGGAGAAACTGAATGCGTTTGCGACATTCGCGACCGGATTCAAACCGGTAGGGTTGAATTTAGGGGGATTGCCCCGCGAAAATGGGCAAGATATGCTCGAATTGGCGGTGATTAAGCCGGAAAGCGTACGTCACTATGAGGTAGGTGTGAAAGCACAGCCTACCCGGAATAGCTCACTGGGTGTAACGGTATATAATACGGACGTAAAAAACTACCAGGCTCAGGTGCAGGCGGCCGACCTGTCTGTAAACCGGGGGTATTTGGCCAATGCGGAACACATCCGCGTACGGGGCATCGAATTGGATGGAAACCTGCGGTTCAATAGCTTTTTCTCGCTGTATGGATCCCTGGCATACACCGACGGCAGGTATGTGCGGTTTACCAATGCGCCGCCTCCTTTGGAAGAAACAGGTGGCCCTACCTTTAAAGATATCTCTGGCGGGCAGTTGCCCGGTATTTCGGAGTGGGCCGCGTCTTTTGGTGGAGAAGCCGTTACCAAAACAACGGCACTGTTTGGGCAAACGGGTGAGTTTATCTTCGCGATGGATGGCTTTTACCGGTCGTCCTTTTCCTCAAGTCCCTCGCCTTCCAAATACTTGAATGTAGACGGCTATACGTTGCTGAACGGGCGTGCTGGCTTCCGGACGGCAGAAGGCGTTTCGTTATACCTGTGGGTCCGTAATGCGTTTGATAAGGATTACTTCGAGCAGTTGTTGCCCGGGGCAGGCAATGCGGGACATTATGCAGGTGTGCTGGGTGATCCAAGAACGTATGGCGTGACCTTACGTTATGCCTTTTAAAAACATGAATAAAATAATCTACTAAATAAGTAGTCTTTTATTAAAAAACTTTATCTTTGTCCTGAACAACGGGTAAAATTATGGCGCAATCGGATATTTTGGGCAACATCAAACGGTTACGGAAAGAACGAGGGTTATCGCAATCGGATATGGCGGAGGCCTTGCATATTGCGTTGAAAACGTACCAAAACATCGAAGGCGGGATCACCCGGATTGACATCGATCGGTTGGCGCAGATTGCAGACGTATTGGCTACCGAGTTATCCGGTTTGTTGACCGGTACCGTTACGAAGATGCCAGCCGACCGATGGGTTGACGAAGAAAAAGCGTTATATCACAAAATTATTTTAGATAAGGAAGCCTATATTGCGCAGTTGGAAGATAGTGTCCGCTTTTATCGGGAAATACTTCGTGAAAATATCGCATTTTAGGTTTTACCCCTTTCTAACGCCCGTTGTTGCGCCGCCATCGAGGCTGAGATTCACCGGCTTGTTCGTTTGCCAGGCGCCTCGGGTAAAATCAGGAATATCAAGTGAACGGGAACGCTTTGCGACGGATTGTTCACTCAATGGAAAGATGCTGCTCCACAATGCGCCGTCATATACATCCTGATCCAAGGGCAACCCATTACGCAGGCAATCAATCAGGCGCCAGTCCATCACAAAATCCATTCCACCATGGCCGCCCACCTGCTTAGCTACCTCGCCTACGTGTTTAATAAGCGGCGGTGTATAGGTTGCATAGAGTTCTTTTAATTCTTCGTCGCTTACCCACTCGTGACCAAAGGCAATCCGTTCGGGCGAAGGCCATTTGGAGGCTACTCCTTTGGTGCCACTGAGGAGGTGGATACGTGAGTAGGGACGGGGAGAGGTTACATCGTGCTGTACCATGATTGACTTGCCTTTTTCCGTGCGGATCAGGGTTGTATTCATGTTGCCCCGATAGGGTTTGCCGACAAAGGGCTGGAAAAACGGATCTTCTTTCGCTTTGGCAACCGCGGTATCAGCCATCATAAAATCATGGGTCGATAAGGATACAAGGTAGTCCATCTGGTCACCGCGATTGATGTCGAGACACTGGGCGACTGGGCCTAACCCATGTGTGGGGTAGAGATTCCCATTGTGGGTCGCATTCATGCGCAACCGCCACATATCCATATAACCGTTCTTGTCGAAGTTGGAACTCAACAGGTCGTGGATATAGGCTCCCTCGGCGTGGACAATTTCACCAAACAGGCCATTGCGTACCATATTGAGCGTTAGCATTTCGAAGAAATCATAGCAGCAGTTCTCCAGCATCATGCAATGCTTTTTGGTTCGTTCGGAAGTTTCGACCAACTGCCAGCATTCATCCAGGGTCACCGCGATGGGTACTTCACTTGCCGCATGCTTACCGTGTTCCATGGCGAAGACTGCCATGGGCGTGTGCAGATCCCAGGGGGTGCAAATGTAAACGAGGTCGAGGTCTTCGTTAGCGACCATGTCTTTCCACCCCGCTTCGCCGCTGTACTCCTTGGCCTTCGGAAGTCCGGCTTTTTCCAGAATCACCTGTGCCTTTGTTGCTCTTTCGGGTACTTTGTCGCACAGGGCTTTGATTTCCACGCCTTCAATGTGGGACATCCGCTGTACAGCACCCGGACCCCGGCTGCCCAATCCAATGAACCCAATCCGTACCGTGTCGATTTTTGGTGCTGCATAGCCGCTCATATTGAAACGCTGAGGCTTTGAAGGGACTGCCTCAGTTGCCAACTCGTGTGCCACTGTGGGCAATGCTGCTACCGCTCCCGAAAGGACGGTGGCGCTTTTTAGAAAATTTCTGCGATTATACTTCATAATGGAAAATTGGTATGGTGCTGTATATGTATCTACGTACGATAATGCGGAGCAAGTATAGGATTGTTAACCGAGTTATCAAAATGCTGGGCGAACGCAACCGTTTGCTTAATCTTGGTATCGTGTTTAATAAATGGATTGTATCCTCACTCCTTTTGTTTAAGCAAGATAGGAAGAGAAAAGTGTATTTTAAAATTACGCATACGATTGCATGGGGTGTTTTGACAAAAAATTAAAAAAGTATTTCTCCTTTGGTTATTTTTTTAGGTAAATATCTTTATTTTTGCGTCTCACCGTATACGTAATTCCTCAATGGCACGATTAAATTTACTGGAAGAAACACGCTTCGAGAAGGCTCCCGTAAGCGTTTACTCCGATCCTACCGCGGCTTCGTTAGCTGTGGCAAAACGTATTGCTGATTTGATTCGCGGCAAACAAGAAAAAGGTGAGCAGGCCATTCTTGGTCTCGCTACAGGCGCAACCCCGGTAAAAGTGTATGCCGAATTGGTACGCCTCCATCGGGAAGAAGGACTCAGTTTCAAAAACGTGATCACGTTTAACCTGGATGAGTACTACCCCATGCAGCCCGATTCGGAACAGAGTTATGTAACGTTCATGAACCGCAACCTGTTCGATCATATTGATATTGAGCGGGCCAACGTGCACATTCCGGATGGTACCCTGAGCATGGACGAGATCCATGAGTTCTGTTTGGCATATGAACAGAAAATCACCGCTTTGGGTGGCCTGGATTTGCAGATTCTCGGTATTGGCCGTACAGGGCACATCGGATTTAACGAACCCGGTTCGGCGCCCAACTCGGGTACGCGGCTGATCACCTTGGACGATTTGACCCGCCGGGACGCATCCCGGGATTTTGGGGGGAAGGAAAACGTACCTACCAAAGCCATCACCATGGGGATCGGTACCATTTTCAAGGCCCGGGAAATTATTTTGATGGCGTGGAACGAGAAAAAGGCCGAGATTGTGAAAAAAGCCATCGAAGGTGAGCTCTCTTCTGACGTACCGGCGACGTTTCTGCAACTGTCCGATAATGTGGAGTTTGTGGTCGATGTCGATGCGGCCTCTCAATTGACGCGCTTTGATACGCCTTGGCTGGTAAAGGATTGCGTATGGGACAATAAAACCATTAAGAAAGCGGTGGTGTGGCTTTCGAAAACCCTCCATAAGCCCGTGCTGAAACTGACCGAAGACGATTATAACAACAACGGCATGGCGCAGCTGGCCACCGAAAAGGGACCGGTATATCAGATCAATATTGATATTTTTAACCAGTTGCAGCATACCATTACCGGATGGCCCGGAGGGAAGCCCAATGCGGACGATAGCCAACGGCCCGAACGTCGGGATCCGGCCAAGAAACGTTCCCTGATCTTTTCGCCGCACCCGGATGATGACGTGATTTCCATGGGGGGTACCTTTATTCGCCTGGCAGACCAAGGACACGATGTCCATGTGGCTTACCAGACGTCGGGCAACACGGCGGTGTGGGATGACGATGCGCTGCGTTTTATCGAATTTGCGACAGATTTTGCCAAGTCACAGGGATTGGACACCGAAAAGCTGGATGCATTATATAAAAATACACGTCAGTTTATTGCAGATAAAAAGCCCAATCAGATTGATACGCAGGAACTCCTTACGGTGAAAGGACTGATTCGGAAAGGAGAGGCGATTGCGGGTGCCCGTTTTGCAGGACTACCGGACGATCACATCCATTTTCAGAATTTACCGTTTTACGATCGGGGTAAATACAGCAAGGACATCGATTTTGAAGATGATATTGTCCAAACCATGGAGCTGTTGCAACGGGTTCAACCGCATCAGATCTTTGCTGCGGGCGACTTTGCGGATCCGCATGGTACCCATAAGGTTTGTTTTGATGTGATCCACGAAGCCATGAAGCGGTTGCGGAAGACGGAGGCATGGACGAAAGATTGTTGGCTGTGGCTCTATCGCGGTGCCTGGCACGAGTTTGAGATTCACGAAATTGAAATGGCGGTTCCACTTTCGCCACAGGAAGTATTGCGGAAACGTCATGCCATTTTCAAACATCAGTCGCAAAAGGATTTACCCGTGTTTCCGGGGGATGATGCCCGCGAATTCTGGGTACGCGCGGAAGCACGTACCCGCGAAACCGCGCGGTTGTACGATAGGTTGGGCATGGCCGAATACGAAGCTATTGAAGCATTCGTCCGCTGGAAGTTTGAAGATGAATAAGCATTTTCCCGAAAAAGCCGTAACTTTCGGTCGTGGCACAGCAAAGTTACCCGGTTTATGACATCGCAGGATTTGCGGCCTCCCGGCCTGATGTCGTCGTAGGGCCGTTTGGACCTTACCGTCTAGCACATCATAAGCTTGAGGTACCCCACCGGCATCGCTTTTATCACATGGTTTATTTCACAAAAGGCGGCGGCCATCACACCATTGATTTCGATCGTTTTCCGGTACAGCCGCACCAACTGTATGCCATGGCACCCGGACAGGTACATCATTGGGAGTTTGAGGGCAATGTGGATGGGTATGTGCTCAATTTTTCAGCCTCTTTTTTTCAGTCTTTTCTCCTGCGGCCCGATTATATCGATGATTTCCCGTTTTTTCACGGCTTTGCACAACAGTCTGTATTGGATATCCCATCGCCCATGCAGCCGCAGATCGTTGCTCTTTTCGAGGAGATGATTCCGTTGGCGGCGTCAAATAACGCACTGAATCTCGATAAATTACGGGTACTGATTCTTAAATTGTTGTTGGATCTCGCCGGTACGCAAGCACCAACCCGATCGGCACATATCTCCTATAACACTACCCTCCTCCGGAACTTTCAGAAATTGGTGGATAAACATTTTGCGGAATTGAGGCTACCCCGGGATTATGCCGCCATGCTTCACATCACCCCCAATCACCTGAATGCGCTTTGTACGGATTTGCTGGGATTATCCGCGGGGGAAGTGATTCGCAACCGGATTGCCCTCGAGGCAAAACGATTGTTGATTAACCCGGAACTATCGGTGGCTACGGTGGCTTATATGCTGAATTTTGAAGATAATTCTTATTTCACCAAGTTTTTTAAGAAAAATACCGGTATGACACCCGAAGCGTTCCGAAAGTCGTTCAGGATTCCTTAGTCACGTTCTTTCGATCCAAAAATGCTATTCAAGATTATTTGGATGATAGCCACCACAATCGCAAACACCGCCGCCCACCAGAAGTTAGCCACTTCAAATCTACTTCCCATGAAGTAGCTCGTCAGTTGCACCATGAGGGCGGTGATGATAAACGAAATCAGTCCCAGGGTAAGGATATTGAGCGGCAAGGTAAAAAGCCGCAGGATGGTTCCAACGGTTGCATTTACGAATGAAATGACCAGTCCGGCAACGATTGCCCAGCCAAATCCGGCGACACTGACCGCGGTGTCGGGGAGGACCAGCGCAGCAAGAAATACCGCCAATCCGGTCAGGAGTACATCAATGATAAATCGCATAACGTCTTATTTGGTATGTATACTAGTAAGTATCTACACAAATTTATATAAGTTTGTTGAGATAATAGTCTCCTTTTTCAAAAATGATTTCAGAACCGACATATCTCGCAGCAAAGGTCGTATCGCATCGGATCGCTGAACATTTCAGCAAACAGCTTGACCATCGGGATACGGATCGTAGGCACATACCGGATACGACGGTGATAGAAACCCTGATTGATACCGCTTTTTGGGCGAGTTTACGTCGGGAGGAGGGGTATGAGCCCAAAATTTCATTGGCATTTGTCCCACCGGATCTCACAAACAATCGGTTGGTTTTTCAACAGGTACAGCGTTTCACACCGTACCATCTCGTTAAGTTGTCACCGGCAGTTGTCCAACCGGGTCTTCATTTGGGCGTATGGATGAATGGGGATAACTTTTATATATGGGGCACCACCCATGAGGTGCCGACGCACGCAATGGTGGTGGAGGTTGTCGAGGCAGGTTTGCTGGTGGTGAAACAAAAGCACCGGGCTCATGCGCGAAAATTTGTCAACGTGGCTGTGCTGAAAGGGAATCAGATAAAAATTGTAGAAGATAACCATTGGGGGCTGGCAGATAGTCCGGGGATTTTGTCGGCCTTATTGGGAGCTTCCCATGCACCGGATAGCCCCTCTGAAAATATGCTGGTGCAACTGGCACTGGCAATGCGTGACCACGGCCGCGGGGCCTTGCTGCTGGTGGTGCCACCCAATAGTAGCGCTTGGTTGCATTCCATTGTCAAACCCATCAATTACCTGGTGGAGCCACATGCCGTAGTGCCTACAGCTGGAAGCAGCGATTCCGCTACTGATTTGGAAACCTTGCGAAGAATGATCAGTGCAGTAGGGGGGTATTCGGCGATTGATGGTGCTACGGTGATTACCGAAGATCACCAGCTGCTAGCCTTTGGCGCGAAGGTGGCCCGCTCGCCGCATGCCCTGCCGGTAGCACGGTTGATGATCACCGAACCGGTAGCCGGCAGTGTTGTGCAGCTGCTCGACGCCACAACCATTGGAGGTACCCGGCACCTGGCGGCTGCGCAGTTTGTGAACGATCAGCACGATTCGTTAGCCATGGTCGCTTCGCAGGATGGAACCTTTACGGTATTTTCGTGGTCG
>Ga0206119_100602_pt1 | contig 10597 bp, 9 predicted proteins | sample 3A50Ametagenome_FD_148608 | JGI IMG/M metagenome (GOLD analysis project Ga0206119, IMG submission 148608) | Enriched microbial communities from leaf-cutter ant dump, University of Wisconsin, Madison, United States - 3A50A | ecosystem: Environmental > Terrestrial > Nest > Insects nest > Nest dump...
AGTGTTTTTAGGTGATTCGCATTGCCATCGGGGTTTACAAAGACATCGTTGTGTTCTGATCCTTGCATTTCGGATCCGGCAAATCCCGATCCGTATTCGAATCCGTGTACCGCATTGATGCTCATCATGGCTTTGGCCAAATCGGCATGCAGCTTGTCAAATACCGGTTCCCCTAATCCTACCGGTACGCCCTGGATGGTGGCGCTGATCCGTCCACCTACGGTATCTCCTGCTTTGCGGATTGCATCAATGAAGGTAATCATTTCATTGGCGGTTGCCGGGTCTGCACAGCGGACGATATTCTCTTCCCTGAGGGTGGTTAATGCGTCGAGGTCGTGAGTGGTCAGGTTCGGCGCTTCAATCGTACCCACACCGGATACGTGTGCGAAGATTTTGATGCCGAATTGGGTCAGAAAACTTTTTGCGACGGCTCCTGCCGCCACACGGGCAGCGGTTTCACGCGCCGATGAGCGCCCTCCACCGCGGTAATCGCGGATACCATACTTCATCTGATAGGTGTAGTCGGCATGGGAAGGGCGGTATTTGTCGGCAATATGGGAATAGTCTTTCGAACGTTGATCTTCGTTGGGAATAACCAGCGCCAAAGGGGTGCCGGTCGATTTACCTTCGAACACGCCGGAAAGAATTTTGGCCGTATCGCTTTCTTTCCGTTGGGTCGTGATCTTGGATTGGCCCGGGCGACGCTTGTCTAGTTCCGACTGGATAAAAGCTTCGTCAATTGTGATGTTGGGAGGGCATCCATCGATAATCACGCCGATCGCCTCACCATGAGATTCGCCAAAGGTTGTAATACGGAATGCATCCCCAAAAGAGTTACCAGCCATTTTCTTTCGCCCTTCTTGTTTTTTGATTTAAAGCCCGCTAAGTTATAACAAATCCGTGTTGTTTCAAATGTTTCCAGAAATCGGGATAGGATTTTTCCACAACATCCGGTTCCCGTACCTGCATCTTGTTAAACACCAGCGCAAGCGGAGCAAAGGCCATCGCCATCCGGTGATCTTCGTACGTATCAACGCACAGGTGCGGAGGTTCACTCAGCCCTTCGGTTTGCAGGTGGTATACCTCGCCGTCTTCCACGAGTTTTACGCCGAATTTGCCCAGTTCAGTCTGTAAGGCCGCAATCCGATCGGTTTCTTTGATTTTAAGCGTGTGCAGTCCGGTAAACGATACGTTCTGTCGCAAGGCTGCTGCGCAGACCACTACCGTTTGCGCGAGGTCGGGACACTCCTTGAAATCCAGTAATTGGATTTTTCCAGGCCGGTAGTCCGGATTCTTCCGGATGGATAATCCTCCCTTGATAAAGGACGATTCTACGCCGAAATGAGCCATAATATCAACGATAGCCGCATCGCCTTGTAAGCTCTTACTTTTTAAGTTGGGAAGGAATAAATCAGCATCCTTACTTAACGCGGCCATGGCATACCAATACGATGCCGCACTCCAATCAGGTTCGACCGTCAAGTGGGTTGGCTGTGCCTGCTGGGGGGCGATGTGGATGGTGTTTCCCTTCCAATCGTGCCGGATACCGGCTTCGCTCAGCATATCGAGTGTCATGATGAGATAAGGACGGGAGGTAAGTTCGCCTTCAATTTGCAAGCGCAGACCATTGGGTAGGGTGGGGGCAATCAGCAGCAGCGCCGACAGGTACTGGCTGCTTACGTCGCCCTTGACAGTAACCGTATCCGTCACTTGGCGAAAACCCCCGGAGATTGCCAGGGGTGGGTAGCCCGCCTGTCCCGCAAACTCAATGTTAGCACCCAATACACGCAATGCGTCGACCAGAATGCCGATGGGACGTTGTTTCATCCGCTCACTCCCGGTCAGGAGATAGCGTCCGCGGGTGGTCGACAGGTAAGCGGTCAGAAAACGCATGGCTGTCCCCGCAGGGCCGATATCGATGACGGCGGGAGCATCGTCGTTTCCCACCGCATGTGCAACGGTATCCAGTGCTTGTTTCAGCGTTTCGGTATCGGCAGCAGACGATAGGTTGGCGACTTCTACAGCGCCGCCTCCCCATGCCTGGATGATTAATGCCCGGTTGCTTTCACTTTTTGATCCGGTCAGCTCAACCGTTCCCCGAAGGGATCCGGTCGGGTGCGAAAGGCTGATGGTGTTGCTCCCCATTAGGCCTCCGCTACCGGTTTGCTGTTCATGATTTCGTTTTGTCTCCGGATGGACTCATTGTGGATCAGTTCCAACAATTTCACGACGAAGTCTTGATCCAGTTTGAGCGCTTTGGCTACGTTGCTGCGCTTGTGAATGATTTCATCCCAACGGTTTACCTGTAAAATCGTTACGTTGTTGTCGCGTTTGTATTCGCCGATTTTTTCAACGATTTTCATCCGGTCGCTCAAGACTTTGATGATCTGGTCGTCCAGTTTGTCGATGTCTTTACGCAATTCTGCCAATTTATCTTCAAATACGGGATCATCCGACTTGGCGTGCCGGAACGTCAGGTTTGAGAGCATATCGGCTAATGCCTGCGGTGTTACCTGCTGTTTGGCATCGGTCCAAGCAACGGAAGGATCGATGTGTGATTCGACAATTAATCCCTGCATATCCATGTCGAATGCCTTCTGTGCGATGTATGGAAGAAGTTCGCGATTGCCGCAAATATGACTGGGATCGTTGATCACCGGCAAATCGGGTACCGTTGTTTTCAGTTGGATGGCAATATCCCACATGGGCTCGTTACGGAACGCCGTTTTTTCGTACGACGAGAACCCGCGGTGGATTGCCCCCAGTTTTTTAATCCCTGCGCGGTTAACCCGTTCCAGTGCACCCAGCCATAATGAGAAGTCGGGGTTAACCGGGTTTTTAATCAATACCGGTACATCAATGCCTTTCAGTGCGTCGGCAATTTCCTGTACGGTGAACGGATTGGCCGTAGAACGGGCACCTATCCAAAGGATGTCGACACCAGCCGCCAATGCTTCTTCCACGTGTTTGGCAGTTGCTACTTCCGTGGCAATCGGAAGTCCGGTTTCTTCCTTGGCCCTACGGAACCACTCCAGTCCGATGCTGCCGATGCCTTCGAATTCACCCGGGCGGGTACGGGGTTTCCAGATGCCTGCACGGAGTGCATGTACTTTGCCTGTATTGGCCAGCAGGTGTGCGGTAGCAACCAATTGTTCCTCCGTTTCGGCGCTGCACGGTCCCGCGATCACAAGCGGGGCGTCGCCCGTGTCAAACCATGATTTTAAGGGTACGATGTCTAACGTCTGTTTCATGTTTTTGCGTATTGTGTTGTGAGTATTGTGTATTTGCTGTTTTTAAACCTTTTCGTTCTTGGTGTATTCACCCATGATGTTGAAATTGTTCGTATGCTTCAGTACTTGACGGATCGCTGTCTCGTAATTCGCTTGATCTTTCCATTCTACGTCCACGTAAAAGTCGTACTCATTGCGTTTGCCGAGTACCGGCATGGATTGTATTTTGGTGAGGTTCACGTTCTGTTCTGCAAAACACCGTAGCACGGTGGATAGCGAACCCACACCGTTCCCTGTTTGGAACGAAATCGAAGCTTTATTTACGTTCGCCTTTTCTTTTTCTTCGGGTTTGTCGGTCAGAATCAAAAAGCGGGTGTAATTTTTCTTATTGGTTTCGATGCGGCGTTCAAGGATTTCTAATCCATACAATTTTGCCGCGAGCTGCGGAGCGATGGCCGCCGTATCTTTCAGCTGGAGTTCACTTACCCGTTGTGCACTCGCGGCGGTATCTTCGGCTTCAGTGACTTTAAACTGCGGGTTTTCTTCCAAAAAGTCGTTGCATTGTTGGAGCGCAATGGGGTGCGACTGGATGAATCGGATGTCCTTGAGTGAAGTACCCGGCAGGCCCATCAGGTGCAGTTTGATATGCAGGTATACTTCGCCGATAATCGGGAAGCGGTAATCGCGCAACAATGCATAATTCGGGATCAGGCTGCCGGCGATCGAATTCTCGATGGCCATCACCACGTAATCGACCTTGCCCTGTTTCAGTAGCTCACACGTTTTTTTGAACGATTCGCATTCCACCGTTTCGATGTTTTCACCGAAATATTTATAGGCTGCTTCCTCGTGGAATGAGCCTTTTACGCCCTGTATGGCAACTTTTATACTCATATATGATTACAATGAACAAAAAAAGTCCCGGCTTTCTGACCGGGACTTTCTACATTTATATCTTATCGCTATTCATGCATATTAATCCCGGCCCTTACTGCTAAAGTAAAAGAATCCAAAAAACCAGTATGCATTGTTTCGTGTCAACATTATTTTTTTGATGGGCCAAATGTACATGTTTTTTTTAAATTGTCAAAAAGAAAAAATAAAAAAAGCGAAGCCCCCCGGGGTTGGGGGGCGTTGCCGACCTGGGATGTCGGCTTAACACATGATTTTTATAAAAAAATAGGGCGTCAATCCCCATGAATTCAATCAAAAGATAACGTAATATTGTTTTAATCAGTTTACTGGTGAAAAGTTTCTTTTCGGATGCAATGTTACGGGATGCCGATCACACCATCAATAGTCCGATAGACCAAAAAAAGAAAAGAGTCTGACAAGCGAGGTGTTATCGCGGGCTAACATGCGTTTTCGGGCGTTGGCCAACTGATTTTTGACGGTATAATTGCTCACACATACCTGTTCAGCAATCTCGGGAAGGGATAATCCGGATTTCCAAAGGTTGATAAATTCAATTTCACGGGGAGATAGAATGTCCTTGGCTACGAGTTGTTCGGTCTGTGAATGCCAGTGATACACCTTGTCTGCGGCAGCAAACCGCATCCAGTGGCCGGGTTCATTCACCATAAGTTCCTTGACATCCGAAACGCTGTCAAAGCTTAGTTTTACGTCGCCCGATTTGTCAAACGTAAGCGCCCGCGCTTGGTAATAGCCCCGCAGTCGCTTTCCCTTGAGGTTGACAACATGCGCGCCGCATGTGGTGGATTGGAAGCCGACCCTTTTTTCCGGCGGCAGTCCGGCCAATACTTGTTTCCGCAGCGTAAGGTAACGCTCTATCGGTTTCCAGTCTTCAATGAGCTTCACATACGATGAATCCCAGTGCGCGTTTGTTTGGGTGGGTGGAAGACCAATCAGTGAAAAGAGATTTCTGGTATGGAAAATATAGCGATGTTTTTCAAAATCAAAAAGCGAATACACACATTTGTTGAGTTCGGCCATTTGTTCCAGTAGGGCTATCTGTGCCTGCAAATCAGGCGTATGCCGACTGTTTTGGCCTGCCTGCCAATGATCTTGCAATTGCTCAGCAAGTCCGATGAGAAATCGCGTATTGTCAAATTGATCAGTTTCGGTCATGAATATTTTTGTGTCAACGTCTTCAAAGGTATGGTTTTTTTAGTATATATTCGCGGGACACGTGACTTTCTGATGGTTGTTTGTATGTCTGGGTTAGCTAAAATTGTTTGGCGGGATGGAAACGTTGCCGTCTTTGTGTTTTTAATCCTTTTGCTGTGTTCGACGGCGATGGTTTGTGCACAATCGGAACAGGTCGTTTCCCGTGCCGCCTTCGCGCAAAAGTCGCTACGGTGAACATGGAAACGCAAGGTGGAATCCGATATGCCAAAACGCTGGCATTGCAGGAGCATATGCTCGACGTACAGTTTTTTCCCGAGAGTGGGCAGTTGGTACAGGGAGCAACCAGCAAGGTGGGCTTCAAGGCACTGAATGGCTTTGGACGCGGTGCGGCCATATCAGGGGTGGTGATGGATAGCCGGGGACATGTCGTCGCTCCGTTTAAGAGCAATCACTTAGGGATGGGGAGCTTTACGTTGACCGCCGACAGCGCTGTGTCTTACTACGCGGTATTGGATTCGTCGTCGGCCATACGAGGTACACATCGTTACCCGCTACCCGAGGTAGTGGGGCAGGGCCAAACGCTTTCAATCATCCATAACGGCGAAGAGATCGGTGTGTCTGTTTATTCCAGCTATGTGGAAAACGATAGCCTCTTCGTGCAGGTGAGTTGTCGGGGTATGTTGTATTACAACATCCGCGCATTGTTGAAAAAACGTCGGATCACCACGTCGCTCCCCGCTGCCGGACTCCCCGAGGGGATCGTTTCATTTACGCTACTCAACAGGCAGGGGCAACGATTGGCCGAACGGCTATTCTTCAACCGGAGGGCTGATACGCGATTACATATTGATTTATCGATGAACAAATCCGAATATCAGGAACGTAGCAAAGCGGATCTTTCAGTCCGGTTAACTGACAATAGCGGGAAAGCGGTCCGCGCAAATGTTTCCGTGTTGGTGATGAACAAGGATCATGTCGGAAACACATACCTCACGCGTGAGAACCTGCTTTCACGTCTGTTGCTATCGTCAGAACTACGCGGAACGATTGAAGAGCCGGGTTATTATTTTCGGGAACCCGACCCCGCACCCTTCTGGGAGCTGGACGCCTTGATGCTTACCCAAGGGTGGCGAAAGTACCGTTACGATCAACCCCTGTTGGATACCTTGCTGTTTCCGAACGAACGTTATCCATATATAAGTGGTAGGGTGACCGGGGTTTTGTCGAAAAAAGCACAGGCAGGGATCGGACTTACAATGATGGCGTTTGGGGAAAAGCCTTCGATAGCGGCACAAACGACAGATAGTTTGGGACGTTTTTATTTCGGTTTTCCTGAAGTATACGCAGATTCGCTGGATGTACTGATTCAAAGTGCGAATAAGGCAGGTAAAAATCGGGACTATACGATTTCGTTGGACGAACGCAAACCACCGCCGGTCGTTTACAACCAGTACCGGGCTGTGGAGCGGATGGATAGCGTGGTGTCGTACGTCATTCAAAAACGGCGAGAACGCACGAAACAGGAAGATGCTTACAGGCTTTCCTCGGGCGAAATTCTATTGGATGAGGTGGTGGTAGAGCGCAGGGCGCTGAGTCCACAACAGCAAGAAGTGCTCGACCGATATGGCGAGTCGGACGTAGTGATTTCGGGGGACGCCATCCAGGAAAAGGAACAGAAATGGTCGTATGGATTGTATAGTGTGCTGATGTTCAATTTTCCGGAGGACTTGCGCATCACCCGCGTAGGTGAGCACGGTGGTCACCTCCACGCAGATGTTATCGGCGGAGGGCCAACGTTGGTCGTGGTTGATGGAATTCCGGTACTTGGCGATAGTTACGATCTCATTCCCAGCATCCCGCCCAGTGAGGTGAAGAGCGTGGAACTCATCCGGTATGCAAAGGGATTCAGTCAATTGTACCAAGAAGTGTATCCCGATACACCACCCCTTGCCATCCCAACGACCGGCAGTGTAATTGCTATTTATACAGATGCCGGCAAAGGTGTTTATGCCGTTCGGAAGCCTACGGGGCTTTTACAAACTTCGGTACCCGTTTATTCTCCTACGGTCGAATTTTATACCCCCCGTTATGAATCGCCCGAAGAGGTAGCTTCGGCACGTCCCGATCTGCGTACGTTGATCCATTGGGCACCGGAATTGACAACGGATGACAATGGGACGGTTGAGACGTCTTATGACCATTCGGACGTAGCGGGTGAAACGATTGTGGTTGTCGAGGCGCTGTCAACTACCGGCGAAGTAGGATACAAAGTGTGGAAATATGAGGTGATACCATGAATTTTTCCGCGTCACACAATCATTTTGGCTTGTCAGCATTACATCCGTATCATCAAGCTCGCGTTTCCCATCATCTTGGCCAACGCGTCCGTTCCGCTACTGGGGCTTGTTGACACGGCGGCGATTGGACAAACGGGAACCGCAGCAGATCTGGGTGCGATAGCATTGGCGTCGCTCATTTTTAATTTCGTGTATTGGGGCTTCGGTTTTCTGCGCATGGGTACCACTGGTTTCGTCTCGCAGGCCATTGGAGTGGGGAATACCGATGAGGTGCATGCGTTGTGGAGATGCTTTCGGGTCGGGCTTACGGTGCGCGCGGCAAGGTGACCTTTTCCTTAGCGGTGCAACGGTCCAGTTTGTTAGCTGGCGTTACGGCATTCGCATTGGCCGGTCTCGTTTATCTGTTTAGTGGCCAGCTCATCCCGCTGCTCACCAAAGACGCCCAAGTACAGTCCATTGCCTTGGCCCATAGCGGGTATGCCGCTGTTTACATTGCCGTATCGTTTGCCGCGTTTCAGCTCGATGGCGTGTTCATCGGCGTGACGAAAAGTTTAGAAATGCGTAATGCGATCGTCATGGCGCTACTGATATTTATTGGTGCTGCATGGTTGCTGGCCCCCGCCTATGGTAATGCCGGCCTTTGGGTAGGGTTTATCATCTATGTCGTCGTGCGCGCGGTGATGTTAGGTGTATATTATCCGCGGATTATACGGACTTTTTAAGCGGCTTCTGGTGAGTTTTACTTGACTGAAGGTAAATTTTGATTTTCCAGTGGTCGGATGAAATTCTTCCATGGTAACTTTTGGTTTTCCCGTGGTCGGATGAAATTCTTCCATGGTAAATTTTGATTTTACCATGGTCGGTTTGGATTTTTCCTAGGTAAATTTTGGCTTTCCCATGGTCGGATGAAATTCTTCCATGGTAAATTTTGATTTACCCATGGTCGGTTTGGATTTTTCCTAGGTAAATTTTGATTTTCCCATGGTCGCCTCTTTTTAAAATTTGCAAAAATCGGCCTTTTTGATGCTGTTAGTGCATATTCGTAAAAAAAAGTATGCCAAAAAGATTTTCAACCCACCTCGAAAAATGGCACATTTTTATTTGTTTTTGTGCGGAATGGGTTAATGAGTGCGGTTGTATAAACGGATAATTTCATCGACGACTAATTGTAGTTCGTCGTAACCTGTTCGCAAGTTAAAGCCCTTCTACTATGGTTAACGGTAGATTGAATTTTTCGGCGATCTGTTCGTTAGTTAGCATGGCCATCTCTTTGATGGTGCGCACGGCATCCAGTTTTTCTGCCCGTTCAGCTTCGGTCTTTTCCCGTTCCTTCTCAAGTAACTTTGCGGCTTCGACTCGTTCCTCTTCGTTTTTCGCCCGTTCCTTTTCCAACGCTTTTTCCACAGCGGCATCCACCGCGTAAGCCACCGCATTTTCCCAGTCCCATTTTGCCTGTATGCTTGCATTGTATGCCATCAGTTCCTCCGTTGTAAGGTTTTCACCACTTGTATGCTTTTCAGCGGTGTTCAAGAGATCGCTTCGCTTAGTTTCGAAATCTCTGCAATGTTGAATATCCGACTGAACACCTTCTTCTTCATGAATGCCGGCAGCCGGTCTGCTTTGTGCAGGTGCCGGAACAGCCAGAACCACTGGTCCATGTCCGTCCGGATTTCTTCATCTGTTTTCACAAAGTTAGCCAACTCCAGGAATATATACTTCAATTTCGGGTAAAAAACCTTTCCGGTATCCCGGTCGGTCAGTTCCACACGACGGATATACCGTTGCTGTTCCTCCGGATCCATCCGGAAATCAAGGATCCCGATGAAATAGACTTCCGGCAACGCCGTATTCCGGTAATCATCGCCCTGTGCATATTGGTTACTGATGATCTGGGAAGTGCTGAATACGGTACGGTCGCGGAAGTTCCGGTGGGCCACCCGCTGCATTTCGAGGAGGAATATTTCCCCTTTATCGCCGAAGCATTTCAGGTCGAAGATGATGCGCCGCTGTTTGCGGTTATCCCCCTGTTCCTCGGTGGGCAGGTATACCAAGTCGCGGATATGCTTTTCCCCATCCAGCAGGTCGTTAAGCAATTCAATGAGATTCCGTTTGTTGGACGTTCCGGAGAAAAACCTTTTGAAGGACCAGTCGGTCAGGATGTCGATGTATTTGCCCCTTGGGGCAGTTCAGGCAATTGTCTTTTCATAAGGCCTAGTAAGTTTATGTTCAAGACAAAGGTAAAGATAAAAATATAAAAAAACTAAATTAATTAGTTTATTTTTATGGGATTACTGCCGAAGGCATTGCATGAAGTTGATTCCGGCGGGCTGGTGACACGACCGCCCGGTTAGATAGTGTGTCACTTCAAACACGCTTCACTGATTTTCAATGGATGGGGTAAGCCCAAGAGAATTTATTGCATACGTGAAATTCGGTTTTAAGCCGGCATCGTGGTAATCCACCAAGGTTTCGGCGACCTTACGTGCGCCCAGTTTTTCAACAGCCCGTTGGGACCGGAAGTTGGTGCCGCCAACTTGGAAATAAATCGTATCCACGTATTGTAAGGTGTATGCCAACATCAGTTTTTTGACCGATGTGTTCAACCCCGTACCCCAATAGCGTACGGCGTAAAACGTATATCCGATGAAGATGCTCCGATTTTGGGCATCGTAGTCATAAAACCGGGTACTTCCCGCAAGATCACCGGTAGCTTTGTCGATAATCTTGAACGCCCGTCGGCTTTCGATAGCCGCGTCGAAGAAGCGACGGAAAACATCCGTTTTCCATCGGTCCGACTGTGGATGTTGTTCCCATATTTTTGGGTCGGAAGCAACGGCGTGCAGTGCGTCAAAGTCCGATTCTTGTAGGGGGAGCAGAAGTACCTGTTCGTTTTCCAATAGGGTGGGGGTGATAAAGGGTTTCATATACACTATTTTAATGTTTGTTGGATATAATCCGTCGTCGATTTTTTCAATGACAAAA
>Ga0206119_100603_pt1 | contig 10588 bp, 4 predicted proteins | sample 3A50Ametagenome_FD_148608 | JGI IMG/M metagenome (GOLD analysis project Ga0206119, IMG submission 148608) | Enriched microbial communities from leaf-cutter ant dump, University of Wisconsin, Madison, United States - 3A50A | ecosystem: Environmental > Terrestrial > Nest > Insects nest > Nest dump...
CGAACGGGCGGTTCCGTTGCTGGAACACCAAACCGATAAACACCGCGCAACCATGTGGTCGGCCAAGGCGTTTTTGGCCAAGGCATACTTTTTTATGAACAACGTGACCAAAGCCAAACAATACCTGGAAGATTGTATCCAAAACAGCGGTAAAACGCTGGAGCCCTTTGATCGGTACAAGATGATGTTCAACGGCTACGACCAGTACGAATACAACAGCGAATCGTTTTACGAGATGGGCAACCTTGCCGATCCCGTCGCTGGCAATGCCTATGGAGAACTCAATACAGGAACCACACTGTCCATGCTGTACGCTCCGTTTTGTGTAGATCCTGAAGGAAACCGGGTTGCGATGTGCTATAGCAATCAGTTTATGCACGACCGGAACCTCGCGCGCTTCGGCTATACCGATCCGGCTCCACTGACCCAATTGGAATCTACCGGAAATCAGGCCCAGCCTTATCGATTAAAGGCGGATTACATCGCCCAGCAGAAAGCATACCGCAACCCGTCGCTCGCCGCGGCGGATAAACCGGACCCCCGGCTTTTTGTGGCGGCCCTACAGCCCTATATCGACTCGGTTAGGATGCAAATCAATGGAGTGAGTGCACCCCGGGCTGCTGCGCAGTGTGAATTCGGAAAGTGGTGGGAAATGGATCAGGCGACCACTGGCAACGACCCGCAGACATTTTATGGCTGGCCGGTAAGAAAATACCAGTTCCTCGATGGACACCTTACGGCTGAAAGCCGGAATGTGGCCGGCTATAATATTTATTTCATCCGCCTGCCGGATATCTACCTGATGTATGCCGAGTTGATGAAGAACGAAAGTCCGGATGTTGCCCTCGAATACGTTAACAAAGTGAAACGGCGGGCCTACAGTTATCCGGTAGACAGCCCTTCGCCCGTTGATTATACATCGCTGAACGACCGGACCAAGACGGCCGATCCGACCGATCCTTTGGCCAACGACCCCATTCTGTATGAACGGTGGGCAGAGACATTCGGCGAAATGAATTGGTGGGAGCATGTACGGCGTTTGGATATGGGACAGCAAGAAGCGAACTTTTATAAAACCGTTTCCGGCCCCGGACTTGGCTTTACCAATATCGAATGGAAGGATAAGCATTATGCAATGCCGATACCTACCGTTGAATTCGAATCAAACCCGAACCCGGGAATGGTTCAGACACCCGGATATTAAAAAAAAGAGCATGGCGAGTACGGGAGACGACCGTTTCCGCTCGCCATGTTTTCCAAATTTGTAGGTACTCGTCTCATGATTGATCCCTTATTGCGTCTGTTTGCCACAGGGAAAGGATTCCTGTGTGTGTTGGTTTTTATCTTTTTATCGGAAAATGCGTTCAGTCAGGTGCCCATCTCCCAAGCGCAGACGGAGTTGGATGCCTTGGCGCGCTATGAATCCGTCCATCCGCCGGTTGCAGGGTTGCCCTTGCCCGGACGTGCAGTTGGCGAAGAACGTTTCGGTAGCCGGTTGGTGCGCTCCGTGACGTTGTTGGCAACCAGCACCCCGAAGAGAAAATGGCCGGTTAAAATTCTGATATACGGGCAGTCGATTGTCGGCAGTCAGGTGTTTACCGACGAATTTAACCGCATGGTGCATGCCAAATTTCCCAATGCGGCCATCACGGTCGAAAATAAGGCGATCGGTGGATGTACGGCGGACCGCATTCTGCGGACTGCGGCACACGATGTTTACTATGCCGATGCCGATCTCATCGTTTTCCATGTGTACGGCGGTGAGGAAGCAGATTACCTGGATAAACTTTTTTTCAATATCCGGAAATACACCACGGCGGATATCCTGCTGCTTACACATCATACGGATTTAGACAGTGAGGAGATGGATACGAATGCGTATGCCTACCTTCAATACATTGCCAATAAATACAGCTGCGAATTAGTGGATGTATCCCACGAGTGGAAGCAATATCTGGAAGATAACCACTTGTCGGCGGCGGATTTACTGCGCGATCCGGTGCATCCGAACCGAAACGGCAACCGTCTTTTGGTTGACCTCATCGAGCGGCATCTGCGCTATTCCTCGGAGGCATACACCCCCTGGAGCCAGCAGGTGACAAGCTATTACCTTTCGGAAGCCTTTGATAACCCCGATAGCCGGTTTTCTTATGCACAGAAGCCTTGGGCCCTGCGGGGAGAGGTCGCCTGTGGATCGTCGCAGACCGACACCCTGCGGTTTCAGTTTGAAGGAAACCGCGTGGATTTCATTGCCGGGTGTGTGCCGGGGGGTGAGGTACGGGGAACGGCGACACTCCGGGTGGATGGACATAAGCTCTCTGAAACCGCATTGTATGCCTTTACACGGCCCAGTGAGGGCCCCGCAACCTGGTGGCCCGCCGTTCGGAAAGTTTCGTCACAGGCTCCCCTCGTTCCGGAGACTTGGACCCTGACCATCGACGGGGCCAATGCCGATTCGACTGCCTATGCGTTTCACGTCACCGGATCGTCTACAGGGGATGACGGCGCAGGAACTTCCGACCAGTTTTTTATGTCGACGTCGAAAAGAGTCGTCATCCGCCCGACGGACTTTATGCTGAACAACATCCGCCAGGTCTTTAAGACACGTATCCCTACGGGGTATGAAGTGTCCTGGCAAGCCAAGCCTCTTTTTGTCGATCCGTATCGGGCGATCGCAACGCCCGACAGTACCGAGGTGTATAAAACAACGGTGGTGCAGGGATTGAATAACGGCCCGCATACCCTTGAAATTATACCCAACGGAGATGGCGTGGTACCGATTGCAGGCATTGAAGTGCATCGGCCGATGATCCGGTAAGCAAGAGACTGAATGAATCATGGAAGAGAAGAACATAGGGAAACAGTTTGCTCAGGTGGCACTCGCACTGGCATTGCTGTGTGTCGGCGGACCGTCTGCAAAAGCGGTTGATGGAATCAAAGGTGTGACCCTTGCCGTTTCGCTGAAAGCGGGCATTCCGCCTGTCATCGACGGACAATTAGACGATTGGGATTTATCGTATATGGAGCCGGCCTACGGTACCGAGCAGACCGCCCGGGAAAAACACATCGAATGGGCCGTGATGTACGGCTCCGATGCCTTGTTTGTCGCCGCCAGGGTGGGATTGCCCAACCGGGCTTATCGCAATACGTTTTCGCCGCAGGACGCCTTTTGGTGGGACGATATTTTGCAGTTCCGCCTGTGTACAGATCCTACGGTCGCTTACCCGATAGATCGCGATCAAAACAAGCTGAATAACCGCGTTTGCCACGTCAGCGTCTGGAGGAATACAGAAGCCGGTAAAAACTTTGTGCACATCGATCACGGTACGTTCATCGACTTAGGGGCCGATGTGAATCCAGTGGGGGTGGAGGCGGCATTCCGCATGGAAGGCGATACGGCATACCAAGTAGAAATACGGTTGCCCTGGCGTACCCTGAACGTGCCGGATGGGAAAAATCCATTTACCGTTGGGCAACGCATGCCCTTCGTGATTGAACCGAGGTGGTATGACGGGGGAAATTTTACCGCAAATTATCGCGCCAATCCCGGAGATTTTTCATTTCAATCGCCACAAACCTGGGGGCAGGTTCAGTTTGTCGATTCTTCACCGCATGTACGGAGCCGACCCACCATGGCGCAGATTGTGGACAGCCTGGAAAAAAAACAGGAGACTCCGGCACCGGTGGGGGTTCCGATCGAAATCCAGGTGCCTAAAGACGGCTTAGAGCTGTCGGTCAATATTTTGGATGCCGAAGGTCATGTGGTCCGCGAGTTAACCGGAGGAGAAGTGTGCAAGCAGGGAACGAAGCGTGTCTATTGGGACGGTTATGATGCCTGGCAGCACCCCGTACCCTTGGGAACTTACCGGTGGGGGGCTTATCTTCACGAGGGGTTAAAAGCTGTTTACGAAGGTTCAGTGGGAGTGTCCGGCCATCCTTCCTATAATACTGCTGATGGAAAAGGCGGATGGGGAGGCGATCATTCGAATCCGGTAGACTGTGCCGCTGACCCGACAGGTCTGTATTTTCTCTGGCCAGTGGCCGAAGGTGGCCGTGCGGTCGTAAAGACCGACGACACGGGGAAGGTGATCTGGCGGAAGACTCCCTTTTTGGGCGGCGGATTTGGTGAATATTTTTCGATTGCGTCGGATGGGGAGTATGTATACCTAAGCCGCACAGATGTAGCTACAGCGGCCGATCTGCAACTGCCCGAGCAGCATACCTACCTGGCTAAGCTGGATGCTGCCACGGGGGCATTACTTACCTGGCCCGGTGGCGAAGCGGAACTGCTGGTTCATACGGCAATCATCGACTCCATGCCTCATACGGATGTCCCCTTGTCGATGGAACACGGCGGAAGACCCCAAAAAGAAGGATATGTGTATTTCCCCGATTGCATGGGCATAGCCGTGTACGACCACTGGGTATATCTGGCGAACTATGCATCCGGAGCGATTACCATCCGTGATGGCCGGTCTGGCAAATCAGTAGGTGCGCTGGACTGTCCGGGCGTCCGGGGCCTCAATTTCGGTCGTTCGGGTACCCTGTATGCCGTGTCGTTCCCACGGGGAAAACGTCCGGCGGTATGGTCATTTGAAAAAGGACAGACGAAGGGAAAGGTCGTTGTTGCGGACGGATTGGAAGCTCCGTTCGACGTGGCGGTAACCCAAGAAGGACAGATTTTTGTATCCGATCTCGGTACCTCGCAGCAGGTCAAAATATTTAACCGAAACGGCACCTATCGCGGTGCTATAGGGAAAAAAGGCGGCCGCCCCTATCAGGGAGCATACGATGCTGCCCGATTGTTAAATCCTTCGGGGCTTTCCATCGATCCCGCAGGATATCTGCTGGTTACCGAGACGTCGGCACCGAAAGTCTTTTCCCGCTTTGATACACAGAGCAAGCAGTTGGTAAACCGGTGGTTTGGCGCGGGGGTATACTGGAATTCCACCTGGCCGATGCCCGAAGACCCCAAGCACGTGTTTTACATGCTAACCGGAGCCGTCGGCCGAGGCGAAGTGCGCGATACGACGCAAGGAGGTGTTCCCGATGCGTATTGGGACCTGCACAACACCCCCTATCGTTTTGTCGGGGATTTGGAGGGCGGAATTCCCCAGCCCGAAACCATCCGGGCCGAAAATGGAAAATTGTATTTGGTGAAAGATACCGACCCGCATGCAGTCATGCTGTTGGAAAATGATCAGTTACGCCCCGTATCTGTATGGACATGGTCTCGGGATAAACGTGGTATTTCGGGATGGATCGACCGGAATCGGGATGGGCAGATGCAGGAACCGGAACGGTTTCTGATCACGCACATGGCAGATGGAAATCCGGTGCCGAAGGTGGCCGAAAAGACGTCGTCTTTTCATATGGAGCCCAATGGCGACCTTTATTTTATGACCGAACAGAATGCCATCCTCAAGATACCTGCAGCACATTTGGGAAGCGACGGCACGATCGACTGGAAGGTGTCCGAAATAAGCTGTGCCGTCGACGAGGTGTTGCCCGGACAAAAAGAGCTATCCACCACCTGGAGGCAGGGGCTTTTGGGAGTACGAGTGGATAACGCCGGTAATCTCTATACGTTGTTCAATACGCGCGTACCGGGCGATGGGCGTCCGTATGGATTTCCATCGGAGGCCATCGCAACGGAAATGCTGGAAGGGTTGGGGCATACATCGGAATTCAATGCCGTGAAGTTTGCGAAGTTTGACCGCCAGGGCAAATTGCTGTGGATGGCCGGACGAAAGGCAACGGCCGGTGCGAAGCCGGGAGAGATGTATCATTTTTGGAATATGGCCGGTCTGTTAAACGATACATATATTGCAGGCGGAAGCGAGTGGGGACAGCTATACGTATACACGCACGACGGTTTTTTTGTGGACGCACTGATGAACGATCCCGGAAGGGCTAACCCGCCGGGGCCGTATACGTTCGGTGGCGAAACCAGTGGCGGGCGGATGCAGTATTTCGCAGCGACGGACGAGTTGTGGGCCTACTCAAGTGGGATGGCCTACCGCGTAGCGGGATTCAAAAACGGCAGCGTGGTCGGCGAGCAACGGATATGGGGCGAGGTGACGCTCGATCGGATTTATACGAGCGACACCCTAGCAAAGGCAGATCGCCGTCTGTATATCCAGCACATCGCCTCCAATCCCATGGCAGACCCGTCGCTTTGGGGCCAGGTACCCGTCAGTGAGTTGCAGCAAAATGGTAAAAAGATGGCAGGAGCAGCACTGGCGCAGGATGGAAAGAATCTATACGTTCGTATGGACGTAACCGACGATTCGCCGTTGCAGAATGCGGCCGATCAAGTAGAACTTCTCTTCAAAGGGGGAGACATGGCCGGAGTGATGCTGGGACCGTCGGTGCGCGACACCGGGGTCGTAGAAGGCGACATCCGGATCATGGCAGCCTTATATCAGGGAACTCCGCGGTTAATAGCCATGAAGCCCAAGAGTACGCGTTCGAAACGACCGTTTGATTACTATACCCCCGCCAGCGGTACGGTGCCGTTTGACTATGTGGGCGACATACCCGATTCGAAAGTGGAGTTGCAGAAAACAGCAGACGGTTACCGTGCAACCTTTTCCGTTCCGTTGTCGTTTCTCGATTTCCCGATTCAAAGAGGAGCCATCGGCGATATCGATCTTCGTTTTTCCGGAATAGGCGGAAGAGGCTTGCAAACAGTCAGCCGGAATTATTTCTTTACTCCGCAGCGATCCAAGACCACCATGACGGACGATGTGCCGACGGAAGCATCCCTGTACCCGGAATACTGGGGGGCGTTGATTACAGATCCCACGGAAAATGGTGAACAATAATTTTGAGTGTTTAATTTTTGTATATAAATAAATAGTAAATTTAGTGCGATCTTTTTAAGCTAGTTGAAACCCGATTATTCCATAGAGAAACTGGTGCTCCTCCTGAATAAAGGAGATATGGCGGCATTTGATTTAATTTATCATACCTATTGCCGTCGGTTGCATGCGTTTGCCCTGAAGTTTTTGAAGCACGATCAGGATGCGGAAGAAATCGTACAGGAGGTGTTTATTAAAATCTGGGAATACCGGGAAAAAATTAATGCCTACACGTCGTTTGAATCGTACCTGTTTACCATTTCCTATAATACGACGATGAGTTTGCTGCGGAAGCGGTTAAGTGAATCCAAATCGCGTGAATATTTGAAATTGACACAGCCGATCTATGCAGCAGAACACGTGGTTGACGAATTGTACTATAAGCAATTGAACGATCGGGTTACTTCGTTGCTTGAAGAATTGACACCTCGCCAACGTGAAATATTTTTGCTGAGCCGGGAGGAAGGACTTTCTCATAAAGATATTGGCCAGCGATTGAATATATCTGAAAAGACGGTCAATAACCATATGGTAAGTATCTTGAAGTTTCTCCGGAAGAATATGGGAGCTTCCATGGCTGTTATTTTATTATTTGTTTATTTGTTTCTATCCTAACAATATATGAGAAATTTCAACAGAAAAATACAACGGGCCATTGAACTGGCAGGTGTAGTGACCCTGTGTGCGTGTCAGCAGCCGACCGTCGACTACCAGGCGTTCACAGAAGATGAAAAGCGCCTGCCGGAAAATGCCATATACGGGTTTGAAACCGCTCCGGGCCTGAAGGTGAAGCTGATGGCATCGGAGCCCATGTTGCAGAACCCGACCAATATCGATGTGGACGATCGGGGAAGGGTATGGGTAACCGAAGCCTATAACTACCGGCCGCTATTGAACGGGAACCCTACCACCGATGCGGGCGACCGGATCCTGATCCTGGAGGATACCGACCACGATGGCGAGCTCGATAAGCAGACGGTGTTTTATCAGGGGCCGGAGCTCAATGCACCACTGGGCATCTGCGTGCTGGGCAACCGCGTCATCGTGTCTCAAAGTCCGTATGTGTGGGATTTTTACGACGACGATGGCGATGGAAAGGCCGACCGGAAGGAGGTTCTCTTTGAGGGGATCGGGGGCGAGCAGCACGACCACGGCATGCACGCATTTGTATTCGGACCGGATGGTAAATTGTATGTGAACTTCGGGAATGAAGGCAACACCTTGCTCGATCGTAACGGCAACGTTGTACTCGATCAGGACGGCGACCCGATTGATCACGATAAATACCGGCAGGGCATGGTGTTCCGGTGCGATACCGACGGTTCGCATGTAGAAGTACTCGGCCACAATTTCAGGAATCCTTTTGAACTGGCGGTAGATAGCTACGGGACCATTTGGCAGAGTGATAACGACGACGACGGAAACCGGGGTGTGCGCATCAACTACGTGATGGAATATGGTAATTATGGGTTCACAGACGAAATGACCGGTGCCGGATGGCGCAAGGAACGGGTGAACCTGGAAGACTCCATTCCGCTGCAACATTGGCACCTGAATGATCCCGGCGTGGTACCCAACCTGTTGCAAACCGGTGCCGGATCGCCCACCGGAATCGTGGTGTACGAGGGAACGATGCTTCCCGCCGTTTATCGCAATCAACTGATCCATGCCGATGCCGGTCCCAATGTGGTGCGCTCGTATGCCATCGACAAAGAGGGAGCCGGATATTGTGCGGATATCACCGACCTATTACAGGGAAAAGACCAATGGTTCCGGCCTTCCGATGTGTGCATTGCGCCGGACGGGTCGCTGATTATTGCCGACTGGTATGATCCGGGTGTAGGTGGACACCAGGCGGGCGATCAGACGCGCGGGCGTATTTACCGCGTGGCTCCGTCGGTCTCCAAATACCGGGTGCCCACACCCGATTACGAAACGGTAGATGGGGCGATCGAGGCGCTGCAAAGTCCGAATTTGGCCACGCGTTACAATGCCTGGACGGCGCTGATGCATCGCGGTCAGGAAGCCATTCCCGCCCTCGAAAAGCTGTTTCACCGTCAGGGGAACGATCGCATGCGGGCGAGGGCCCTTTGGCTACTTTCCAAGCTGGATTCCCAGGGTAAGTACCTGCTCGAAGCGCAGAACGATCCCAATCCGGATATGCGCATTGCAGCAATCCGGGCCGCCCGACAAACCGGTAGGGATCTGTTATCCTTTCTAACGCCGTTGGCGGACGACGCCGATGTGCAGGTCCGGCGCGAATGTGCCATTGCCCTGCATCACGTAACCGACCCCCGGGCGGCCGCATTGTGGGCCAAGCTGGCCGATCAGCATGATGGCAACGACCGGTGGTACCTGGAAGCATTGGGAATTGGTGCGGCTGGACAATGGGACGTTTTTTTCAGTGCGTATGCCCTGCAGCATGAAGTGCCGGAAGCCACCGCAGGTGGACGGGATGTCGTTTGGCGGGCAAGGACGGAAGCGGTCATTCCCATCCTGACACGTCTGGCCACCGATGAAGATATACCGTTGAAATCGCGTTTGCGTTACTTCCGGGCGTTTGATTTTATGCCTGCAAAAAGTCGGTCAGAAGCCCTGTTTTCGATGATCAGCAATCAGCCGGGGCCAGCCTCCGTATCGGTCAATCAGGTTATTCTCGAGATGCTCGATCCCGCAGAAGTCCGCCGTTCACCCGTTGCCATGCGTGCGCTGGCGACGGTGCTGGATTCCGTACGTGGCACCGATGACTACCTGAAGTTGGTAGACCAGTACAACCTGGTCGCCGAAATCCCCACCTTATCCACGATGATCGTTACCTCGACGGGGGGCGAACGGGAAAAAGCACTGGAGCTGTTGTTCCGTTTCGGGGCTACGAAGCAAATCCGTGCTGCGCTGGAAAAGGCACCCGAAGGCTTGATTCCTGCCGTCGGTACCCTGGATTCCGATCAGGCGGTAGCGTTGCTGAATCAGGTATTACAGTCGTTGACCTCCTCGCCGGCTGCGAAAAAGCAGGCTGCGGCTGCGTTGGGGCTTAGTGAAAAAGGAGAGGAAACAGGTGCAGAAGCCGACTCCGGTGCTACGCTGACGGCCGACGCGCTACAGGCAGCGGAAGCGGATACGGAGAAAGGACATGTCGTTTTCCAGCAACACTGTACCCCTTGTCACCAAGTAAACAGCGAAGGCCATGATTTCGGTCCGAAGCTCTCGCAGATCGGCGCGAAGCTACCCAAAGCGGCATTGCTGGAGGCGATTGTGCACCCCGCTGCCGGCATCAGTTTCGGTTATGAAGCGACGACGATCACGCTCAAAGACGGTTCCGCATTAACGGGTATCCTATCCAGCGAAACCGAATCCGATGTCGAACTAAGGTTTGCAGGCGGTGCATCGCGTACCTTGAAAACGGCGGATATTGCGTCTAAGAAGAAGACGGACATGTCGTTGATGCCCGAACTGGCGAAAGCTCTGTCGAAGCAGGAACTGGTAGACCTGATCGGTTATTTGGCGTCGCTGAAATAAGGGGGTACTTAAATTATCATTCGGTATATTTGCGGGTAACTGCTTGAATGATGACAAACATCCCGACCGTACATGACAGTTTTTTCCGTGCAATCCTGGCAGACAAGCAGGTGGCGATCGCCTATTTCCAATCGGTGCTGCCGGAACACATCGCACAACTGCTGGATTTTTTCACCATGGAACAGGTGTCGGGCACCTATGTCTCGGAG
>Ga0206119_100606_pt1 | contig 10551 bp, 4 predicted proteins | sample 3A50Ametagenome_FD_148608 | JGI IMG/M metagenome (GOLD analysis project Ga0206119, IMG submission 148608) | Enriched microbial communities from leaf-cutter ant dump, University of Wisconsin, Madison, United States - 3A50A | ecosystem: Environmental > Terrestrial > Nest > Insects nest > Nest dump...
GCCCGGCAGTGGGAAGGCCCACGGTTACCGTGGTCTGCCCAGTGGTCTTGTATAAAAATATTTCAAACGCGCTAAGAAGGGTGTTCACCAGACTGCATCCCGACTTTGCTCCTGTTTTTTTTATGGCATCTACCAATTGGGCAGGCAGTGAAAAGTCCATCCGGTGACTATTATATGACCGGGGTGACTTTCTTGGGGTGTCGGTTGGTAAATCCATGACGGGCACCTTGTCACGATAAACATTCAGCCAATATTGCTCCGCCTGGCGGTATTCGTCGCTGTGCTGATAAATCAACTCTTCAGTAGCGTAAGTGCTGATTTGGGACACTTCAGGCAATACAACAAATGCCCCGCTATTATTTGCGTTATATAGTTTACTGAGGTCTTCAAGGATCACACCGGTCGACCAGCCGTCGCCAATCACATGATGTTTAAACAAGGTAAAACAGTAGTGTTGCGTTCCCAACTTATGCAGGAAGAAGCGGAACAACGGGCCGTTCAGTAGATCAAACGGTCTATCCATTTCGCTTTTTATAAAGCTGGCAAATGCTCCTTGTTGTTCTTTTTCCTCCAATAAGGAAAGATCCTGCGTAACCAGCTCCACAGGAAAACGTTCATAGATAATCAGTGATTCACCATCGGCACTGATACAAGACCTAAGCCCCTCATGTCGTTCAACAATGGAAATTAAGGACCTGCGGAATGCGTCTTCATTCAATGTGCCCCGAAGTATGAGTGATACGGACTCATTGTAAGAAAGGTTAGCAGGTTCTTCGCCGATCATGCAAGCCAGCCATACCTCTTTTTGAGCTGCGGTCGTGTGAGCTACTTTTTCGATTGGATTTTCGTCAAGAAAAGGATCGAAATCTACCGATGTGTAATGATAATTGTCCCTCATTATAGATTATGATTAGGTATTGTTTAGTTGATCTGGAGATATTTTCCAGGATTCTCTTCGTCTTTTATAAACCAAGCCGGGTTACCATCTTTATCCCTCCCCAAACGCGCGTTTGGAAGCGGGGGAGTACTGAATTTTGTTTGCGTATTTTCCTGTTCATGGTTATCATTGCTTACCTCGTGTTGGTATGTGGGAATCAGTTCAGCATTTTTCAGCTCTACTAAGCTTTCCTCAAACGTACGTATCACGACGTCAATATCCTGCGGGGTATGGGCAGTCGTGAGAAAGCAGGAGAATCCTTCAAGTACATGTATGCCTTTTAATCGCATGAGCGTGAAAAATAATTCGGCATACGGATATTCTTCTTTGAATTTAATCCGCCACTGCGAGCCAAACTGAGCGATAAACATCGGTACCTGATAGCGTTGGCATAGCTGATTCAACTGAGATACCAACTTCGTGGTGGTCTCGTTGAGTGACTCCTGTAATTCGGGCCCCTGTTCTTTGAGATAGGTTAGCGATGCTTTTGTTGCCGCTAACGCTAATGGGTGGCGCACGAACGTGCCGGCAAAATACGTAACCCCGACTTCTGGAATGGAGTCGTCTCCATATTGCCAAAACCCGCCATCTAATGCATCCATATACTGCTTCTTTCCGGCAATGATGCCTATGGAAATTCCGCCTCCGGCTACTTTTCCATAGGTACCGATATCTGCACGTATTCCAAAAAGGGACTGAATTCCGCCGGGGTGGAACCGGAAGCCCGAGATCACTTCGTCAAAAACCAAAACCGTTCCCGACTCTTCCGTTATTTTCCGCAACTTCTTCAGAAAATCAATCGGTTGGACTTCCGCATGCCGGCTTTGTATCGGTTCTACCAATACCGCGGCTATTTCTGCACCCCGTTCTTTAATAATCCGGAGTGATTCTTCGCTGTTGTAATCCAATACAAGCATGTTTTGTACGGCCTCAGCCTGAATGCCGGGTGCAGCAGGAAACGTCTTTAATTTTTTACTTCCCCGCACAATCACTTCGTCGGTAATACCGTGATAAGATCCTGTAAAAGAAACAATTATAGATCTTCCGGTAACAGTCCGCGCGATACGCATCGCACCCAATACGGCTTCAGATCCCGTATTGCACAAAGCCGCCCGTTCAAACCCGGTAAATTCACAGACTAGTTGACAAACCTCACCTGAGAGTTCGTGCTGCGGACCGATCTCGTAACCACGCTCGATCTGATCATGCAATGCTTCTTTAATAAAATCAGGCTGGTATCCCAACATATTGGATCCGAACCCATTCAGTAGATCGATATATTCATTGCCATCAATATCCCATAACCGGCTCCCTTTGGACCGGTTTACGACGACCGAATACACGAGCTCTTTCGTCGCAGGCCGAAATCCGGAAACGACGCGGGGGTCGGCCATATGCGGACGGTGTTTCTGAGTGTACGCCTTACTGCCCTTGGTTTTTTCATTATAGGTTTGGGAAAGCTGGTCGATGTACGCGCGCTGTTTGGAAGTTAGCGCGGTAACCTGTTTCTCTATTTTTGCTCCCGCACCGAATGGCTTGTTAAGATCGGCTGGTACATCCGCAGTATTTTCCACTTGCGGGGCTTGGAAAACCTGCGTGCAGGCGATCGGAGCAACTGTGTCACCGGGTACGGTTGTCGGCGTTCTGCCCGACTGAAGGAGCTGTAGTTGCTTCGATAGTAATTGTAGCTGTTGACTAATCAAATCAATTGCGGTATCGTTGCTCCCTGCATAGGCAGGAGTAGGGAGGGATGGGGCCAACGGTGTCGTTACGGAGGGTGCCGCTACTGCTGCTGTTGGAGGTGCGGCCACTTCAGCCGGTAATTGCAGGTCAAGATACGTAGCCAACCGGTCGAGTGTGTCATAATCTTCATTGAGTTGCCGAAAAGTAATCGGAAGCCCAAATTCCTTTTTGAGCAGTAACGCAATTTGAGTCAGCAATAGTGAATCAAGCCCAATTTCTATAAAGGTAGTGCTTGTATCTGCCTGTTGCATCTCAATGCCTGAGATGTCTTCCAGTAATTCCCTTAGTTTATTGACTAGTGTTTGTTTTCTCATGATCGGTTTCTCTAGTTTGATGTCTGTATGTTGTATGAATCCATTTTGCTTTCCACCTTCGTAAGAGACGGCTTCCGTTTGATTGGACGGTTTTGCGTCCACCCAATACCGTTTTCGGTTGTACGCATAAGTAGGGACAGTCGATAATTTGCTTCGTTTCTCGGTTTGATAAAACGCCCTCCAATCTGGCTCAAACCCATGCTGCCAAAGTTTTCCCAGGGCATTGAGCAGTGTCCGGTAACCCGAAGTATCCGGATCACCGACCTCCAGTGAAGTTACCGCCAACGCAGGTTTGGCCACGGTTTGCTGCCGGATTAATGTGGCCGTAGTAACCCCCGGACCTACCTCTATAAATGCATAGGGTTGATGTTGCAGCAGTACCTGTGCCGCATCCGAAAATTGTACGGTAGCCCGCAAATGCGACGCCCAATAATTAGGATCCATTGCTTCCCCATCTTTCAGCCAGTTACCTGTAACGGTTGAAACAATAGGAAGCATCGGCCGATGAAGCGGGATACGCTCGATAAATGCCTTATATGGAGCAACCACCGGCTCCATGAGGTGAGAATGGAAGGCGTGACTTGTCTGCAAGAGTCGATTTGCAATTGTACGCACATTTAATTGATCCGCGAAAGAAGCGATGGATGCACTGGGCCCCGCTACGACACAGAGCTTTGGGCTGTTTACTGCCGCAATGTCAACATCTGGTGGCAGCAATTGCTTTACTTCATCAACCGATGCTCTCACAGACAGCATGGATCCTGCTGGAAGGTCTGCCATCAACCGCGCACGTTCCGCAATCAGCTTCAGTGCATCCTCCAGTGAAAATATGCCTGCCAGATGTGCGGCAACAAACTCGCCGATGCTATGACCGATAAGTGCACTTGGAGAAGCACCCCAGCTCATCCATAGCTTGGCAAGTGCGTATTCAATGCAAAAAAGGGCAGGCTGACTATATCGCGTATTGGTGAGTTTGGCCTTTGCGGCTTCTGTATACTCCGCCGGATAGATAATGTTACGGATATCCACACCGATCGTTGCCTGAAGTAGTTCCGCACAGGTATCCAATGCTTGTTTAAAAACCGGTTCATGCCGATACAGTTCATTTCCCATATTGATAAACTGTGCTCCCTGCCCCGGAAACATAAACACAAGGTCCCGTACAGGAGTATCCATTTTTTTTACGGGATTCGGGAGGCCTGCGGCCAGCAAACGGTTCAGTTCGGCAGCATCCGATGCGAGACAAAATGTCCGTTGTTTAAAGTCCTGTCGGGCGGTATGTAATGTATACGCAAGATCGGCGATCGACAATTGGGGTGTTTGTCGTACAAACGAGGCCAATTGTTCACCATACCGTACTGCGCTGACTTCGCTTTTCGCGGACCAGCTGATGAGGTGGACAGGCTTGTGTGATTCCGAGGGCTGACAAATCGCTACACTTGCTTCTTCAAGGACGACGTGTACATTCGTACCGCCTACACCAAAAGAACTTACACCCGCCCTGCGCACCTGTTCCGATTCCCAATCTTTCAACGTAGTATTGACAATAAACGGACTATCTTTGAAATTGATGTGCGGATTTGAATGCGTGTAATGTACTGTAGGGAGGAGTTTCCGGTGATGTAATGCCAAAGCGGTCTTGATGAGGCCAGCGACACCAGAGGCATTTGTTAAATGTCCCAGGTTGCTTTTTATTGACCCGATTGTGCAATATTGTTTTTGTTCCTGATGACCGAAAGCAAGCAGAAGTCCTTCGATTTCGATGGGGTCACCCAGCGGCGTTGCGGTACCGTGCGCCTCTATATACGATAGCGTTGCAGGGTCCACCTGTGCATCGTCTATCGCCATTCGGATGGCGGTCGCCTGACCGGTAGCACTAGGTGCTGTAAAACTGCCCTTATCTGCACCATCGTTACTAATGCCAATGCCCTTGATAACGGCATAGATCGTGTCACCGTCTTGTTCAGCAAGCTGCCTGTTTTTAAGTACAACCACCCCTGCACCGTCACTGAAGACCGTACCGGTTGCATCTACATCAAAAGGTTTGCAATGTCCATCTTTGCTTAAGATCGCCCCCTCTTCATGCAGATGCCCGCTATGGATAGGAGGACTGATCGAGGCTCCACCAGCAAGTGCGACGTCGCACAGGCCGTTCCGGATACCCTCAACGGCCTGTGCGATTGCTAAAAGAGACGTCGAACAGGCAGACTGAACCGTCACAGAAGGCCCCTTCAAGTCTAGGGTGTAAGCGGTCCGCGAAGCGATGTAATCTTTGTCGTTGACCGTAGTGACTTGAAACGTTCCTGCTTTTTCAACAAGATCGGGATGTGCCAGTACATTATTGACATAATATGTATTGTACCTGCATCCGGCATAAATACCAATGCGGCCATCGTATTTTTGGGGTACATGACCGGACTGTTCGAGTGCTTCCCATGCAATTTCCAGGAAAACACGTTGTTGAGGGTCCATCAATTCGGCCAATTTCGGATGAATGCCAAAAAAAGCCGCGTCGAACTGGTCTACGTCACGAATGATTCCTCTCGCTTTCACATAATCCGTATGATTTCGTAGCTCCGCCGGAATAGAGATGTCAAGATCTTCTGCGGTAAAGAACTGTATTCCTTCACGTCCTTCCTGCAGCAGCTCCCACAGTTTGTCTACCGAATCCGCACCCGGAAACCGACCGGCCATCCCGACGATGGCAACATCGTCACCGAAACCTGATTTGTCGACAGGGGTTTTAAATGCCGGGAAGGCAGTTTCTCCGTCGATAAAGGTAGCCAATTTGGCAATGGTTGGGTATTGGTATAATTTGGTTACAGACACCGATAGTCCGTGTTCAGACGCCAACAGGGACGTAATCTTAATTGCCAGTAGCGAATTTCCTCCTAATTGGAAAAAATTGTCGTGTATACCCACTTTTCTGACGTTCAAAGTGGATTGCCAAAGCGCCACCAACAGGTTCTCCGTACGGTGCCGCGGAGCTTCGTAGCGATCAGCTAGTAACGATGCGACATCCGGAAAGGGTAAGCGGAGCTTATCAATCTTCCCGTTAGCAGTTATCGGCAATTCCGGTAGCGGAATGATAATATATGGCAACATATAATCGGGCAGCTTAGCTTGTAGGTGATTGCTAAGTGATTCCTGATCAAATCCGGTTGCGGGAACCACATAGGCAATGAGCCGTTGATTTCCATTCGCATCGGTATCAACAGAAACACAGCACTGACTGATAGACGGATGTTGATCTATTGTATACTCAATTTCACCGATTTCAACACGATGTCCCCGTATTTTCACCTGGTCATCTATCCGACCGCAGTAAACAAGGTTGCCATCTGGCAGCTGCTTTACGAGATCTCCCGTCCGGTAGAGCCGAGTGGGATAAAGATCTTTGTAAACGACAAACCGCTCTTCCGTAACTTGCGGAAGGTTTAGGTACCCGCGGGCCACCTGTAACCCGCCAACATGCAGTTCACCGATTACACCGGCCGCTACGGGTCGGCAATTTTCATCCAGTATAAAAATGGGGGTGTCTGGCAGTGGTTGGCCAATCGGAATGGAGTCCGGACGATCTTTGTCTGCAGACGTGCAAAAGTATTCTGAAACAGAGATCGTGGTTTCGGTTGGTCCGTATTTATTAATAAATTCTACAAAATTAATCCATTTTGCGACCAGTTGATGACGGCAGGTTTCTCCAGCAGAAATCACACGCTTCAGTGATAAGTACTTACGCGCAGGAATCTGTTGTAAGAAGGCAGGTGTTCCGTGTAAGTGCGTAATCCGGTTTTCGTCAAGAAAAGAGGAAAGCCCGTTCATATCCAACTGCAGCTCTGGCGGCAATAACACAAGTGTTGCACCGGTTGATAATGCCAAAAATAGCTGTTCTATGGACGCATCGAAACTAAAATTTGAAGATTGCAAAATGCGTTCATCGGCTGTGATTTTCAAAAGCGCTGCTTGGCTTTCAATATAGTGGACAATGGATTGGTGTTCAATCATCACACCTTTAGGCCGCCCCGTGGATCCCGAAGTATAAATGATATATGCGAGATCGGCGGGCGAAAGTGGTACCTCTTCCGGCATGCGACCGTTCTCTATTACCGATTCGTTGAAAATGCTGCCTATTTCGATTACGGTGTGGTCCCCACCAGCAAATAGTCCTCCGGTCGCGCCGTCCACCAGAACCGGTGTGTGACCAATATCACCCAGCATAAGATTTATCCGGTCCAATGGATAGTGCGGATCAATCGGGACATAAGCCGCTCCGGCTTTCAATATGCCAAGTATACCAACCACCATTTCGATAGACCGCTCAACGCACAAGGGAATTAAGGAACCGGGGCGTACACCCTTCAATTGGAGTCGAGCAGCCAGTATATTTACTTGCTGATGTAAAGTATGATACGTGATTGCCTGATTACCGTACGTAACCGCAATGTGATCGGGTGTCTTTTCGACTTGATTTCTAAACAGGTCGACCAGGGTTCTTTTATTGGCAGACATTTGACTATTATGAACTAATTTATTTCTATAACAAGTGATTTGTTCAAAAGTAAACCGGATTACGCATTGTTATATGGAAAAAGTGCGTTAAAAAAACTAGATGTAGAGTTTGTGCTACAAATAATACCTCGATGAGACAGATTGGTCGCGGAAATAAAAAAAACAACTAGCTTTGTCCCACTTCGCGAAAGTAACATTATTCATCGATGGATTTGGTATCAATTATCACAGTCAATTATCACCAGGCAGCGCTCACCGCTGATTTCCTGCGTTCAATAACCCAATATGAGAAAGAGGATCGCATAGAAGTAATTGTCGTAGACAACGGTGCAACAGCAGATAACGAAGCCTATTACAAAGATATATTCCCCGCTGTGATCTACCGGCGTTCCGCTGAAAACTTGGGCTTCGCCGGGGGTAATAACCTTGGAATCCAACATGCCACGGGCGATTACCTATTATTTCTGAATAACGACACCGAAATCACTGAGGGGTTCGTTCAAACGCTCCGCAGCGAATTGGCTAGCCGTCCGGATATCGGGCTGCTTTCGCCACTGATTTTATACTACGAGGAAAAAAATAAAATTCAATATGCGGGCTATACGCCCATGAACTACGCAACCGGCCGTAATAGCGGTATCGGTACGATGGACGATGATAGCGGCCAATACGATAGCCTAACTACTGAAACGGGCTATTGCCATGGGGCAGCCATGATTTGCCGTAGAGCTGACCTCGAAAGGGTAGGGCTGATGGAAGAAAACTTCTTTCTATACTACGAGGAGCTCGATTGGTGTGAAAAATTCCGGAGAGCGGGTCTAAAAAGGGGCTTCACAGGCAAAGCAAAGATCTATCACAAAGAATCCATGAGCGTAGGGAAAGAGAGTCCGCTAAAAACTTATTTTATGGTACGCAATCGATGGTTGTTTATCCGTCGGAATGCAAAAAGACTATCCGTATTGATTTTCAGCGGTTATTATCTTTTTGTCGCCATGCCCGTACTGTTGATTCGCTACGCCATCAAAGGTCGATTTGATCTGATCGCAGCGGCCACCCGTGGGGTGGTGTGGAACCTGACCCACTCCGTAAACAGTAAAGAACTCGGATTTAAATTACACGGATAGGATCGTTGCCAATTCCGAACGGATGGCTTCCTCAAGTTGAGCACTTCCTTCCACCAAGGGCAAACGAACAGTTGGTCCACAGATCCCTAACTGATGTAAAATGGCTTTCACCCCAGCGGGATTCCCTTCCGCAAAACACAATTCCGTAATCCGTATTAACTTAGCATGAATGGCTCGTGCTTCCACGTGGTTTCCTTCGTTACATAACCGTGCAAGCCGGGCAACTTCGGTAGGTAATGCGTTCCCCACTACGGATATGATTCCAACAGCACCCAGTGCCATCATCGGCAGGGTAGCCGGGTCATCGCCTGAAATTAACAGAAAACTCGAGGGCTTGTCCCGCATGATTTTGCTGAACTGCTCAAAACTACCGGATGCTTCCTTCGTAGCAACGATGTTCGCCACTTCGTTCGCTAGCCGGACCGTCGTCTCGGCACTGATACTGCTACCCGTACGGCCAGGAACATTATAAAGAATAACGGGCAGGGGAGAAGCCGCTGCAACGGCTTTGTAATGTTGGTAGATACCTTCCTGTGTAGGCTTGTTGTAATAAGGGCTTACAGAAAGCACTGCCGAATACCCGGACGCATCGAAGTGTTCCAATTGACGGACAACCTCAGCTGTGTTGTTGCCACCAATACCAGCGACCAACGGTACGCGCCCGTTAACCTGCTCTACGGTGAACTTCCATACGGTCTTTCGCTCATTTTCGGACAAGGTAGCCACCTCACCGGTAGTTCCCAACGAAACCAAATAATCCATACCTCCGCCAATCTGATGTTCAATTAGCCGTTCCAGACCGTCGAAGTCGATTGTTCCGTTCTCATGAAAAGGGGTCACCAAAGCCACCCCAGCACCGTAAAGTTCATTCATAACGGCCAAAAGTAGGGAAAAAAAAGAAATTTAAAATTGAATATTTACCATTTTCCGGTGTGGATTGGTATGACATTGTCGGCATAATACTACGAATATAACTTTTTATCCACAGAATTGATGATACTGAATTGAAAAATACAATATCTTTGTCTACAGTAAACTTTAAATTATGAACGTCAACCATGTGGGACTGGGAAGTTAAAACGAAACAACCTTGGTTTAGGCTAGGCATCCGAGACCTCTTTCATTACAAAGACTTAATTCTCCGGTTTACCAAAAGGGATTTGCTGGCGAGTTATCAACAGACATTGATTGGCCCGCTTTGGGTGGTCATGCAGCCTTTGTTAACCACGTTGATGTATGTATTGGTTTTCTCCCGGGTTGCGAAAATCAGTACGGACGACATCCCCCCGCTGCTGTTTTATCTACCCGGAGTCATTTTGTGGAATTACTTCTCGGAATGTTTAACCGGTACCATGAATACGTTCCAACACAATGCCTATATTTTCAATAAGGTCTATTTTCCCAGATTGGCGGTCCCGATTAGCCAGGTTCTTACCAGTACCTTTCGGATGGCCATTCAACTTGCTATTTTTGTTGTGATTTATGTAATTTACATCTACATACTTCATTATGAGTTAACGATCAATAGTAGTATACTATTACTTCCCATTTGCCTATTGTTGTGTGCCGGTTTTGCAATGGGAAGTGGACTGATTGTGAGCGTATTGACGGCTAAATACCGAGACCTGGACACCTTATTACAGTTTGTACTGCGCTTATTTATGTTTGCAACCCCGGTGGTTTATCCCAGTTCAATGATTGCTGAGGATTACCAGTGGTTGTTTTGGCTAAATCCACTGACGCCCGCAATCGAAACGCTTCGGTATGCCTTTTTCGGATCACCGGCCATCTCTTGGGAGACATTTATAACTTCCGTTTTCAGCGTGTGTATATTGATGCTTGTCGGCTTGGTTGTGTTTAAGCGGAATGAAATCCGTGTAATGGATACGGTATAAGGTCATGAGTGAGGTACTGATTCAAGCCG